>Ga0163152_10008431_pt1 | contig 11012 bp, 12 predicted proteins | sample OliLakLV19MP8IB2_FD_148635 | JGI IMG/M metagenome (GOLD analysis project Ga0163152, IMG submission 148635) | Freshwater microbial mat bacterial communities from Lake Vanda, McMurdo Dry Valleys, Antarctica - Oligotrophic Lake LV.19.MP8.IB-2 | ecosystem: Environmental > Aquatic > Freshwater >...
AGGGCAGGATGGCGCCGAATTGTCGATCGCCGACCTCGGCACCGGCTCAGGCATTCTGGCCGTGTGCGCGGCGCGCGAGCTGAAGAACGCCCAGGTGTTGGCGGTCGATATCAGCCCCGCGGCGCTGGCCGTCGCCCGCGAGAATGCCGCGGCCCACAAAGTCGCCGAGCGCGTCGAGCTGCTCGAAAGCGATCTGCTGACCGCGGTGCCGGCCGAGCGGAAGTTCGATTTCATCCTCTCGAATCCGCCGTATATCAAGACGTCGGAGATGGCGTCGCTGGGGCCTGGCGTGGCCGAGTTCGAGCCGCGACTGGCGCTGGAAGCCGGCCCGCGCGGCACCGAGGTGATCGAGCGCGTCGTGGCCCAGGCGGCTGAGCGATTGAAACCGGGCGGTTGGCTGTTGTGCGAGATCAGCCCGCAGTTGCGCGACGAGGTTGAGCAGTTGGTAACCGGCGCCGGCGCGTTCGACTCGATCAAGGTGGTCAAAGACCTCGCCGGCTTGCCCCGCGTGGTGCAAGCGCGGCGTAAGAACCCGTAGGCTACGCACTCCGTGCGTACCAGATCCGTAGCGTCGTCAAGCGGATGAGTTCACAAATCGTCGCTCGGTAGAAACGGATTGCACGGATGCAACGGTTCACCATCATCGGCGGTCGGCCCCTTGTCGGCAGAGTCGTGGCCAGCGGCGCCAAGAACGCGGCGCTACCGATCCTGGCGGCCAGCATCCTGGCCAGCGAACCGATCACGCTGTCGCGAGTGCCGCGCTTGACCGACGTCACGACCATGCTGCGGCTGCTCGAGTCACTCGGTGCGCGCGTAGAAAAGGGGACGCGGACATTTTCCGGGCAATCGGCGACTTGCGCCGATAATCGTGAAACGGAAAATGTCCGCGTCCCCTTTTCCATCACTATCGACACTCACTCACTCACCAGCACCGCGCCGGCCGAGCGCTTCGTCCAGCGCATGAGGGCGAGCTTCTGCGTCCTCGGCCCGCTGCTGGCGCGGCACGGTCGCGCTAGCGTTCCCTTGCCAGGCGGCTGCCGTATCGGTCCGCGACCGGTCGACCTGCACCTGCGAGGGCTGGCCGCGCTGGGGGCCGACATCCGCGTCGTCGATGGTTTGGTGATCGCTCGCGCCGCTCGCTTGCGCGGCGCGCGGCTGTCGCTCGTCGGCCCACACGGTCCCACGGTCACCGGCACCGTCAACGTGCTGTGCGCGGCCACGCTCGCGCGCGGGACCACGATCATCCAGGGCGCGGCGATCGAGCCGGAGATCGCCGACCTTGGCCGCTTTCTCAATACACTTGGCGCGCGGATCGACGGTCTCGGTACGGAAACGCTCGAAGTGCGCGGCGTCGAACAGCTAGGCGGCGGAGCGCACGAATTGATTGCCGATCGCATCGAGGCCGCGACGCTCTTGGCCGCCGGATTGATAACCGCCGGGCGTGTGACGGTCGAGCGCGTTGACCCGGCGCACCTGACCGCCGTGTTGGACGTGTTCACCCAAATGGGCGCCGACGTCGACGTCGGGACTGATCGCGTCACCATCTGGCGCCGCGGTCGTTTGCATCCGATCAACGTCACGGCGCGTCCCTATCCCGGCGTGCCAACCGATATGCAGGCGCAGCTCATAGCGCTCGCCTCATTGGCCGATGGCACCAGCCACATCGCCGACGCGGTTTTTTGTGAGCGGTTCCGGCACGTGCCGCAACTGCGCCGGCTGGGGGCTCACATTGAAAAGATTGAAAAGGGGACGGGGACAATTTCCGGGCAATCGGCGACTCCCGCCGTTAATCGTAGAACGGAAATTGTCCCCGTCCCCTTTGCGAGCGGTGTCACCATCCGCGGCGTCGCGCAACTCCACGGCGCGCGCGTCGTCGCCAGCGACCTGCGGGCGAGCGCCGCGTTGGTTTTGGCGGCGCTGGCCGCCGGCGGCACTACGCACGTCGAGCGCCTGCATCATCTCGATCGCGGTTACGAAGGGCTCGAACAGAAACTTCGCTCGCTCGGGGCGACGATCTGTCGTGAAACCTCGCGAGATTTGCTTGTCGCGGCCGGTCGACTAAACTAGCGACGTCGCACCGTTCACCGACCAGCACGACCATCGACCGAGGAGCCCGCGCATGCAGCGCCGCGATTTTCTACGCAATACCGCCGTGACAGGCGTAGCTTTGGGGCTCGGCAGCAGCGTTTTGCGTTCGCAAGCCGAGGAGGCCGCCGCCGCGCCAGCCACTCCCTCGGCCCTCAAAATCGAGCGACTCGAAACCGACCACTTCCGCCTGAAGTTTCGGCCGGCCGAGCCGCGCCCGCTGCGCATCCTGCAGATCACCGACACGCACTTCGGCAACGACGAGGCCGAGTATCACGAGCGCGACGCCCGCACGGTTGAACTCCTGAAGAAGCTAGTCGCCGCGCACCAGCCCGACTTCATTGCGCACACCGGCGACTTCATCAACAACGATCGTGGCGACAAAATCAGCTTCGCCGCCGTCGCAGCGCTCGATAGCCTCGGCGTCCCGTGGACCCACTCGCTGGGCAACCACGATATCGGCCACGTGCCGATGGACGAGTATTACAAAATGCCGAAGCGCGCCGCGCTCGGTTACTTCGACCACCAGGGGGATCGCCAGCGTGCGGCCCGCTTCGACCTGGTCACCGCGGATGCCGCCAGGCCCGCCTTCTCGATCTACGCCTTCAACTCGGGGCACGAGATGCCGAACAAGCACGTCGGCCCGCGACAGCTCGGCTGGTTCGCCGATCAGCTCAAGCGCGACCGCTCCGCTGAAGTCGCCTGCCCACAGGTCGCCTTGATTCACATTCCGCTGCGTGAGTTCGAAAACCTGCGCGCCGCGGAAAAGTTCTCTGGCATCTTCGGCGAAACCGTCTGCTTCGAAAGTGACGAAGGAGTCGCGTTCAACGCCTTCCGCCAGTGCGGCCGGCTGCGGGCGATCTTCAGCGGCCACGATCACGAGAACGACTATTGCGGACAGCAGGGTGGTGTCGAGCTGGTCTATGGCCGCGTCACCGGCTACTCGGGCTACGGCGACTTGCCGCGCGGCGGCCGCTTGATCGAGCTCGACCCGGCCACCGGGCAGTACACGCACCGGCTGGCGTTCGGGTAGTGGCTAGTGATCAGTGGTCAGTGGTCAGAATGGACGGGACAAATCGAGTCTGATCACTGACCACTAGCCACCACGCATGAAACTTTTCGCCATCAGCGACCTGCACCTGGGCTACGAAATCAATCGCCAGGCGCTGGCCGAGTTGCCTCCGCACCCGGGCGACTGGCTGATTCTGGCGGGCGACATGGGAGACACGCCGCCGCAGTTGCAGTGGGCGCTCGAGTTGTTGGCTCCCAAGTTCGATCGCTTGATCTGGGTTCCCGGCAATCACGAGCTGTGGACGTTGCCGCTGAAAATTCCGCAGCCGCGCGGCGTCGAGCTCTACAAGTCGCTCGTCGATATCTGCCGCCGCTTTGACGTGCTCACGCCCGACGACCCTTACCCGGTGCTCAAGGGGGCTGGCCCCGATTGCGTCATCGCGCCGTTGTTTCTGCTGTACGACTACACGTTTCGGCCCGACCACGTGCCGGCCGAAGGTGCGGTCGAGTGGGCGATGGAATCCGACGTGCTCTGCGCCGACGAGAGCTACCTCTTGCCCGATCCGTATCCCACGCGCGAGGCCTGGTGCCACGCCCGCTGCGACGCGGCCGAACGGCGGCTGGCCGAAATCCCACCGCAATACGCGGTGGTGCTGGTGAATCACTTTCCGCTGCGCTACGACCTGGTGTGGCTGCCCCGCGTACCTCGGTTCAGCATCTGGTGCGGCACGCGGCGCACCGAAAACTGGCACCGCAAATATCGGGCGACGGTCGTCGTCTCAGGGCATTTGCACGTCCGCTCGACGCAGTACCGCGACGGCGTCCGCTTCGAGGAGGTCTCGCTCGGCTACCCGAAGCAGTGGCGCCCCAATCGCGGTGTCGAAGCGTACCTCCGCGAAATCCTCCCCGGCCCCGAGTGAAGGAGTAGCTCACGCGGACTTCGGCAAGCTCAGTCGAAGCGAACCGCAGAATACCGCCCAGCAGAACAGGTTCTCGCGGAGCCGCGGAGTTCGCGGAGAAAAGGAGAAAAGGAGAACTCTCGCGCCAAGGCGCAAAGGATGCGAGGCAGGATTCCAACTCCGCGTTCTCCGCGTCTCCGCGTGAGCTACTAACGCCTGATCTCTGCGCGAGCTAAATTGAATTCATGGCAACTGAACTTTCCGAACCTTTCTATGCGGCGCTCGACTACGCGGCCCGGCTGCACGCCCAGCAGCGGCGCAAAGCCTCTGACGTGCCGTACGTCGCGCATCTGCTGGCCGTGGCGGCGCTGGTGCTCGAGCATGGCGGCAGCCAGGCGGAAGCGATCGCGGCGCTATTGCACGACGCCGTCGAAGATCAAGGGGGCGCGGTGGTGCAGGCCCAGATCGAGCGCCGCTTCGGCCCCGAGGTCGCCCGGATCGTCGCGGCCTGCACCGATACCGACCAGGACCCCAAACCTCCCTGGCGCGCCCGCAAAGAAGCCCACGTCGCACACGTCGCCGTGGCCGACGCTTCGGTGCGGCTCGTGATTGCGGCCGACAAGCTGCACAACGCCCGGTCCATTCTCAGCGACCTGCGCGAACAGGGCGTCGCCGTCTGGTCGCGATTCAGCGGCGGTCAGGGGGGCACGCTCTGGTACTACCGAGCGATGACGGGCGCGCTCGAGGGGGCCGGCCACGAGCACCCGACGCTCGTGGCCGAGTTGCGCCGCGCGGTCGATCAGTTGCAAATCGCAGTCAACGTGCTCGCAGTGCAACCGCAGGGCGAGCCAGCCAGCCGAGCAAAAAAAGATACACAAAAATGGCCATAACAATCTTGACTCGCGGCCACTCGGTCCGATAATAACACTCAGACACGCGACCGGTATCTAAGCGAGCCTGACTCGAGTCAGGTATCTGCCAGAGCCCGCGGTGGGATGCACTCCTGCCGGCGGGCGTTTTTCTGCGCCGCCGGCCGGAACTGGTAGCGCCGGGAAATAAAGCTTCCCGGCGCAACTTGCACTGCGCTAATTACACAGCGCAACAGCACGGCCTCGTCGGCCCCTCCCGCCGCTTCCAGCACTCCAGCGGGAGCTTCCTACGTGCACGCACACACGCTGTTGTTCGGTTCCGCCGCGGCCGGCGCCGTCGGGCTCGCTCACCTGGCCGGTTCTCCCTGGCCCGAGTTGGGCAACTTGTCGGCGACCGCGATCCTCGGTTGGTACGCCTGGCACACCGCCTCGCGCACCATCCCCGACCTCGTGCGCGCGTTTCGCGACGAAGCCGCCGCCCAGCGCGAGCTGTTCGCGGCCGAACGCCACGACGGGCGTGAACAGATCGAAGCCCTCCGGGCCGACCACAAAGCCGAGCGCCGCGCCCTGCGCGAAGAGTTGGCTGCCGAACGCCAGCAGCGCCACGCCGATCAACAGGCGATCGTCGCCGCGCTCGAGCAACTGGCCGCCTGCCTCGCCTCGAAAGTCGTCGAAGGCGACTAACTGTCCGTATTCCCTAGCCACTGACCACTAGCCACTACCAGGAGCTTTCCCATGTCCGTACCCACCAACGTTACCGCGTCGGGCAATCTCGTCTCGTCGTTGCCGTACATCCGCTGGGCGCTGGCCCACGCAGCCGACTTGCCCAAAGTGCTCGCAGGCTGCCGCGCGGTGAAAGCGGCCGACGGCCTCGAGCCCAAGTGGGCCGCGTTCAAAGCGTCGGGCGACAACATCGTCGCCGTGCTGGGCGACTTCCCCAACATCGACGAGCTCTTGCATAGTCAATCGCGCGTCGATGCGTCCCTCGCTGCGCTCGCAACGGCAGGCACGCTTTCGACACTCAGCGAAGCCAACGTCGCGGCCGTTGCCGGCGAGTTCTATCCCGAGAAGCTCGGCGACGGCGCGCTGCTGAAGCTGATCTTCGAGAACCTCCCGATGATCGTCGAAACCGTCCTGAAGATCGTCGGCCTGTTCAGTGGGTAGGGACTAGGGGTCAGGGACTAGGGACTAGCAAATGGACCCAAGCGCGTCCCAGCCTGAGCCCGCAGCCTGACCCCTGCCCCCCATTCCCCGACCTCTAATCCCTGATCCCTAGCCCCTAATCTCCACCATGCCCCGTCAACCTGTTTACCGCCTTCCCCCCTTCACGGTCGAGCGCGTCTTCGCCACGTCGTTGGCCGAAACCGTCGATTGGGGGCTGAAACTCCTGGGCGTGCCCGACGCGTGGAAGCGCACCCGCGGCCGCGGCGCGCGGGTCGCCGTGCTCGATACCGGCGCCGACCTGTTCCACGCCGAGAAAGGAGACCTCGCGGCGGCCATCGTGGCCACGGCCGATTTCTCCCACTCGCGGTTCGGCTGGCAAGACCGCCAAGGACACGGCACGCATTGCGCCGGCGTGATCGGCGCCCGCCAAGACGAGCGCGGCGTCGTCGGCATCGCCCCGCAGTGCCAACTGCTGATCGGCAAGGTGTTGGGCGACGACGGCTCAGGCTCGAGCACCGGCATCGCGCAAGGGATCGATTGGGCGGTGACGTTTCAACCGCACGTCATCAGCATGTCGCTCGGTTCGTCGCAGCCCGACGCCGGCATTCACGCCGCCATCCAGCGGGCCGTGGCCACCGGCGCGTACGTCGTCTGCGCTGCCGGCAACGACGGACCCGGCCCGCGCGACACGGTCGGCTGGCCGGCGCGGTTCGACGAAGTGGTTGCGGTCGGCGCGGTCGATCAGAACGGCGCTGTCGCCAACTTCTCCAGCCGCGGCCCCGAGGTCGACGTCTGCGCGCCGGGCGTCGACGTGCTCAGCACCTACCTGATGGGGCAGTACGCCAAACTCAGCGGCACCAGCATGGCCACACCGCACGTCGCAGGCATCGTTGCACTCATGGTCGGTCACGCGCTGGCGACCGGCGAAAAGCTCCCCGCCCCCGCCGACCTCACGCGGCTGTTGAAAGAAACCGCCATTGCCTGGAAGCCAGGGCAAGGAGCCGGCTCGGGTGCTGGCATCATCAACCCGGCAAAAGTGATCGGCATCAACCGACCCGCGCCGACGCCCGACCAACAGCCTGCGCTCAACCTGTTGGGCTTGAAGATTTACGTGCCCTCACGCGCCGGCGACGCACTCAGCGTGGGGTTGTCATGAGCTTGATTCAACCGGCGATCGAGCGGATCCGCGGCGACGTCGACGACCCGCTCGACGAGGAAGAACCGACCTGTTGGTGGGAGTTTTGGCGGAGATTGATCGGACCATGAAACGCACGCTCTTAACGCTGTTGCTGGTGTGCCTGCTCGCGCCGGATGCCGATGCCGGCCTGTTTCGTCGGCGCGGCGGAGTTGTTCGCGGTGGCGGCGTGCGCGGACTGCTGGCCGAAGCGCGGAGCACGATGGCGCAGGCGAATCAGACGATGCGGAACGCGGAACGGACCATGCGCACCGCCAAGGCCATGATGCACGACCCGGTTTTCAAAGAGTCGATGGAGGCCAGCGAGCGGGTGCTCAAGCTGCAAATCGAACTGGAGAAACTCAAGGCCCAGGCAAAGGCGGAGAAGCCATGATCGATCGCAATCACCTCGACCCTTCGACAAGCTCAGGGCTCGGGACAGGCCGCCGACAACCGCAGCCGTGGCAGGCCGCGCTGTTCTCGATTGCCGTGGGCCTGTTGATCGGCGCGGCCATCGTCGCGCTGGGAGTCTGGGGGAGCGGAAAACTATGACCAGGCAAGCCATAGCCATCGTCGCTGCGTTCATCCTGGGCATGATCGCCGGTGCGACCGCCTTTGGCTCGACTCCAGCGTGGGCGTGCTCCGTCGCCGCGCAAGATTTGGCCAACTTGCCGCCCGACGTCCAGCGCTACATGCGCTACCTCTACTTCCCCGCACCGACCGAAAAGACGCGCGTCGCCACGCTCTTCACCGTCAACACGGCGCTCTCGCAGGCGTCGCGCACGCTGGGCGAAGGGGCCGGCGTCTGGTTCGCGCACGGCGGCGCGCTGGTGCGACTCGACCTGGCCGTCATCGGCGGCGACAACGCCCACATCGAGCGCTTGATCGGCGTGTGGGAATCGCTGCGGAGGGTCGAGCCCTACTTCCATGCCAATGTGGTGATCCCGAACCCAGAGCACAAGCCGGAACCCGATCTTTCGACTTCGCTCAAGGCAGGCAAGGTGGCGGACACGCGATCCGAGGTCGAGCGTTCCCCGGTACTACTAAAGATCGTTCCGGCGCCCTACCTGCCGGCGGCCGACATCAAGGCGCTGGAGGGCGGCACCCACTCGATGATCCCGATCGTCCGCGGCGACTGGCTGATCGAGAAGGCGATGTCGCAAATCAACGGCGGCCGCTACTACGAATTTCGCGGACTACGCGCCGCTGCGTCAGTCTCAGCGCCGGCGGACGATCAGCTCACGCAATCAAAATACCTGGAGTCGCGCGGGCTCGACACCAAGGCCATCAACGCCAACCAGGACATCGACCGCGCGGTGGTCGTGCCGCGCGAACCGACCGGCAGCCCCGGCGCCGTCATCCTGGCCTGGAGCACGAAGCCTTCCCCCGGTCGCGGGCCGGGCCTGGCCGCCATCACGCACGATCAATTTGAAGAGGACCAGACGAACCCCGAGTTCAACCCCGAGCGCAATCTGCTCGGCGCCAAGTTTCGCGGCGCGGAGATCATCGTCACGCTCCCCAGCGGCTGGCATGAGTACAGCCTGTGGGACGCGAATGGAAATCTCGTCGACGAAGCGCCGCCGAACCTCGCCGCCGATCGCACGGTCCCCCGGACCGGCTTGCCGCGCTTGCAGCCCGCTATCTCGTGCGTCCGCTGCCACGGTCAGGCCGACGGCTGGCTGCCCGTCGCCGATCGCGTCCGCGCTCGCCTGGCCAAAGGTGAAGACATCCTCGGCGATTTCAGTCGCCAGCACGTCAACGACCCCGGCACGCTCAACCTGCTGGCCGGCTTGTACACGAGCGACATCGACGAAGGACTGCGACTCGGCCGCAACGCCTACCACGACGCGGTCCTGCTCGGTGTCGGCGCGGTGGGAGAGTCGGGCCGCACCGTTTCGGTCGCCAGTGCGTGGTTGGCTGACGTCATCGGCACCTACGTCTACGCGGAGGTAACGGCTGACGTGGCCGCCAAAGAGCTCGGGCTCGAATCGCTCGCCGGCTTGCCGCGCGCGAACCCCGAGGACGTGGCGCTGTTGGGCTTGTTCGATCAGTTCCCGATCCCGCGCCGCGAGTTCGAGCAGATCTACGTCGAGGCCGCGGCCCGCGCCAGTGCGCTGTGGTTCGCGGATGCCGCCGAGTGATGGCGCGGCCATGAAGCAAGCAATACGAAGTGCCACAGTGCGGGGGGAATTCTGGCCACAGAGGTCACAGAGGAATGCAGTGAGGGTGATTGCTCTGCGTCGCAACAGGCAGATTGGCGCTTGTTTGGTCGGCGCGTAAAGCCTGGGCACAACCAGCGAGGTATCCATCACACACCGGCTCTCTGTGCCCATCACGAATTCTCGGCGAACTTTGTGGCAAACGAATCACGTAACTCAGATGAAGCACACAATCACGAAGCGCCACCGAGGCAACGGAAAGTAATTTGCCACAGAGGTCACAGTGGACACAGAGAGGGAGCACGCGATGGCAAGCCCAGGCATTCAAACAGACAGATCACTCGTTGATCAATCTGTCGCGACATCAGCCAATCGCCGTCTCGGCATTTTCTCTGTGTCCTCTGTCCCCTCTGTGGCCATCAAAAAGTCTCGGCGATCTCCGTGGCAAACACATCGCGTAATTCATCGAACAGAATCAATTCTTGCAGAGGCAAATCCATGAACCGTCACAAAACGAGCCCGTCGCAGGTCAGCATGCTGGCTATCTGTTTCGTCCTCCTCCCGACGCTCTGTGGCGCCACCGACACCTATTATGTGAAGCGCAACGGCTGCTTCTATCGGGTGACGACGCCGTACGTCGCGCCGCCGGCCGTGGCTCCCACGCAATCGGCCGGTCAGGCGATCGCCGCGCTCGCCGGCAAGAAAGCGGAGTGGGCGTTCATCACCGAGAGCATCTCGCAACTGTTCGGCACGCCTGGCGGCGCGAGCTATGCGAGCGACTACGCCGTGCAGCGTGGCAACACCGTCTATGGAGCCAACAGCGGCTACTCGCTGCAATCGTTCGCCACGGTGACTCCACAGCCCTTGGATGTCGAGGCCCTGATGGAACGGGCGACCCGCCTGGCCACCCAGGCACAAGACCACGGCGCGACCGCCACGGCCCAAGCGCAAGGCTTGCTCGGTCAGGCCCAGGCAGGGCAGCAAGCGATCGCGCAGACTTTTGCCCAGGCGACCCGCGAACTGTCGGTGCTCGAGGCCTTGAAGCCGATCGCGCCGCAAGAGGTCAAGACGGAGAACACCTACACGGCGACGGCCACCTCGTCCCTTCGACAAGCTCAGGGCTCAGGGCAGGCGAGCGCACCGAGTGGTGAAGCCAATGAATCGGCCGCTGCCACTCAAGTCTCAAGTCTCACACCTCAAGCCTCCTTGGACTGGCAGCCCCAGTTGGCGACGGTCATCACCACGAAGTGCGCCACGTGTCACGACGCCGAATCGCCGGCCGGCGGTTTGAACCTGGCCGGCGACGTGGCAGCCATCGACCAGCCGCGCTGGTTGACCATGCTCACGCGCGTCAGCACGAGCGACGCCAGCCAGCGGATGCCGAAAGATGCCGAGCCGCTCAGCGACGCCGAGCTGTTGCTGTTCGTTAAAGCGCTAGCGAGAGGAGACTAGTTTTCAGTTTTCGGTGTTCAGTTTTCAGCGAATCCAGTTTGCACACTCAGTATTCACGTCCCAGTAATCAGGACTGGGCTTTTGCAATCTGTCAGTTCAATCCCAATTGGACCATGACGTGTTGTTGTTTTTGCGATTTTTCGGCGACTTGATCGATGGCCCAGGCGAGGGTTGTGCGCAAGGTCTCGGCGGTGACCGC
>Ga0163152_10008435_pt1 | contig 11009 bp, 8 predicted proteins | sample OliLakLV19MP8IB2_FD_148635 | JGI IMG/M metagenome (GOLD analysis project Ga0163152, IMG submission 148635) | Freshwater microbial mat bacterial communities from Lake Vanda, McMurdo Dry Valleys, Antarctica - Oligotrophic Lake LV.19.MP8.IB-2 | ecosystem: Environmental > Aquatic > Freshwater > Lake...
CGTCTCCGACGACCCGCGCGCCCTGCAGGAAGTTCTCGGCCACCGCTCGATCCGCGAGATGCTCCACATCGAGGACGGCCGAGCCTTCCTCAACGACCTCTCGCGCGGCTCGATCAAGCAAGCGCTGATCAAGATCGGGTACCCGGTCGACGACCGCGGCGGCTACCTCGAAGGCGATCCGTTCGCGGTGCCGCTGCGCACCACCTCCCTCTCGGGCCGGCCGTTCCTCCTGCGACCGTACCAGCTCGAAGCCGCGAAGGCCTTCCACGCCGGCGGCTCCGTGCTGGGCGGCAACGGCGTCATCGTGATGCCGTGCGGCGCCGGCAAGACCGTCGTCGGCCTCGCGGTGATGAACCTGGTCGGCACGAAGACCCTGATCCTCACGACGAACACGATCGCCGTGCGCCAGTGGCGCGAGGAACTGCTCGACAAGACCGGCCTGCCACCCGAAGCGGTGGGCGAATACACCGGCGACGGCAAGCACGTCGCGCCGATCACGATCTCGACCTACCAAATGCTGACGTGGCGCCGCACGAAGACCGGCGACTTCGAGCACTTCACGCTGTTCAGCAAGGAGAACTGGGGCCTCGTCGTGTACGACGAAGTGCACCTCCTGCCCGCGCCGATCTTCCGCGTCACGGCCGAGCTGCAGGCGCGCCGGCGCCTCGGGCTGACCGCGACGCTCGTGCGCGAGGACGGCAAGGAGGACGAGGTCTTCTGCCTGATCGGCCCCAAGCGCTACGACGTGCCCTGGAAGGTGCTCGAGCAGAAGGGGTTCATCGCCGAAGCGCGCTGCGTCGAGGTGCGCGTGCCGCTCGACCCCAACTGGAAGTCGCAGTACGCCTTCGCCGACGCGCGCGGCAAGTTCCGCGTCGCCTCCGAGAACCCGGCCAAGACCGCCGTCGTGCAGCGGCTGCTGGCGCGCCACGTCGGCGCGCACGTCCTGATCATCGGGCAGTACATCGACCAGCTCGAGGCGCTCGCGCGACACCTGAAGGCGCCCCTGATCACCGGCAAGACGCCGACGGTCGAGCGCGAGCGGCTCTACTCGGCCTTCAAGACCGGCGAGGTGCCGGTGCTGATCGTGTCGAAGGTCGGCAACTTCGCCATCGACCTGCCCGACGCGAACGTCGCGATCCAGATCTCGGGCACGTTCGGCTCGCGCCAGGAAGAGGCGCAGCGCCTGGGCCGCGTACTGCGGCCGAAGTCCGACGGCTCGGGCGCGGTCTTCTATTCCATCGTCACGCTCGGATCGCGGGACCAGGAATTCGCGCAGCGCCGCCAGCTCTTCCTGACCGAGCAGGGTTACACGTACGAAATCGTCGACGCGAGCGCCCTGGAAGCGCCGCGAGAGGCCGCCACGCGATGAGCGTCCAGGATTACGACCATCCCACCGGCCCACAGGGGCACGACGGGCAGGCCGAGAAGAACGGCTCGGCGCGCGGGGCGCGCCCGCGCGCGGCCGAGGCCGTGCACGCGGTGCGCGACCACGACGTCGCCGAGCTCTACCGCTTCTGGTCCGGCCAGCGCGCCGTGCGCATCCCCGAGGATCCGGCCGACGCGCGCCGCCAGGTCGTCGAGTGGATGTCGCAGCCGCCCGTGGTCGAGTCGCGCGTGGCCGTGCTGCCGCGGCGCCTGCTGTCGATCCTCGACCTGCACCTGGAATCGCCGCGCTACCAATGCACGGCCAGTGAATTGCTGAACGCGCGGCACCTGGCGTACATGTCGAGCTACGACCTGCAGGCCAGCCTGGCCGTGCTCGGCCGTCACGCGCTGGTCGTCGAGACGAAGAGCCCGGGCGTCGAGAGCTTCGGCGCGCGCTCGTGGACCGTGCCGCAGGACGTGGGCGACGCGATCCTGCGCCAGCGGCGCGTGCGTCGCCGCGGGATCTTCGACGCGTTCACGCTGCGCGGGCACATCGACCGCCTGTACGACGACCCGGCGCGCAGCCAGCGCACGCCGCCGTCGCGCATCCGCGAGCTCTACAAGCTCTACGCCAACGAATCAGCTGCGGTCGGTCGCGTCGAGCGCCTGCCCGACGGCCTGCGGCAGCTCGTCGAGAAGACGATCGTCGAGTTCGGCGGCATCCTGCCGAAGAGCCTGTTCGACCGCATGGAATCGCCCCTGCCGTGGGACGGCCGGCGCTGGGGCCACGCGCTCGAGGAGTCGCTGGTCGGCACGGTCGAGCGCCTGGAGCTGGGCCGCTACGGCATCCAGCACAACGACGAGACCCTGATCGTCTTCAACGAGGTCGCGCTGGCCTGGCTGCGCCGCGTAGCGGTGCCGGGCGACCCCGACCGGCCGTTCGACGAATCGTGCCTGGGCGTCGACCTGGCCTCGAACCTGTCGCGCTTCATCGCCTACGTCGTCGAGCACGACGTGCGCTTCACGGTGCGCGGCGAGATCTTCAAGACGACCGAGCGGCGCATCCAGGAGGAGCTCCTGCCCAATCTGGGCCGCGAGCTGTCGCGCGCCGACGTGCTGTCGTTCGTGTACGGCTTCACGCGCGGCGCGCGCCTGATCGAGTCGACCGGCGAACGCACGTTCGCATTGACGGCTGCCGGACGCGACTGGGAAGCGCACGACCTCGAAGCCAAGCTGCGCATGCTGCTCGAGCACGCGATCGAGGAGCGCGACCTGCCCGGAGAGCACCACCACCAGGCGCGCATGCGGCGGATCCTGATGCGCCTCTTGAAGCGCGTCGAGCCGGGCGTCTGGTACGACCTGATGTACGTGCCCTTCCTGTCGCGCAACACGTACCTGTGCAGCCTCGACGACCTGGCGGTGGACGAGTACTTCGCGGCGCGTTTCCAGGGCGGCGCCTACACGCCGATGGACGACATCCAGCGACTGGCGTGGCACCTCGTGACGTGGGTGCGCACGCGCCTCTACCTGCTGGGCATCGTCGACCTGGGCTACGACAAGTCCGGCCGTCCCGTCGCCGTGCGCCTGACGCGCATCGGCGCGCGCCTCCTGGGCGTCGTCGACGGCACGCCCGAGACGGGCCCCAGCGTCGGCAGCCTGATCGTGACGCCCGACTTCGAGGTCGTCTTGTTCCCGACCGGCGACGACGGCGAGTTGATCCACGACCTCGACCGCTTCTGCACGCGCGACAAGCAGGGCGGCGTCATGAGCTTCAGGATCAGCGAGCGCTCCGTGCAGCGCGCGCTGCACGAGGGCATGTACCTGAAGCGCATCCTGGCGACGCTCGAGCGCCACTCGCGCACGCCGGTGCCGCAGAACGTGCTGTTCTCCGTGCGCGACTGGGCCGCGCAGGCCGGCTGCATGCACCTCGGACCGGATTACGTCGTCAGCGCCGACGACCAGGATCTCGTGGCGCGCTTTCGCGGCGACCCGGGCGTCAAGCCGCTCGTGCGCGAGACGCTCGACGAACGGCGCACCCGGTTGAGAGCGGTGTCGACGCTGCGGCGCACGCAATCCTTGCTGCGCGAGCTGGGCTACCTGGTCGAGCTGGACGAAGGCGTTGCGTGAGGGATCCGAGCGCGCGCGGCGCCTGCCCGGGCGGATCCTCGCGCTGACGTCGGGCACTCTGGCACCCGGCGGCGAGCACGCCCTGCTCGCGCGGGTTCGGGTTGCGGTTGCCGCCGGCCTCGACTCCATCCTGCTGCGCGAGCCCGACCTGTCCGACGCCGTGACGCTGGCGTTGGCGCGCGAGCTGCGCGCGTTGCTGGGCTCGGACGGCTGGCTCGGCCTGCACGACCGCGTGCACCTGGCCGCCGCGGCGGGAGTCGACGGCGTGCACCTGGGCTGGAAATCACTGCCGATTCAAACTGCGCGCGCGATTCTCGACCCGTCGACCGCGATCGGCTTCTCCGCGCACGCAAGCGACGACCCGGCCGCCTGGGCAGAAGCCGACTACATCGTGTTCGGCCCGGTCTTCGAGACGCCCAGCAAGCGCGGCCGCCTCGATTCCGTCGGCGTCCAAGGCCTGGAACGCGCCGTGCAGTCGACGCGCACGCCCGTGTGGGCCCTGGGCGGCATCACGCCAGCGAATGCGACCTCGCTCTCGAGCACCGGATGTCGTGGCATCGCGGTGCGCGGCGCCGTCTTCGAGTCGTGCGACTCCGAGGCCGCGGTCCGGGAGTTGCGCGCCATCTCCTTCGTGGCTACGTCCGTCTGAAGACCATGATCCGATCCCAGCCCCTGGCGCCGTACCTGGCTGCAGTCCTCGCGATCTTCGTCCTGGCGCACGGATCCGTGACCGCACGTTCGCAGGCACGACCGACTCTCGAGCAGCTCCATGCCGCAACGGCTGCGATCCGTGAGCAGCGCGAAGCCGCGGAAGATCGCGTGGAATTCGACATCATCGTCAACGGAACGGAGCTGGGCGCGGCCGGGTTCCACCTCCTGCGTCCCGTCTCGGATCCGTACTGGTCGAGGCACTATGGACGCTGGCAGGCCCACTTCGACCACCGTTGGTCGGATGCGCTCGTCCGCTACCGCGACGTCGAGATCCAGCGGCGCGTGCCGGTGTCCATCCTCCCCGATTTCTTGGAGCCCGTCTCGGCATTGGTCTCCCAAGACCGCATGTTCCCGAGCTCTCTGGGCACCGCGTCGGCAGTTGCCGTCTCCACGGGGACCTTCCAGGTCGTATTCGATCTGGCCCCGCGCGGAATCGCCGCCCTCCAGGCGTTGTTGCGACCCAAGACCACGTTCCCTGGAACCAACGAGCACGCCGACTGGCACTACCAGACCATCGCCGATGGCTCACCGGACACTCCGATGCAGGTGATCGTCTTGTCCGACAACGTCGCCTACCTGCCGATCGTGGTACAGGACGTGATCGCCGCCGCGACGTCCGCGGGGGCTTCGGTCACCGTCGCCGATCGTTTGCCCGCCGCCGAGGCGCTCGAGCTGGCCTCTAGGCTGAACGGAAGTCTGCGATGAGCTGGAACGAAGACGACATCCACCGCGCGCTCGGACGAGCGCGTCGTCCGCGCGGTCTCACGGGTAGTCGCGGTCACGACGCGGCGGTGCTGCGAGCGCTCGGCGGAAAACCCGTCGTGTGCGTCGACGCGTGCGTCGAGGGCGTTCACTTCGAGCGCGACACGCGACCTGAGCTCGTCGGCCGCAAGGCGTGCGCGCGGGCGCTGTCGGACCTGGCCGCGACGGCGGCCGCGCCCAAGGCCGTGCTGCTCTCGATCTCGGCCGCGCGCGCCCGCACGGACGCGTGGATCCTGCACGCGATCGACGGCGTGCGCTCGATCTCGCGCGAGCACGGCGCGGACCTCGTCGGCGGCGATCTGGGCTCGACGACCGGGCCCACGGTCATGACCGTCACCGCGCTGGGGGACTTCGATTCGGCCGCGAGGCCGCCCGGCCGCGATCGCGCCAAGGTCGGACAGGTCGTCTGGCTGACCGGGCCCTGCGGCGGCAGCATCCTGGGCCGGCATCTGGCGATCGAGCCGCGCGTCGCGGCGGGTCGCTGGCTCCACCAACGCGGTGCGACGGCGATGATGGACGTCAGCGACGGGCTCGCCTGGGACCTCCACCGTCTGGCGCGCGCCTCGGGGGTGCGCATCGAGATCGACATGGAGAGCTTGCCGATCCACGCCGACGCGCGGCGCCTCGCGCGCCGCACGCGCGCGCAGGCCTGGGAGCACGCGCTGCACGATGGCGAGGACCACGAGCTCGTAGCGACGTTGCCCCGCTCCGCGCTGGCGCGCGTGCGGCGCGAAGCACGGCGCCACATCGGCCACGGAGACAGCGCAGCGATCGGCCGCGTCGGGCGCGGCTCGGGCGTGCTGTTGAAGTTCGCCGACCGCGAGATCGTCTGGCAGCCGGCGATGGGAGGCTGGAAGCACGGTGGTTGAGCGCCGTTTCCTCTCGCGCTCGCCCGAGGCCACCGAGCGCCTGGCCGAGGAGCTCGGCGCGCGCGTCACGCCCGGCACCGTCGTCGCGCTCGACGGCGACCTGGGCGCGGGCAAGACGTGCTTCGTGCGCGGCCTGGCGCGCGGCCTCGGCGTGCGCACCAACGTCGCAAGCCCGACGTACGCGCTGATGGCGCAGCACGAGGGCCGCCTGACGCTCTACCACTTCGACGCCTGGATGGAGGGGCGCGAGCGCGCGTTCCTGGCCGACGGCGGCGCGGAGTGGCTCGACCAGGACGGCGTCTGCGCGGTCGAATGGGCCGCGCGCGTGGCCGACGCGCTGCCCAGCCCGCGCTTCGAGGTCGCGCTGGGTCACGCCGGGCCGGATGCGCGCTCGATCCGGATCGCGGTGCGCGGCGAGGCGGAAAGGGGCGGAGCACTCGGCCGTATCCTCGCTGCCCTCCCCGCGATCGAAGGCCTCGACGAGTCGGTCTAGCGTTCTTCGAACGGGCCGTGCTTGGCCGGCGGAACCCGAGTTTCCTATGCTCTCCCGCCCCATGCTCCGCGCCGCCGGACTCTTACTCGCAACCGCGTCGTCCGTACTCCCACAGGACCCCGCTGCGCAGACCGGCACCGAGCAGCCCGCGGTTTTGCCCGCGGCCGGCACGCAGGACCCCAAGCCGGAGGCCCCCAAGCCCGGCGATCCCGTGCTGCAGGATCCGGTCACGCCGCAGGATCCGGCGCAGCCGCTGACGGTCAAGCCGGGGCTGCCGGATCAGCCCCTCGTGCCGGTGCAGCCCCACGAAGCCGCGGTGGATCCCAGCCGCCTGCTCGGCCCGGGCCGCGCGCTCGAGCTGACCTTGGAGGGCGCGTACGAGATCGCGCTGCGACGCAACGTCCAGCTGCAGATCGCGCAGACCGACGCGCAGATCGCGCTCTACCGCGCGCGCGGCTCGTGGGGCGCGTTCGACTGGGTGCTCGGCGCGCGCCTGGGCTACCGCGACGCCGAGTTCCAGCCGCAGAACATCTTCGGCGGCGGCAGCGAGACGAACGAGGAGTTCTCGCTCGACCTGAACAAGCCGCTCGTGACGGGCGGCACGTTCAACTTCGGCTTCGACCACGTGAACAGCGACACGACGTCGGCGTTCAACGTGCGGCCGCAGGCGACCGCGGACGTCGTGTCGCTCAGCTACGTCCAGCCGCTCCTGCGCGGCGGTTGGAGCGACTACGCGACGTCCACGCAGCGCCTGGCCGAGATCGAGGCGCTGCGCGCGGACCAGGCGATCCGCACGGCGCGCCACCGGCTCTTGCTCGACGTGGCGAACGCGTACTGGGACCTCGTCGCGGCGCGCGAGCAGTACGACGTGGCCGACAAGAGCCTGCAGCTCTCGATGGCGCAGGTCGACCAGGACACGCGCCGGCTCGACGCCGGCCTGGGCACGGACGTGGAGGTCCTGCAGGCGCAGGCCGATGTCGCCACGCGCGAGGAGCAGAAGCTCCTGCGCGAGTTCGAGGTCAAGACCGCGGCCGACGGCCTGCGCAAGCTCTTGTTCCCGGGCACGGACGAAGCGCTGTGGGATACGGCGCTCGTGCCCTCGACGCCGCTGCCCGAGAATCCGGTCGCCGAAGGCGTCCCGGCCTGGCCCGTCGCGATGGAGGTCGCGATCCAGCGCCGGCCGGAACTGCGCGAGCAGCGATCGCGCATCGACTCGGCCGAGCTCCTGCACGAGCAGACGAAGAACGAGAAGAAGCCGCAGCTCGACCTGGACCTCGGCGCTTCCAGCCAGGGTTTCTCGCAGGAAGCCGGCGACGCGTTCGACACGGCGATCAAGTACGACTTCCCGACGTACCGCGCCGCGCTCGTGTTCGGCATCCCGATCGGGAACCGCACCGCGAAATTCGCCGAGAGGGCCGCCTGGGCCGAGATCCGCCGCGCGCGCCTGACGTACGACGAGCTCGAAACCACCGTCGTGGCCGACGTGCGCGCCGCGGTGCGCGACGTGCTCTACGCCGTCGAAGCGGTGCGCGCCTCGCGCAAGAGCCTCGAGTTCGCGCGCCGCCAGCTCGAGGCCGAGCAGGCGCGCTACGTGGTCGATCAGTCCACGAACTTCCAGCTCCTGCAGTTCCAGACGGACCTGGCCACGGCGATGTCGAACGAGCGCCGCGCGCGCGTGTCCTTCGCCCGCGCGCTCGTGCGGTTGGAAGCGGCACAGGGTGTGCTAGGCGACGACCTGGGATCCTGACGAACCCGGATCCCGACCGGGCCCTGATCCGGGTTCCCGACCGACCTGGACCTCCATGCGCCTGACGACCGCGTTCCTCCCAAGCCTGAGTGCGGTCGCACTCCTCGGTGCGTGCGATCGCGCACCCGAGACGGCGCCGGTGCAGCGCACGGCGACGGTCGTCGACGGCCGCCTCGACTTCTCGCGCGACGACCGCGTGGCCCACCTGATGGGCGGCTGCCAGCGCGCGGATCCGTTCACGGGTGACCCGACCGACCTGATCGCGGTGCAGGTCCAGAAGATCGTGACCGCGGAAGCGATCGTCGCGTCGCGCGCACGCGCCGACCTGATCGCGGCGGGCGAGGCTGCGGTCCCCGAGCTGCGCCGCGCGTTCCAGCGCTGGTTCACCGAGCCGGGTCACGCGCCGCGCCTCCTGGCGCTGCTCGATCTGGCGGCCACGACGCGCAGCCCCGAGGCGCGCTCGATGGCGCTCGAGGGCCTGGAGCACCCGTCCGAATCCGTGCGCACGTCGGCCGCGCGCGCGCTGGCATCGTTCGGCGATCCGGCCGACTACGACCGCCTCGCGGCGCAGATGCCGCAAGCCGGGCTCGAGCTCGCCAGCGAGGTCGGCCAGGCGATGATGGCCAGCGATCCCGCGCGGCTCGAGGCCGAGTACCCGGCCTGGCTCGAGGACCCGCGCCGTCAGCGCGTCGCGGAGCTGCTCGCGCCCAAGGTCGCGCCGCAGAGCAGCGCCGAGTTGCGCGCGCGCGTGCTCGCCGGCGAGAAGACGCCCCCGGTGACGCGCCTGCGCTTTTTGGCCGCGAGCGCCGCCGCCGGCGATGCGGCCGCGCTCGAAGAGCTGCGCACGTCGCTGAGCGACGACAACGACAACCGACGCCAGATCACGATCCAGGCCCTGCTCGAGAACGGCCTCGCGGCCGAGGTCGTCGGACGGATCGGACTCGAGAAGGATGCGGCCATGCGCACGATGGCGGTCGAGGCCGCCGCGTCGCTGCCCGATTCGCCCGCGCTGCGCTCCGAGATCGCGTCGGCGCTGTCGGACGTCGACGAGACCGTGCGGCGCGCTGCGCTCTCCGCGCTCGTCGCGCGTGGCGACGCGGGCGCGATCGACCGCGCGATCGAGCTCCTGGCCGGCTCGAGCGACGAGGTGCGGCTCGCGCTGGGCGCGCTGCGCGCCCGGCTGGCGCGCGATCCCGAGCTCGCCGCGCGCGTGCTGGCGCGCCTCGAGGAGCTGCTCGAAGGCGGCTCGAAAACTTCGCGTCTCGCGATCGAGCGCGCGATCGGCCAGGTGCCCTTGCCGCGGGCCGCGCGCCTCCTGATCGAGCGCGGCCGCGTCGCGACCGAACCGATCCAGGAGCTGCCCGCGCACCGCTGGTATGCGCTGCAGGCCACGAACACCGGGCCCGAGGGCCGCGCCTGGCTGCGTTCGCAGTGGGACGGCGAGTCCGACGTGCTGCGCCGCATGGACCTGATCGGCGCGGGCACGCAGGAGTCCGATCCGGCGGTGACGGCATTCCTGGAGCACGTGCTGACGTCACCGCGCACGGAGCCTTGGGAACGCCTCTTCACGGCGGAACTGCTGGCCCGGCTCGTGCCGGCGCGCGTGGCGATGCCGGTCCTGCAGCGCGCGTCCGGGATGATCGCGGTGCCCGAGGCGCAGCGCGCGCTGAACTGCCTGATGTGGCGATTCTGGGGACCCGAGCGCGGCTGACTTCGGCGCGCGCGCGGGTGGCCCGCGCTCGAGAGCCGTCCGGCGCGCGGCGCCCGTCAGCGCCGCGGCATGCGCACCCACCCGCCGGCCAGGACCTCGGCCGCAGTGGGGGCCGCGCTCGGCCCGCTGAAGCGCCCGTCGGAGTTGGGGAAGCCGAGCAGGCCCCGCCGCGGCGTCCACACGAACGCGCCGCGTCCCGTCTGGCCGTGCTCCCAGGGCCAGGCGCGCAGCATGGGCTCGCCCGGACCGGCCGCGACGACGTCGAACAGGTAGCCGTGACGCCGCAGTCGGCCGTCGGGCAGCGTCTCGAGGTCCTCGAGGCGCCGCTGGATGCCGCGGTCGTGCGCAGCCAATAGGGAGAGCGTCGGCTGCACGCCGCCCGCGATCACGACATCGCCTCCGCGAGACGAAGTGATCGGCGACGACATCGGCTCGGAAGCCAGCACGCGCAGCATGCGCGTCGCGTCGCGCTCGTTCTCGCGCAGCCCGAATCCGCGCAGCACCGGCAGCGTCACGACGACGACGACGAGGCCGATCGCACCCAGCGTGAGTCGGTCGATCCACGAGAGCCCGCGTGCCCGCACGCGCGGCAGGGCGGCTGTGTCAACGAGTACGGCGGTCGTGTCGGCTTGCGTGGACATGTTCCCCCCGATGTCCGGCGCGCGGATCGTCGCGCGGGCCCGGCGCCCGTGCGTGCTACCCTGGCACTCCATGTCCCGGCGGCCCGCGATGCAAGAGCTTTCGCCCGATCTCGCGATCGCGAGCCGCGCGATCGCAGCGCGCTTGCGCGAAGCCGGACACCGCGCCTGGATCGTCGGCGGTGCGACGCGCGACCTGGCGCTGGGCCTCGCGCCCAAGGATGTCGACGTCGCGTCGACCGCCGAGCCCGACGTCGTGCAGGCGACCTTCCCGCGCACGACGCCGCTCGGGCGCGCCTTCGGCACCGTGATCATCCACATCGACGGCGCCGACGTGGAGCACACGACGTTCCGCACGGAGGCCGGCTATTCGGACGGACGGCGGCCGGACGAGGTCCGCTTCGGCGCCACGGTCGAGGAGGATGCGACGCGGCGCGACTTCACCTGCAACGCGATCTACCTCGATCCGCAGACCGACGAGGTGCGCGATCCGGTCGGCGGCCTGGCCGATCTCGAGCGCCGGCGGCTGGACTGCGTCGGCGACGCCGGCGAGCGCTTTCGCGAGGACGCGCTGCGGCCCCTGCGC
>Ga0163152_10008436_pt1 | contig 11007 bp, 9 predicted proteins | sample OliLakLV19MP8IB2_FD_148635 | JGI IMG/M metagenome (GOLD analysis project Ga0163152, IMG submission 148635) | Freshwater microbial mat bacterial communities from Lake Vanda, McMurdo Dry Valleys, Antarctica - Oligotrophic Lake LV.19.MP8.IB-2 | ecosystem: Environmental > Aquatic > Freshwater > Lake...
GCGATTGAATTCGTCCTCGCGGGCAGTCCATGAAAGATTCGTCACCGGTACGCGGGCGATCCGTTCCCCCTTCGAGAAGAAGGGCTGCCGCATTCCCTTGATCCTCATCTCGTGAAGCGGGACGCCCTCCTCCTCCATGATGGCTAAAACGACGCCGGCCCACGAAGCATCCGGGTCAAACTTCAATCGTGCGGAGGGCAGAGGAAGTGTGAGATTCTCCCATTCGGCACGAACGTCGGCACTCAGCGATCGTGGCATCAAGACGTCACCCGTCTTCAATCGTATTGCAGCGTGTTGATCAATCGGAATGCGGTCGCTGAGCCAACGCGAAAGCATCCGATTCCACAGGTGGCTTTGCCACGCGGCAAGGTACAGTCCCTGAAGGTCGGGTTGCAAGCGAGCGCAGGCACCGCGAAAGTCTTCGGGCTGATGAACCAGAAAATCGACGATGTCTCGGGCGTGGCCGCGCGGCAGCTTGAACCGACATGCCGGCCAGTCTTTCCAGTGAGCATTCAGGATCGATTTTTCGCGCTTGGCTTGTTCTCGATCGTGCTCATACGGGGCAACCAACGCGAGCCGAAGGGCTTCTTCAAAGCGGCTGAGCACCATTTCTTTCGCCACGAACGAATGGCCTTCGATCACGCTGCCAAAGCGCTGATCGTCGAAATAATTTGGCACGCCGAGTTCCGCGACCTCCGGCAAAGCTGCCTCGATGCGAGCGAGATCGAGGGACGATAGCCCGCGAAGCGTGACGACAAAGCCGTTGGCTCGAATCTGTTCGGATGTGTATTCCTGCGGCAGTCGACCGATGAAGGTCAGCGTAAACGTGTCGTGGGCCAGATTGCGTTCCGGTCCATTGTGAATCGTCAAATATTGAATTGTGTGAGCATGACGATCTTTCAATCCGCCAAACGAAAGACGTCGCGAATCGATTTTCCAGCGTTGTCGAACGATGGCCAGCGCATCGGGCGTGGTCCAGCCACGTTTCTCGAGCCGGTAAAACGCGTAGTTTCCAGATTTGGTAGGCGTCGCGGACGCAAATTCTTCCACGCGGAAATCGTCCGGCCGCTGCTTCAGCTTCATTGAGTCATGTTAAGAGCGGAGGCCGTTCTGGGAGCACACGTTGGGAATCTTGAGCTATTCGAATTATCCCGGTCGGGGGTAGCTCAGGTTTCCAACCTGAGCTACCCCCCGCTTTTGAGTCGAGGACCAGCGACATCAGCAAGGCGAACTCGCTGGCGCTCTATCTTCGGGGTGGCTCAGGTTGGAAACCTGAGCTACCCCGCTCATGGCTCAGGTTGGAAACCTGAGCTACCCCACTCATGGCTCAGGTTGGAAACCTGAGCTACCCCGCTCATGGCTCAGGTTGGAAACCTGAGCTACCCCACTCATGGCTCAGGTTGGAAACCTGAGCTACCCCTACTCATGATTCCAATCTCGGTTGGAAACCTGAGCTACTTGAATTTATCCACTGGGATGAAGCAAGAATTAAGGGGATGATGGAGTGAATCTGTGTCTGAAATGCTCGTCGAAAAAAGGGCCGAGAGAATGAACCCGAAACCGTCGCCCACTCAGTCTCGAATCCGGTATTCCTCTCGGCCCGTCAATGCAGACAACTCGAATGTTGTCTGGAGAAAATGGTAAGCAGGTCCAGGCATGAATGCAAGCACCAATTTGCAATTTTTCAGCATTCTTCCTGAAGACGGCTTTAGGTGGCCCTCCGTCCAAATGTAAGGCTCGCCTAACCGCCGAGACGAGATTCGATTATTTGGGCTTCGGAGCGGGAAGCCCCGGCAAGCTCTTCGGCAACGGCAAGGTTTCACCTGGTTTGCGTGAGGGATCGGGGCCGTCCGTCCACGGATTGCGTGGCCGAAGGAACTGCCACTCTGCGGCCAATGGCTGGGGCTTCGGGGTGATTTCACGCGGCGGGGGAATGGGATCCACGAGCGGGACAAGCTTGACTTCGGCCCGAACCGGCGGTGGGATCGTCATGGCCACCAGGGAGAGTTCCCGCTCAAGGATGGCGAGAGTCTTCGGGTGCGTGGGGACTCCGGTCTTACCGACTGGATGCGTCGAGTGTTCGCCGTCGTGGTGCTTCTCGATGGGCGGCAGATCGGCGGCTCGAAGGGTAATCGAACTCATCGCGGGTGTGCTCTCGCCTGCGAATTCATCTCCACGCGGCTCCAAGAACAGCAGCAGATCGACCGGGATGCCTTCCTGGGCGGCCAATTCCGCCAGTTCCTTGGCGGCGTCAGCCCCGGCGTCGTAGCCGATCAACGCGAAGCGGGCACTTCCGCACTTGCCGTGAATCCAACGCATCTTTTCCAGGAAATAGCTGAGGTGAGGGTGCTGTCCGTAATATGTTTTGGGGAAGCCAAGCTGGTGAATGTAGTCGCGAACCCCCTTGAGGTTGGAGCAGACGAGAGGATCGAACAGGATCACATACACGCAACTCTTGCTCTCGTCCGGAACCTGGTCGGACAGCTTCCACGTGCAAGGATCGACCTTCGGATTCGGGTGAACGAAATGCAAGCACCCCGTCAAAGCCGGCAGCAGGCCGATTAGCCAGACGTAGGGGCGGTGATGCATGAAGGCTCCGGTGGCAACTTACCAATCCAGTGCTTTCTTCGACAAAGCCCGCAGAACCCCTCTAACCGATTCCATGAGAAGAGTCGGGGTTGGCCCGAAATGGGGAAGCAGGTTCGGGTCGGAACGGCGAGGTAAGATGGGGAAGAAATCCGACCCGACATCGGGCGGCTTACGCCGCTCCGCTCGCCAGGATCTCCTTCTGAAGCACGGACTCCGCTGCCCTGCGCAGGCGTTGAACGCCGTCGCGAATCTGACTCGGCGTTGCGTCGCCGAAACTGAGACGAGCTTCGTTCTTTGGCACATTCCCCGATTCGGAAACGTGGCCGAATTCACCGGGAATGTACAGCACTCCTTCTTTGAGAGCGGCTTTCACGAACTCGCCGTCCGGGGAGGTCTCGATTTCCGATGGCAAAGTCAGCCAGACGAACATGCCCCCCTTCGGTCGAGTCCAAGAAACACCCGGCCAATCGCCGAACTCGGTGTCGAGGGCTTGCATCATGGCATCACGCTTCTGGCGATAGACGCCCCGTAGGAATTCGACGTGCCGGGAATACTCGCCATTTGCAAGCAGCTTGCCGATGATGTGTTGCGAAAGATTGTTCGAGCCGAAATCGTGATTCCCTTTCAATCGAACCATCGGCTCGATTAACTCATGTGGCATGAGGGCATAGCCTGTCTTCAAGCCCGGCGCACATGGCTTGGAGAACGTGCCTGCATAGATCACGTGCAGATTCTTCGGGTCGAAACTCTTCACGCTTGGGAGTTCGTCCCCTTCATAACGCAATTCTCTGTAAGCCGCATCTTCGAGGATCAGAATGCGTTGCCGATCGGCATATTTCTCGACAATCTCGACCAGGTGCTGGCGGCGATCGCGTGACAGGGTCAGCCCGGTCGGGTTCTGGAAGTAATCGACCGTGTAAATCAGCTTCACGCGATGGAGTTCCCCGGCCCGGTCAAGCTTTTCGAGCAGGCTATCTAGTTCATCGGTGATCATGCCGTCATCGTCCATCGGCACGGTCAACACTCTCGAACCGTTCCCGGCCAGAACGCTGTGGTACACGAAATACGAGGGCGATTCGGTAATGACGATGTCGCCAGTGTCGAGGAGTAATTCGCTCAGCATGTAGAGCAATTGCTGCGAACCTGTGGTCACGAGCACATCCTTGGCCGTCACGCCGAGTTCTTTCGGGGTCTTACCGTCCAACTTCGCGACATGCTCGACGATCTGTGCAATCAGCGGTCCGTGGCCCTGGGTCGTGCCATACTGTAAGGCAGCCCGTGCGGTTTTGGGATCGGCAAGAATCGCGGCGACGGCGGCGGCAATGGGGCCGGCAGGAAGCGAGCCACCGTCGACCATCCCGGCCGCAAGGCTGATAAGGTGCGGGCTAGTCAGCGCCAGTTCCATGAACTGGCTGATGGGCGACGCGGGGGTTCGATTCGCCTTCGTGGAGAAGGACACTGGCTGGTGGTGCATGACCGCTTCCCTTGGAAACGAAAACGGCCCCGGAGACAACTCCGGGGCCGATCGCATTATTCGGATCGATCCCAGAGTTAAGTGATGGCGGCGGCAGCAAGAACGACGGCAGCGAGGGTGGCCACTGGGGCACCCGCGAACGCCGGTCGAATCGCAACCACAATTGCCATGTCTTCTCCTGAATCGTCGGGATGATCTAGCACCCAATTCCGGGTTCGGCAAGTGCGGGAGTTGAGGAACGACATGGCTGGGATGGCGTATCGGCACAATGATCGCGACCGTCCTCAATCGCCTTACCCGGCACGACCCGCACGAACAATCGGTACAGTCGGCACGGTTTCTCAGGGTCGTGCCGTTTAGGCACAAAATATCGGCCTCTCACCGTTGATTCGTCGTTTGAGCGGACCTACGGTTAAGGAGGCGAGGCAAAAACCTTGAAGAAAAATGCTCGCCTTTCGGAAGGAATCGCTCCGACAAACGGGTCGTGACGGCCAGGCCGAATACGACGATCGTCACGGATGGGACGCACTTAACCCCGACGTTCCTCTTCTCAGCCGAGGAGTTATCATGCTTCGCAATCGAATCAAATGGACGGTCGTACTGGCCCTGGCGATACTTCCGCTCATGGGCTGTGCCAATCGGCGTTGCTGCGACCGGCCGGCGTACTCCGCGCGGCCGGTCATGGCTGCACCGTGCAATTCCTGCCCGAATCCTGGCGGTCCGCCACCAGTCGTGGTCGGCGGGTAAGTTCACCTGCACGACGGGAGCAACTAGCGCCTTTCCCCCTTAAAAGGCGCTATTCCTCCCACCGTGAAGGGTGCTGCACTTGCTTCCCAGTGCTTGCCGTTCCATACTTTCCCAGCCCCTTGCCGGGGACATTCGGATATTCGGACTCAGGATCGGCCTTCACAAGGTCGATGAAAAATGGTATCCGTCTATCCCTTCAGCAATTTGCGGGAAAGGAATCGTATGTACCGGCGGATACTCCTCGATCGTTTGGAGAACTGTTGGGCCACTTTCTGCGTGTGGTCCCTGCGACGTTCCTTCCAGCCGGTTCGTACCTTCCGCAATCTCGAACGGCTGTCGGTTATCCTGGGCTTGCCGAAGCCGTGCCCGATCCGAGTTCGACGCTAGCCAAGTCTTTCACTTTCTCTTCAGCGGAACTGCCACGCAGATAGAACGGCTCCGCACGCCAAACATCCGACGTAACAGCCCATGAGAAGTGCGTTGCCACACGGAGCAAGTCTACGGGCAGGGGTGTGGCAACTAATTCGCGTGCGGCGGGCATTCCCTGCAACAGCCCTATACCTGGGCCTGTCACGAATATGCCAGTGAGGTCTGATGCGACCCATTCGTCACTTCGGATGATTTCAAACCCGGTCAACGGAACGAGTACATCCCCTTCGCCTCGACCATATCGACGATGAAATAGCTTTCCCTGAAGCGCGTCGCCGACAACAGAAATTGACCTGGCATCTCCACTCGCGTGGGAGGCGATAGCCGCATACGTTTCCACGCCGTGAAACCGGCAACCTGTTGCAAACGCCAAAGCTTTTGCGGAAGCCAATCCAACACGCAGGCCCGTGTAACTCCCCGGTCCCAGGCCAACGACCACATCCGTCAAATCGCGGGCTCGCCAGCCTTGTTCCTTCAACAGCCGATCGACAGCCATCGCCAAGTCGCTGGCCCGCCGACGTTCCTCGCCGAGGCGTAGATCGGCGATGATCGCTTCTCCCGATGCGAGAGCCGCCTGACCGACTTTGCCCGAAGTTTCGAGTATGAGGACACGTTCGAACACCCTGCCTCCCCGATCCGTGTTTCTGGATAGAATGGCCGACTTGAACCATCTTAGCGGAGCAAGACGATGAGCGACGGTGCGGCCATCATTCACATCGACGGGGCCTCACGCGGAAATCCCGGCGATGCGGCCTACGCGATCGTCATTGAAGCACCCGGACGGCCGGCAGTCGAAGAAGCCGGTGTGCTCGGCAAGCAGACAAACAACGTGGCCGAGTATACCTCGTTGTTGAAAGCTCTCGAAAGAGCCAAGACGCTTGGTCTGTCTCGATTGCGGATTCATAGCGATAGCGAGTTGCTCGTGAAGCAGATGAATGGCGAGTACAGAGTGAAGAACGAGGATCTCAAATCTCTTTTCGCCGAGGCAGCCGTTCTGAAACGCGACTTCGATTCCGTGACATTCACGCACGTCCGCCGAGAGCAGAACAAACGGGCGGACGAACTGTGCAACATCGCCCTCGACGGTCAAAAGCCGAAAAAAACGACAGCCCCTTCATCCCAAGCCAAATCTGAGCCCGGTAGGCAGGTCGGCGACGGGCGTGTGAGGGACGATTGCCTCGAATGCCTGAAGTCCGCGAAAGCATGCTGGTCTCGCGGCGAGGGCATGCCCAGCCCCGAATTACTCTGGGATCAACTCTGGAGCATTCTGGAAGAGGGGGGCGTGTTGCGGAAGCAGAAATGACTGACGTTCGCGACAAAAGTCTTGGGCAGGCCGAAGCGTTAGCGAGAAAGCACGCTACGTCTCGCTAACGCTTCGGCCTGCCAAGAGAAAATCGATTTCTCCGAGGCGTCAATGCTTACTTTACCTGCCGCTTCTGTTTCCCAAAGAACTCAAAGATCTTCGGCAAATTTGCGGCTGCGATGCTGGTGTGATCGCCATCCGGGTCTTCGATGTACTCGTGATTCATCTCCAGTTTTTTCATCTCGTCGATCCATTTTCGCGTGCCGGATGCGGGAACGAGAAAGTCCTTCGCTCCCTGAACCACGATCACTGCAATGTGCTTGATCTTCTCAACGTCAGTTGCAGAGCGTGAGATCGCCGGTGCGATGGGTGCCAGGCCGGCCCAGATTTCCGGGTGCTTGATTGCCAGATGAAACGTCCCGCCTCCCCCCATCGAGTGGCCCATCAGGAAGATGCGGTCGGAGTCGATATTGAAATCCTTACGGGCGATGCCGAGCACGTTCATCACGTCTTTCTCGCTCAGTTCGCCGATATTCTCGGGATCGTTCTTTCCTTTCACAAGTGCCTTCGCTCCATACCAGCCCGTGGTGCTGTAACCCATCGGGGCGACCACGACGTAGCCGTGCTTTTCCGCGAGATCCGTGAGCCCCTTGTAACGCAGGATTTGCTGTGGGTTGCTAAAGAGTCCGTGCAGGCAGACCATCAACGGATACTTCTTCTCCTTGTCGTAGCCGCTCGGCACAAACTGAGCGTACTCGATCTCCTTGCCCGCATCCTTGAACTCGTAAGTCTTTTTTTCGATCCGTGATGCGGTGGTTTTGCCTGCTTCCTTCTTGGGCGGAGCTTGGGCAAGTGCGGGATGCAAAGAACAGGTTAGCAGACATGCGAGAACGATACGGTTGAGCATGGTTTGTCTTCCGAATGACAAGGCAAGAAGGGACTGATAACGTAGCAGATGCGCGATTCGGGCTTCACCAATCAAAAACAGCGGGATACGAGAGTCGAACTCGTCTCACGGCCTTGGGAAGGCCGGGCACAACCGATATACCAATCCCGCACAAACACGATCATAGTGGCTGATCGACAGTTTTGTAGGGTGGGTGGAGGAACCCACCTCAGCCAAGAGGTGGGTTCCGAAGACTCCACCCACCCTACAAGAATATTCTACCGGCTACTTCCCAATCTTCGCGCTCGGTGTGGCATCGCCTTCCGCCTGCTTCATCGCCCATTTCAGGCCGCCGATCAGGTGCTTCTGAAATCGCTCGTCCTTCCAGGTTTCCTTGCGATGGCCCAGGGATGTGTAGAAGCTACGCCCTTTGTCGATTTCCTGGCACCACGAAATGGCGTAATCGTTGTCCGATCGACCAGATTTCTTGGCCTTTTCCAATAGGTTGTCAACCGTATCCCCAGTGATGCTGAGAATAATGTGCAGCTTCTCGCGGCTATACGGCTCGTCGCGGAAGATGTACATCTCGTCCTCGAAGGGGGCACCATTCTCAAATGCGGTGCCGGCCGGGTGCTTGGCATCCTCGACCTTGATCTTGATCTTTTGAAAACCGGGCGGGTGCGTTTTGAAGTAGGCCCCGATCAGCTTGCCATACGCTTCATTCCAGGGCCGATCCTTTGCCGGATAGAGCGTGTCCGAACCACAGTGAGTGCCAGCCACGGAACCGCCTGCTTTCACCCATTCGACCAGATCCTCCACCTCATCATTGGCAAGTGGGTTGCCGGTCGTGAAGAACAGCACGCAGTCGAACTTCTTGAGCGTCTCGGCATTCACCCGGCCACAGTTTTCCGGCTCGACCTTAACGCCCGTAGTCTTGCGGAACTGCTCGGCATACTTCTCGAAGGCTTTATCTTTGACGTCCCGCGTGTAGCGGAAACAAGTGACGTCAATGCCGTTCTTGGGGCCGATCTCCTTGAGGATCTGCTCGGAGAGGCCGACGGAATCGTGAATGAAGCCGCCCGAATCGGTGACGAGCAGAAGCCGCTTGTTCTCGGCAATGGCCGACGAACTGACGAGCATGGAGAGAGAAAGGGCAAACAACCAACGGAGAGGACGCATGCGTGCAAGCTCCCGAAAAGGTGAATCGAGCCAGGCCGCGACATTCTACGCACGAGAATGCCACCGGACTACTTCCGCTTCGAAGTGGTGGTGTGGCGGACGGCTTCGACGATGATTCCGCCACGGCCATCGGACTTGAGAATGAACAGGACGTTTTCGTTTTCGGCGGGAACCGGGAAGTGGCCGGTGTGCAATGCTTTATCGGGTTTCGCGGAATCGTAAATCGTGAATGTTCGCTGTCCACCAGTTCGGGAGGCCGAATCACGAACGGTTTCATTTGCAAAGATCTTTTGCGACAGACCTGGTCTGGACCCAGTCCCGGTTGGAACTGTTTCCTGAAGAATGACGGTTTTAGCAGTGTCGTTGCGAAAACCCATCCAGCCTGCCTGAGCCGATGCAAGTTCCCCCATCAGCGCGATGGAAAGAAGGCTCGGCAACAAATAGCGATGGAAGGGAAACATGGGGAACACCCCGAGATCGGCCGACCTGCCCGCTACATTGCGGACGGACCGTATCCATTACGGGGATGAGATTTCTCCCACAAACTTGCGCGTCAAAATAAAGAAACTTTGCGGAATCGGCGGACTGTGACAGCAAACCGATTTTATGTGTACATCGGATCACTTAGCCACGCCCAGGTTCTTCTTGAAGAACGCACTCGCTCGCGTCATGTAGCGTTCGTAAATAATCGGGTCGGCACTTACCATGTGCGTGATCCCCGGTAGTGCCATCGCCTCAAACTCCTTACCGGCTCGGATCAATTCGGCCGATAGCCGCAATGTATGGCGATAGTAAACATTGTCGTCGGCCGTGCCATGAACGAGCAAGAGGGGCCGTTCCAACTTCTTCGCCAACGGCAACAACGAGCCCTCCTCGTAGGCCTTCTTGTCCTCGGGAAGCAGGCCCAAGTACCGCTCGGTGTAGTGGGTGTCGTAGTCTTCCCAATCCGTAACGGGAGCACCAGCCACGGCCGCTTTGAATATGTCGGGCCGTTTCAGCACAGCCAGGGCTGACATGTAGCCACCAAACGACCAGCCGATGGCACCGACACGGTCGAGGTCCATCTCGGGATGCTTGGCCCCAAGTAGCTTCAAACCCGCAACCTGATCCTCGATTGGCACACTTCCGAACTTGCCGTAAATGGCTCGTTCCCAATCGCGGCCTCGACCTGGCGTGCCACGATTCTCGATTGCCACGACTATGAAGCCTTGATCGGCCAAATATTGAGGCACCAACCAATTCCGCATTGCCTGGGTCACATGCAGATGGTGCGGCCCGCCGTAGACGTCGAGCAACACGGGATACTTTTTCTTGGCGTCAAAGTCCCTGGGCCTAATGATCGATGTGTACATTCCTTCGCCAGGACCGAGCTTTTCTACCGTCGCACTCGGCTTGAAACCTGGTTCTTCCGCGACACTTGGCAACTCGCCAACCATCTTCGACCGCGTGTGGACAAACGAGCGTGGCATGCCGTCCATTGAAGTCCGGGTTATGACGAAGACCTCCTTATTCTCCGAAAAGACAACTGACTCGATGCCGGGGCCTTCGCCGAGACGCACTGCTTTGTCCGAATCAGGGCGGCGAATCTTGGGCTCAAGCTGAAACATCCGCCGATAGACATGGGCCTGCGTTGGATCCTTCGAGGCCACGTAGACAATTTCCTTGCGAACGTGGTCGGCATAGACGACCGAGATTAGGCCCTCATCGTAGGGGATAACCAAATCTTCCAAGGAACCGTCGCCGCGTCGCAACTCCAGCCCCGGACCTTTGCCATATTCGCCGATCCACAAAAACGCTTGCTCGTCCTCGAACCATCGTGGCATGTCCTGCCGAAGATTCGTGAAAGCTTGATCCTTTTCATCGACCAGCTTCTGAAGTTTGCCATTGATGGGAGTAAATATTTGCAGACTAGTTTCTTGTTGTCGCCGATCCTGAAGTTGAACCGTTAGTTTCCCGGTCTTATCCCATCGCACCGCCGCAAGGTATTCGTAAGCCTTGCGGTCCCATTCCAACCAGGTTACTTTGCCGATGTTGACTTGAACGATGCCGAGGCGAACGCTGACGTTCTTCTTGCCCGGCCGAGGATAGAACTGCTGCAAGGGCTTTTGATCGGGCTTCGTGGGGTCGGCCACGTACCAGGTTTCGACGCCTTCGTGATCGGCCTCTGCAAATGCGAGAATGTCCCAGTCCGGCGACCACCAGTAGCCGCTGAATCGCCCCATCTCTTCCTGCGCCACGAATTCCGCGAGCCCGTTCGTCTTCGTAGCCGTGCCGCCCTTGGTGACGGCCGTTTCCTTGTCGCTGGCGAGATCGTACAGGTAGACGTCGAAATCGCGAACGTAGGAAACGAGCTTGGCGTTAGGCGAGATTTTCGGATCGATAATCGTGCCGGCCGAGATC
>Ga0163152_10008437_pt1 | contig 11007 bp, 6 predicted proteins | sample OliLakLV19MP8IB2_FD_148635 | JGI IMG/M metagenome (GOLD analysis project Ga0163152, IMG submission 148635) | Freshwater microbial mat bacterial communities from Lake Vanda, McMurdo Dry Valleys, Antarctica - Oligotrophic Lake LV.19.MP8.IB-2 | ecosystem: Environmental > Aquatic > Freshwater > Lake...
ACATGAAGCCGTCGAGTTCATCAAACCGTTTTACGACTTTGACTTCGAGCCGTACGTGCTCCCCGGCAGTCGCGGCGTGGACTTGCCAGCTGGCCACAGCCTTGCCTGCCTCTCCGATGGGCGCCCCTTGGTACTCACGGTCCCCACGCCGATTCACGGACCGCCGATTGAGGTTGATGAAGAGCTTGCTCGGGTTGCGTCGGCGATCGTCGGCGAACTGTTGGACGCAGGTGCTGAGGTACGCGATGGGCAAGGGCGTCCTCGCCCACTTACGGCGCAGGACATCGCGGTGTCTAGTAGCCACAGAGTCATGAACTCGGCGTTGACGGCCGCGCTCTCGCAGTGGGTGGGCGAAGTGCGTGTTGACACTCCCGAGCGATGGCAAGGACTCGAGCGACCCGTCATGATCGCGATCCATCCCTTGTCGGGCGTAATCGACCCATCGGCCTTCGATCTCGAGACGGGGCGGTTGTGCGTGATGGCAACTCGCCACCAGTCGGCCCTCATCGTGTTGGCTCGTGATCACATCGGTTCCACTCTGGCCGACTTTGTACCGAGTGCCGGTCAGGCGCCGGGTCGCCCCGACGTCGTCGGGCGTGGGCACGATGCTCATCTTCGGTTTTGGCATGAGCTGGACGATCAGGGTCGCATCCGGCCGTTCGATTAGAGCTTCGCCGACCCACAGATACTTCGCACGTCACACGCGCGACACTTTGAGAGTTCCGGTTTCGGTGTGAAGTCTCGTTGTTTGAGTGCTTCTGCGGTCGCAATCACCGTCGACTCTGCCGAAGCTACCGAGGCAATGTCCACCGCAACGTTGTGTCTTGCTGTTGTGCTCATGTCGTGGATGAACGCGCCTTGGACCGTCAACCCTTCGCGGCGTCCCGCGTCGACATAGACCTGGAGTTGTAACGGCTCAATCTCACCACCGATCGATGTCTTGTAGTCGACGATCACGAGGTTCTCGACTTCTCCGTCATGATCGTCGTAGATGACATCCGCTCGACCACTGACGACAACACCAGGTAGATACAGCTCAAACGCTCGCTCCGTCGCCCATGTGCGCAAAAGGTCGTCCTGGTGATCGTTGACGTACTTGAACACCAGCTTGCGGGCGTTCTCGCGCATCTGCTTGTGGGCGGCCTTGTTTGCAAATGGCAAGAAGAAGTCGTTGGTCAGCAGGTCGTTGATCTCACGTGGCGTGGGCAAGCGTCCGCCGGTCTTCGTCTGCTCGGCAATCACGCGCATCACGTGATGGACCGCGTTGCCATAGCCGAGTTCGGCTTGGATGGGCGGCATGAAACCGAGCTGATTTCGGAGGAGGTAACTCTGTGGGCAGTCGGAGTACGCGGCCAACTCGCTGTAAGTGACGGTGAGGTCGGGGGTCTCCAGGCCCTTCGGGACCGCAGAGGTCGGGTGACCGGTGCTGCTGACTACGGCAACGCATTCGTTGAGGTACGGCGAGGGTCGGCGCGTCTGCTTGTTGACGCGCAGGTGGGACGACAGCGACACCCAGTCGCGCGCGCGGGTTAGCGCGACGTAGAACAGGCGTCGTTCGTCGGCGTCAGAGCCTTGGTATCGATCGACGTCAAATCGGTCGATTGGTATGAGCCACTCCTGGGACTGGCCGGTCTTGCTCGAGGGGAACCTTCCATCCGTCAGCGACGGCAGGAACACGATCGGCCACTCCAGTCCTTTCGCTCCATGGACCGTGCCCAGTGCAACGCCATCGGCGAGGAGGTCCTCCTCGCCGTCGAAGTCGTCATAGCTACCGTTGGCGTAGTTGACTAGCAGCAACGCGAGGCTCCGGTAGAACCACTCGTCACCGATCGAGCCGCCCACCTGCTCGCCCGGGTTGTCCGCATCGCGTCGGGCGCGGCGGGTGACCGTTTCGTAGTCGGCGAGCACGGTGGTGAACCGTGCGATCGTTCCCAACCGGTTACGAGTGATCTCGTCGGTGGTGCTCCACTCCGAGAGGCCGAGCAGCGCGAGCGCCGTGTAGAAGTCGCCGACCAGGCTGACGTCGAAGTCTTTCTCCGTTGTGCGTTGCTTCCAGTCGACCAAGTGCCTCCGCAGCCCTTCGACCTGAGCTGGAGTCAGCTCGAACACCTCCGTGTAGTCGGAGAGCAGATCATCGAGATCGATGTGTTCACGCTTGATGTACCGGCCCGGTGCCCAATCGATGTCTGAGAGCCAGGCATAGGTCGCACCGAACACAGCGGCCTCCGGTTGCTCGAACAAACCGGTGCGGCCACCCGGCTGCACCGGGATGAGCGATGTCTCGAGCGCGTCAAGGAGCCGGGGGTAGGCGACCTTGCCGCGGACAAGAATGGCGATGTCGCGGTACGCGATGCCTTTCGCGTGCAACTGATCGATGGTCATTGCGATCGTGTCCGCTTCGGACTCCTCGTCATCGAAGCCGACGGCAAGCGACACTGCGGGACCCTCTTCCTTTCGGTGGGGACCCATCGCCTTTGCCAACCGTCCGGGAATTGACTGAGCAAACGCGTTGGCGAGCTCGACGATGCTCGGCCGCGACCGCCGGTTGACAAGTAGCCGAAATTGCTTCACTCCGCTGTAGCGGTCAGCGAAGCTCACGATGTTGGAGACGTTCGACCCGCGCCACTGGTAAATCGCCTGGTCGTCGTCGCCCACCACGACCAAGTCGGCTTGTCCAAGCGGCTTAGCAAGCAGTTCGATTAGCCTCTCTTGCGCCGGATTTACATCCTGGTATTCGTCGACTATCAAATGGCGCAGGCCCGAGGTCACCAGGGTATGCACGGTTGGGTCGCTCAGTGCCTCGACCGCCCGAACGATCTGCGTACCGAACGACATGAACCGGTATCCGTCGAGCATTGTGTAGTACTGCTCGAGCGTTGCCCGGAAGGCGTCGAGTGGGAGGGTGGCCGAGTCGATCAGCTCGTTCTCCACCACGTCGACACTTCGAAGAAAAGTCTCGACACCTTTGAACAACTTTCCGTTGCGGTCGAACTGCTTAAGTTTCAGTCGTGTCGCCTCGCGGTAGAGCAGGTTGACCAATTGGTTCGCGTCTAACGGCGTGTACGTCTCGTACTTTGGGACGTGCGTTTGCAGCAACCGGAAACAGTATGAGTGGATCGTTCCGACGAAGAGGCGTCCGAGCTGATTGGTCGCTGCCTCGCCATGTCGCGCAGTGACTCTTTGGCGGATGCGTTCCTTCAGCTCTGCGGCCGCCTTGTCGGTGAACGTGAACGCGACGATGCTCTCGGGAGGTTCGGTCTCGAGCAGCGCGGCGACTCGTTGTGAAACGACCTCGGTCTTGCCTGCGCCGGCCGCTGCGATGATCTGAATATGCCCGCCCCGGTGAGACACAGCATCTGCTGCTTCGCCGTCCAGTACAGGAATGTCGTCAACGTTTGCCACGCGCTTAACGTATCGAACGGAAGTCGGGTCACGCGACGGCTGCGCTCGCGCGTCCGTCGTCGTGTGAGACTTGAACGATGGTGCACAAAGCCATGACTAGTCTCGCATCGCTCACACCCCGAGGAGACCCCGAGTGACGGTACCCAGCCAGCCAGTAAAAGTTGACCTTGCGACTCCCGATCTCGCGGCTGCCAAGCAAGCCGCATTAGAAGACCTGTTCCCTGGGGTACTCGCCGACGGCGTGCTGGACGCTGGCCGACTCGGCGAGTTACTTGACACGCCCGTGACCACCCCGCCGCAAGCGCGTGAGCGATTCGGGCTCATGTGGGCTGGGAAGCAAGACGCCGTCCATTCGCTTCTAACGCCGAGCCGGGGAACTCTCGTGCCCCAGCTCGGCAAGTCGGTCAACTTCGACACTGCCCAGAACGTGTTTGTGGAGGGAGACAACCTGGAGGTTCTCAAGCTGCTCCAAAAGGCCTACAACGACAGAGTCAAGCTTGTCTACATCGACCCGCCTTATAACACCGGTAAGGACTTTATCTACCCGGACGACTTCTCGGATGGCGTTGGCGCTTACCTGCGATACACCGGTCAGCTTGATGAGGACGGCAACCGGGTTGCTGCTGACGCGGATGTTGCTGGTCGGCGCCACAGCCGCTGGCTTTCCATGATGTATCCGCGACTGGTGTTAGCTCGAAACCTGCTCACGGAGGGTGGCGTTTTGCTGTGCTCAATCAACGATCGCGAGCTACCCAACCTCGTCTGCCTGCTCAGGGAAATCTTCGGGGAGGAGAACTTTATAGCGACTTTCATTTGGAACAACGATGGCAATATCGAGCAACAGAGCTCGATCAAGACGAATCACGAGTACATCGTCGCATTCGCTCGGAACTCAGCGACATTTGAAAGGCCAACTGTAATTGACCCCAACATCACTGAGACCAGCAAACTATTCAAGGACGAGATTGAGAACTCCATTACAAAGAATGGCCGTAAGAACCCAGCGAGCACGGTGACTCTTCCGCGCGGATTCCCGGCATCAGAAGACTCCTTCGTAGTTCCACCGCGAAGCAATGGTTTTCCGAGGGTTCTTGATCAGATAAAGGTCAAAGATGGGGTAGTCGTTCACCCGGCTCGACTACGCAGTGGATGGAGTTCGCGCCGACTACTTGATTTGTTCATTGAGAACAATTTCGTACCAATCGAGGATCAGGAGGGTAAGCAGTCGTGGTTCGCTATAACACCCACGGGGGCTATCTATGGTTACAAGAAGAGGAGCCAGTCACAGGGACATGTATTGACCGTTCTGCGAAACTTGGGCACCACCAAAGCGACGAGTTCCCAGCTCAAACGGCAATGGGGTGTGGTGTTCGACTTTCCCAAGCCTGAGCGCCTGATTCAGCATCTCGTTGCCATCTTCACGCGTGGCGACGATCTAGTCGTTGACTTCTTCGCTGGCTCTGGGTCGACCGCGCACGCCGTTGCGCTTCAGAACGCCGCCGACGGGGGCACCCGTCGCTGCATGTCGATCAACCTGCCAGAACCAGTCGACCCCGAATCGGAGGCGGCGCACGCCGGCTTCAAAACAGTGGCAGACATCACGCTTACCCGAGTCAGAGGCGTCATGAGCGCTGTGCCGGGTGTTTCGGAAATGGGTCTTCGGGTTTTCGAACTTGCCCGCGGCAACTTTCGAGGCTCTGAGGCAAGCGAAGCTTCGGATCTCCTTGACCTGAAGGAGTCCACGATGTTGGATCGGGGAACGGATCTTGAGGCGATAGCGGCCGAAGTTCTGCTCAAGGAGGGCGTCATGCTCGATGCGCCATGGGAGCGTCGCTCGATTGCTAACGCGGAGGCGGTGATGGCGGGAGGTGTGGCAGTCGTACTTTCCCTCGACGTTACCGACGACGTGGCAATCGCTGCCCTCGACCTTAATACACGCGTAGTTGTGTTCCTGGAAGATGGCTTTGCCGGGAAGGATGCGGTGAAGGCAAACGCCTTTACGAACGCCAAGAACCTTGGCATCACTATGAAGACGGTCTAATGGCTGTCCCGATCAAGTTCGACCCCAACCAGCAGTTCCAGCGCGATGCGATTGACAGCGTTGTTGAACTCCTCGCCGGGCAGGACATCCTCGAGCAAGGAGTCAGCGTTGCCGGGTTCGGTGATGAGGGTGCCATCGAGGGCCTGCAGGAGCTGGTGTTCGGCAACTCCATAGGGCTTTCGGCCGAGACGGTGCGCACCAATCTTCGCCGAGTCCAGGATCGGGCAGTCGAGTTGGAGGACGGCACCGTCGTGCCGGCGATCGCTGAGGCGTCGCGCAGGGTGATCGAGTCAGGCGAGATGCCGCTCAATTTCAGCGTCGAAATGGAGACCGGCACCGGGAAGACTTACGTGTATCTGCGCACGATCGCCGAGCTTCACCGGAAGTACGGATTCCGGAAGTTTGTGATCGTCGTGCCGAGCGTCGCCATCCGCGAAGGCGTGCTGTCCAGCCTGGACATGCTCCGCCAACACATTCGCGATCTGTACGACGGTCTGCAGTACGACCACCACGTCTACGACAGCAACTCGCTCACGAGAGTTCGCCAGTTCGCCACTGCTGCGCACCTGCAGATCATGGTGATCAACATTGCAGCGATGACCGGCGACGCGAACAATCGCATCATCCATCGGCCAACCGACTCCATGAATGGGTACGCGCCGATCGAGTTCCTCCGTGCATGCCGGCCAATCCTGATCATGGACGAGCCGCAGAGCCTCGATGGGCCAACTCAGCTCCCCGCGATCGAGTCGCTGCACCCCCTGTTCCGCGTCGGCTACTCGGCGACACCTCCCGACGGCGCTCACCTCGTGTACCGGCTAACACCTGTCGACGCCTACGCCCAACGCCTCGTGAAGCGGATCGGCGTGTTCTCGATCATCAAGGATGCCGACATCAACGAGGCCTATGTCGACGTGACGAAGATCAACGCCACGCCGAAAGCGGTCACTGCGACTGCGACGATTCACAAAACCACCAAGCTGGGCACGAAGCCGACCCGGGTCACTCTGCGGAAGGATGATGATCTCTTTCAACTCAGTGGCGAGCGAGAGCTCTATCGAGGCTGGGTCATCGAAGACATACATGCCGACCGGCAACTCGTCGAGTTCGCTAACGGTCGGCACGTCGCTCTGGGAGAGTCCAATTCGGGATCGGACGAACAGCACCAGAGGTTGATGCTCCGTCACGCGGTTGAGAGCCACTTTGCCAAGGAGCTCCAACTTGTGCAGCAGCATCGCCGCAAAGTGCTGCCGACGCCGATCAAGCCGCTGACGCTCTTCTTCATCGAGAAGGTCGCCGACTACGCCCCCGTCGACGCCAAGTTACGCAAATGGTTCGAGATTGAATACGCCGCCCTGCGGTCCGACGGTAAGTACGCAGTGCTCAACATGCCTGACGTCGCCGACGTACATGACGGGTACTTCGCGGTGACACCGAAGGGGGTACCAAAGGATGCGCGGGGAGACTCAAAAGACGCCGCCGACGCTTTCACTCGGATCATGCAGAACAAGCAAGAGTTGCTCGGTTTCGACGAACCGCTGAGATTCATTTTCAGTCATTCGGCATTGGCCGAAGGCTGGGACAACCCGAACGTGTTCACGATCTGCAACCTGCAGGACGGCAAGTCCACGATGAGGAAGCGTCAACAGGTTGGCCGCGGGCTGCGGCTGCCGGTGATGACCAACGGTGAGCGGTGCCACCTTGACGAGGTGAACCTCCTCACCGTGATCGCCAAGGAGTCGTTCTCCACATTCGCCGGCGCGCTACAGAAGGAGATTGAGGATGAGACGGGTGCTTCGTTTGCCGGTCGGATTGTCGATCTGCGCCAGAAAAAACAGCTTCGGCTCAAGACGAAGGCGCTTGCATCGGCCGAGTTCGCGGACTTGTGGACCAGGATCGCACCGCGCACCGAATACAAACTCGCGTTCTCGACTGATTCTGTTGTAGTCGATGCAGTCGACCGCATCAACAAGATGCCCTCAATCGAAGCTGTGAAGTTCCGCCTGGCGAAGGAGGTAGTCGAAGTCGGTGCCGAAGGATTGTCGGGCAGCGGGACGCAGATGCGAGGTGAGGTAGTTGCGGAGTCCGCTCGGCGTATTCCCGACGTCGTGGGCGATCTGTGCCGTCGGCTGCCGATCTCGCGGGCCACGATTGTGCGAATACTCAAGCGATGCGATCGTCTCGATGATGTGAAGACCAACCCTGCCGTATTCATCGATCAGGTCGCGAACGCGATCAACCAAGCTCTGTACGAACAAGTCGCCGACGGAATTGTTTACCGCCCGACCAGCGAGTCGTGGTCGGCCGACTTGTTTCGCGATCGGCACCAGCACGAGACGGTGGCCCCGCGAGTGGTCGACGTGAAGCACAGCGTGACGGATCGCATCGTGTGCGACTCGGCAGTCGAGGAGCAGTTCGCTCGGTTCCTCGACGATCGAAGCGATGTGCCTCTTTTCGTCAAGCTTCCGGATTGGTTCAAGGTTCCGACGCCGCTCGGCAACTACAACCCCGACTGGGCGTTCGTGCGTGAAGAGCCTGCCGGGCGATTCCTCTATCTAGTTCGCGAGACCAAGGGTGGATCGGATATCGACCGCCTTCGATTCGAGTCCGAGGGTTGGAAGATCAGATTCGGCGAGGCCCACTTCAAGGCCATCGGCGTCGACTACGCCTTCGGTCACGACCCCATGAAGCTGATCCTGGCCGTCGGCGACCTGGGGAACGTGATCGCGTTCCCTGGCACCCGCGCGATCGTCCCCGACGACACGATTCACGCTGCAGCTCGGTTTGTGACCCATCTTCCGGTGTACTCGCTCGAAGCGGCCGCTGGCTACTTCGGCAGCGGCCACGAAGTCGATCAGCAAGGCTGGATCCAAGTCGATGGTCGACTCAACGGCGACATGTTCGTAACGCGTGTGGTCGGCCGATCGATGGAACCGCGCATTCCGGACGGCGCGCTGTGTGTCTTCCGGCGCATAACAGCTGGCTCACGTCAGGGCAAGGTCGTTCTTGTGCAGCATCGCGACATCGCCGACCCTGACACTGGCGGCGCTTTCACAGTGAAGGTGTATGAGCGCAAACCACACGAGGATGACGGTGAGAGAAGGGGTTCTGTCACGCTTCGCCCGCTGAACACCGATTACGAATCGATCGTCATCTCGGACATCGACCTCGAGGATGTCGCGGTGATCGCTGAGTTTGTCGATGTACTGGAATGACCAGCGACTTAGAACCGCTAGCTGCTCTCTGTCACTCTCTCGCCCCGCCCGCCGGACAGAGGTGGACGACCCCTGACGGCTACCCCAACTCCCTGGGGCTGTGCACTCTCGACTCCATCTGGTCGATTGGGATTGACTACGACAAGCATGTCGTCCCAGTTTTGAATCGCTACCGCAAACATCGTGTCGGTATGCGTGCCGACGCAAATCACGATTCACCGGCTGACCTAGCGGCTGCGATCGTCGGGTGTGGCGGTCCAGAGGGATTCGCCGATCATGTCGCAACGAAGCATCGCACGTCGTCGAAGAATGGAATCCTCAAGGCCGACGCCGTCTTGCGGGCAGCGACGGTACTCACCGATGCGGGCATGGCGACTTGTGCCGACCTTGCCGCACGCAATGGATCTGTGAAGGCCGCCTGGCGAAGAATCCCCGGGCAGCATTCGGGCGTCAGTTGGAAGTACCTGCTGATGCTCGCTGGCGTGGACGGAATCAAACCCGACCGAATGATTCACCGGTTCATTGCCCGGGCGGGTATCAGCGTTGACGACGACACGGCCATCGAGCTGTTGAGCATCGTGCAACAGCAATGGAACCCAAACGAACACCCTCCAACGTTGCGGCAACTGGACTACGCCATCTGGACGTACGAACGGCTCCCTAGAGGCGCGTGAGGCAACCTTCGCGCAGCGTGATTCTGCGACAGACCAGATCGGGCTGCAGGTGTGTCGCAACTCAGCAACGTGCGCGTTGATAGGAGACTGAGACTTACCCGAGGTTCCGTGTTCCGCTGCTGTTCGATGCTTCGTTAACGAGTTTGCGAGCGACGTCGAATCTGACACCGATGCGGAAGATCCAGAGGTCGGTTCACCGCACTAACGTTGCAACCCGTTGCAGGTGACTACCGCGGGAGGTCGAACCAATGCCATCGGGTCCCAAGGCCCTGACTGGTCTCCGGGCGTACCGCTCAATGCTGTCGACATTCGAGGAGTGGCATTTGGTCGCCCCTCGGGTTCCTGTTCACGTCATCCCACGGCTGGTTGGAGACGGCGTGTTGCTCGCGACGCGTGGCGTCGATATCGATCCCATCGCCGGCTACGGCCTTGAGTTAGCTCGCGACGAGTCGGGTAACGAACCCGATTACCTCAGTGGTACCGGACCGGATTACTTCGTCGCCGGTGGACACAGCAACGGGTACACGTCCATGTGGGGGTTCGCCGCCCGTGCTGGTGGTTTGTTCGTTTCGATCCAAAGTGTTGTCGGTGACTGGAATTCCGAATCGTCGGACACCGAACAGGTCGACCGGTGCCATTCCGCCTTCAATACCCATCTCGCTCCACTGTTGGACCGCGGGCGACGACATCTTTCGGTAGCTGTCATGGTGAGTGCGTACCGTTATCCCCCGCACGTGCTCTCGACCGAGCGACCTTTGTGGATGTCTGGCGCCAACGGAACCGAGCCGTCCGCGCCGGCCGGGTGGGGTTACGTTGCAAACCTCGTGCCCGGTGACGAGGCGGCGGGTACCGATCGGCAGGACCTCGAGGCCGACTTGCTGACGGGGCGGTTCGACAATTCGCCGGACCTGAAAGCCGCGATCCGGTTCCTGCTCGAAGTGACCATCGCTGGTGCCCAGTCGGCATGATCGCTTGCGGGAATAGCTTGTCGACGTTGGCCGTACGATGGCCGCTCGCGCAGGTAAAGACCAAATCCATCCTTGAGGTGCCTTGATGTTTGAAAAGTTCGAAGAGTCCGAAAGGGTGACGACGATCTGCCCCGAATGTGGGAAGCCTGCCGTAGTTCCCATCAGATATGGATACCCAGGACTAGAAATGGCCGAAGCGGCTCGCCGCAAAGAGATCATCATCGGTGGCTGCATCGTTGGCCCGGGCAAACCCCGGCGCGGATGCACTTGCTGTGGCTGGCGCGAACCCGCCAAGTTCAACTTTCCCGGGATTCGACGGTCCCACGACGCGTCCGCAGTGGTCGAAACAGATTGAGTTAGGAGTGGCGGAGCTGCTTGCGCCTGTTCCGTCTACCGCGCAGCTAAACCGTAGATGGGCAAACGCTACATCGGCTCATCCGCTTTCGACTTGGCCCGGCTTAGAGCGCGCGTTAGTGCGCTGCCGAGTTCTGCCGCATACGTGCGCGCGTTTGGCTCAGGCGGCGACTGAGAGTCTCGCGGCGCTGACCGCGCATGGTGGCAACTTCTTGCACCGTGTAGCCGCAGCCATCTACCAGCCAGACCTCGTGGAACCGTTCGAGCGAGAGGCCCTCGCTGCAGCGTTGCAACAATGCGCCAGTGACCATGCGGTCAGTGACGTCCACTTCGGGCGGCGGTTGGTGGCCCAC
>Ga0163152_10008438_pt1 | contig 11003 bp, 10 predicted proteins | sample OliLakLV19MP8IB2_FD_148635 | JGI IMG/M metagenome (GOLD analysis project Ga0163152, IMG submission 148635) | Freshwater microbial mat bacterial communities from Lake Vanda, McMurdo Dry Valleys, Antarctica - Oligotrophic Lake LV.19.MP8.IB-2 | ecosystem: Environmental > Aquatic > Freshwater >...
ACAAGACGCCGTCCGTCCCGCATGGGAACGGACGGCGTCTTGTTTTATAGCCCCAGGAATACGTGGCAAAAGGCCAGGTCCTGGGTTACAATGCTGGTAACTATGTATCTCCAGCGTCTTGAGGTTCAGGGGTTTAAGACCTTTGCTAAAAAAACCGTACTTGAATTTGCTGCTCCGAAGGGCGGAACCAATCCGCTGACGGTGGTTGTTGGTCCGAACGGTTCGGGAAAATCGAACCTGTCCGACGCCATCCGTTGGTGTCTTGGAGAACAGTCGATGAAGCAGCTGCGCGGTAAGGAATCCCAGGACATTATTTTTTCGGGATCCGAGGGCCGCGGCCGCGCCAACTTTGCTGAAGTCACCCTGACCTTCAACAACGAGGATAAGAGCATGCCTTCGATTGAGGCGAGTGAAGTGACGATTGCACGCCGCCTGTATCGCGATGGGGAATCGAGTTACATGATGCAGGGAGCAGAGGTTCGTTTGAGCGATATTCAACTCACGCTTGCTGAAGCTGGAGTTGGTCAACGTTCCTACGCCGTCATCGGCCAAGGCATGGTTGACCACATTTTGACCTCGTCTCCTGAGGAGCGAAAGATTTTCTTTGATGACGCTACCGGCGTCCGTGGTTTACAGATTCGTCGCCACCAGTCAATGCTCAAGCTTGAGCGTTCGGCGAAGAATTTGGCTGACGTTGAGATGCTTTTGCAGGAGCTCGAGCCACGTTTGAACTTGCTGAAGCGCCAAGTGAAGCGTTTGAACGAGCGTGAGAAAGTTGAAGCAGAGCTTAAGGAATTGTCAGCGAACTATTTTGGTACTCAATATTGGAACCTTCAAGACGAGAAGCTCGCTATCGATGCCAAGGTGAAAGTGGCCGTCCAAAAAGTGGATGCCAAGAAGTCGGAGCTTGCTGCTGGAGATGCCAAGTTGGCCGAGATGGAAAAGGCCGAGGCTGGCAAGGTAACTGACACGAGCGGTGTTCAGGAATATCAGTCTGCCTACAAGACGGCTCAGGAAGAACTTGCCGCAGCCCGCAAGGCGCACTTCGCAATCGAGCGCGAGATCGAACTAGCCAAGGTTCGAGCTCAATCTTCGTGGGCACCTTTGCCACTGACCGACATTATCGGGGAAGTGAAGGATATTGCTTCTGTTCATGAGCGTTTGCTAACTGCACTTCGCGGTGTGAAAGCACTGGAGGAGCTTGAAGCAATCGTAAAGGAGATCGAATTGGCTCATGGTCGTTCGAGCAAGCTTCGTGATCGTCTGATTAAGCCTAATCCAGAAGATTTTAAAGTCGATCCCAAGCACAAGGCTGATCTCGAGACTGCTAACGGCTCAATTAAGGCGGCTGAGGCCAAGGTTAAAGAGGCTGAACGAGCCATGGATGCCAAGGCTCGCGAAGCTTCGGCTTCAAAGAGCGAAGTTTTTGCCTTTCAGCGATCGTTGCGCCAGTTGCAGGCTGAGGTTATGCAACTTGAGAACGAGCGGAACGCCCATAGTGTCGAGCTGGCTCGTGTCGAAACGCGTATCGAGTCGATCATGGTCGAGTCTCGTGACGCAATTGGAGACAGGCGTACCGGTGAGATGATCCAACAGCCTCCGGAGACTCGTGCTGAGAACATCCAGGAGCTCCATGACAAAATGGTTCGTGTCCGTCATCAGTTGGAGATGATCGGCGGTATCGATCCGGAGGTAGTTAAAGAGCACAGTGAGGTTGACGAACGTTTCACCTTCTTGTCCACCCAAGTATCCGACCTTCGATCAGCTATCAACTCAACCGAAAAGATTGTTGATGAGCTCGATACCGAGATCCGTTCGCAATCCGAACGGGCTTTTAAGTTGATCAACGACCAGTTCCAGAAATATTTCAAAGTTTTATTTGGAGGAGGCTCGTGTTCGCTGGTGAAGATGACTCAGGACGATGTGGTGGAAGAGAACAAAGTCGCTCTCGACCGTGCCATGGAAGATGTGGCAGGGGAACACAACGACGAAGACGAGGAATCGCTCGAGGCTATCACCAAGCGTGTCGCTAATCGCAAAGATGCAGTGGCCGGAATCGATATTCAAGCTACGCCTCCGGGCAAGAAACTGAAGGCCTTGAATTTGCTGTCCGGTGGAGAACGGGCATTGACCTCGATTGCCCTCCTGTCAGCCATCATGGAGACCAATCCATCGCCGTTTGTGGTTCTTGATGAGGTTGATGCTGCTTTGGACGAAGCTAACACCGTTCGTTTTGCTAACATCTTGAACGAGCTTCGAATTCACACCCAATTTATTGTCATCACCCACAACCGAGCCACCATGGAAAAGGCCGATACCCTTTACGGCGTAACCATGGGGGATGAGGGCATCAGTTCGTTGTTGTCGGTGCGGTTGGAAGATATTGCGGATGGTGGCAGCGCCAGGCGGTAGGGACGGTCGGCCGACCGTCCGTACACGATTGCGCAATGCGATCGCCAGTTGCGAATGCGTCATGCCCATGCAATATGCCATATGATCGCGTTAATTTGCCAAATCGCAAATCGTATCGTCGCCCGGGATGGAATTATGCATCAGAGGCATGGTATTTCATCACGGTTTGCGTGCATGAACGCGTCTGTTGTTTAGGAGAAGTGATTGAGGCTGGTCTCGTTGATCCATATGTTCGTCTTTCGCCAACCGGAAAAATTGTACTGAGTGAATTAATGGAAACACAATTCTTACGACCATACATGGCTATCGATACATTTGTTATCATGCCTAATCACATTCATTTATTGATCGAAATTCATACAGAACCGCGTTCATCCCAAAGACCCGAAACACAATTAAATGCGAATTCAATCAGTGTCATCATTGGCCAATGGAAGGCGATGTCGACAGCACGCATTCGGCGGGAGGTAGACGAGAATTTTGCATGGCATACACGTTTTTATGACAGCATAGTGAGAGATGAGGTGTCTTTGGATCGAATCCGACGTTATATCCAGGATAATCCCAAAGAGTGGTACCGCGACCGTAATAGAGCCGCGGATGTTTACATGTAGCCAGATTTCTGCTAAGCTGCTCCTCTTATGCCTTTGAACTTCAATGAAGCCGAAAAGCCAGATGCTCGTCCGGCACGCCGCCCTCAGGGACGTCGTCCGAACGCTTCGAATCGTTCGGCTGCTTTTGGAGCTAAGGGCGTTAAAGGTTCTTGGGAACCTGTTGCCAAGTGGTACGGCAAGCACCTGAAAGAAGAGGATACTTTTCAAGCTGAAGTCATTTTTCCTGGCTCGTTGCGTCTGCTTTTCCCGGTAAAGGGTAAGAGCTATATCGATATTGCTTGTGGTGAAGGTTCGTTTGCTCGCGCTGTGGCCAATACCGGCGCCACAGTGCTTGGTTTTGACATTGCCTCGAGCTTGATCAAACAGGCAGAAGCTAAGAAGATTAAGGGAGCGACTTTCCGTGTTGCTAACGCCACCGACTTCGCCCGTTACTATGACACCGCAAGTTTTGACGGTGCTTCATGTAACCTCGCCGTTCAGAACATCGATGATTTTTCTGCTGTCTTTCGTGACGCCGGTAAAGTTTTGAAACCAGGCGCACCTTTTGTCATTGTTTTGAACCACCCAATGTTCCGAATTCCACGTCAGACCGGTTGGGGCTGGGACGAGAAGCGTGGCCTCCAATATCGCCGTGTCGATGCCTATCTCACGCCGAACGAGATCCCAATCGTCGCTAATCCGGGGGAGGGAACTCGTAGCAAAGTAACTTACTCGTACCATCGCCCTCTCGAGGCCTACATGAAGGAACTCGCTAAGGCTGGTTTCATGGTCGACGCTATCGAGGAATGGATTTCACACCGTAACAGTGACTCCGGTCCAAAGGCCAAAGCCGAGAACCGCTCTCGCCAAGAGATCCCAATGTTCATGGCCTTACGAGCGATCAAGAGATAAATATGAAAATGCCGAACCGAAAATCATCTGTATTTTTACTCGAACATTTTTCGGGGCAGTTGTGCATGTATCCGTTCTCCTTTTACATCTAGCCGATATCGAAAGTAACCCCTTCAACATTTTTGAGATCCTTGTTCTTTCGCCTGTTCTGACAGGATTGTTCTTCACCCATCTGACCGCACAGACTTTTGATTTTTTTGGACTTCAGTCGGTCGATCTCATTTATTTGTGCCTATTCACAGCTTTCGTATTAATCAGCTGTCTTTGGGGTTTGGTAGCTTTGCTTATTAATCGGATCATCGAGCTTTCACGGGTTAAGTATCAAGGTTAAGTTTGTTTATGTTCAAATTCGGACCTCAGTGCCAAAGCTGCGCTATGCCGCTTTCTAAAGATCCTGAACACGGTGGTTTGGACGCCGATGGTTCAAGATCGACGGATTTTTGCAGCTACTGTCTCCGAAATGGGGAGTTTTGCTCCCAGGTATCGTTTGATGAATTCCGCACAGGCCTCGACGGGATTTTGAAAGAGAAGGGTTTGTCGTGGTTCATCCGCACACTCACGTGGTATCAACTGCCAACTTTGAAACGCTAGAAGTCATAAAATAGAAGAACCGCACCCGTTGGAAGTGTCCGCGAGGTGCGGTTCTTCTTTTCAGATGCGGTTACGGTTCGGCCGTCACGAAGAGCTGGTTCCCGATCGACCTCCATGCGAGGTTGGTCGGGTCTCCCCTGGCGGCCACGAACGCTTGATGCGCAACGTACATGGTCTCCGAGGTTTTGCCTCCGTATCGACCATGCTGTCTCATCGGGATCACCACTTCTTCGATCACCCACCACCAGGCCTCGAGCTCACGGTCTAGCATGGCTTCGCGAGACATACTTCCGGCCACGTACTGGGGCTGATGGTAGAGGTGGAAGAGCTCGTGAAGGAAGGTGGCGATAACCTCATCCTCGTACTGGTTGCGGTCATCACGATTTGCGAGGTAGATCTTCATGAGTCCCGGGTAGAGCCAGACCAGGCGGCGCTGGTCACCTTCCCAGTAGCCAGCGGCCGTGACAATATCTCCGGCTATGTGACCACGAGCGTGGATGGTCATCGAGACTTCTCCCGACTTGACCTTAGTCAATCCGTAGATGACCGCCTGACGGATGCTGTCGACGGGGTAGGACTGCGCAGTCTTGTACAGGATCCCGGTCAGGTTGTCTTGGACCCAGATCTGCTCCTCGTTGGTGGGGATGTATTCCGCCTGAGGTCGAACATGGGGAGTGACAAATGCGGTTGAGGCCGTTTCTTCTTCGGGCTTTAGCTGGTGATGGACAGTGAAGGGGCCGACGGCGAGGATGATGAGAGCGATCAGGGCACGGGTGTTGGTATTCACGGATTGCCTCTCAGACAAAAAAGTGAGTTCGAATAACTGACTTTCAGTTTCCAAGTTCAACTGGGAATATTAGTCTAAAAATACACTTTTGTCAATTAGAAATGCCGTTATCAATCCGACACAGATCTTTCAGTGCGTTGAGGTCCGCCTCTGTGAGGTTACTGTTCCCGCTTTCATTCAGTCGGTACATGACGGCCTCAGGATCCTCGACGTGATCAAGTCCGAGGGCGTGGCCAAGCTCGTGGGCGAGTACGCGCACAAGCTTTTCCTGGCTTTCGAATTGGTAAATGTTAATTTCGTCGCCGTGAGAGCTGGCGCCAAAAGTGCCTTCGACAAATTCATCCCCCAGAGCATTACCAATGTTGTTGTAGCGGGCGGCGGTGAGGTTGAGGCGATCGGCCAGATCGTTCAGGGCATCGGCTAGAACGTTCACGGTGTCGGCACTGACGTTGATTGATTGCACCTTAGCGTTAATGGCTGCCGCTTCAATATTTAAAGCTTCTCGTTCAGCTTCAAGTTGGCGGTATTCGTGCGGTTTAGCCCCGCCATTTTTGTCGGTTCTTTCAACTTCTTTGGTATAGGCGGAGCTTCGGGCCTCGTGTTGTTTAAGCATGGTGTCGAGCTCGCCCTTTTGAGCTAAATAGGTAGCGTAGGCTTCGTCGTATTGAATCTTTAAGTTCTCGTAGCTCTCATTGTTATTGTGGATGTTGAGACCGAGTTCCTCGAGACGGTCTGTTCCAGCTTGGCGGTAATCGTAAATAAGTCGCACGGTTATTTCTCCGTCTTCGGCATACTCAAAAAGATTTCGATCAACAGCTTCCTCCCAAAGTTGTTCGGCTTCGGTGAGCGCCTCCAAAAATTCTTGTTCGGAAATTGTGAAACGATCATCAAGGTCACCCAAAGAATACGTGATGGGTGTCTTGCAGGGGAAAAAGGAGTGTTGCAGGTTTTTAAGCGTAGCAAGGTTGAGATAGTCGCGATAGAAAAATGTTAGGCTCATTAAAATAACCAGGAGTAAACCCAAAAAGACACCTTGTAAGGTGCTCTTATCGGGGGCGGGGGTCAGGCTGGCTACAGGCTGTTTACGCATGAAAAGAGCATACCTCAGGCTCTAGCAAAGCTAAAGCGTCTGATAGGAAGTGACGAGTTGCTCCTGTAAAGAGGGGGCGCTTGACCCCGTGCTCATAGCGGCAGCCGTGAACACTCCGAACAGGATGAACCAGACCGTTAGTAACGCGATTGAGATAACATCCAGCTTTTGCAAAGAAAGTGGGACAAGATTTTTTAAAATCATAAGCCGTCGAAAATAATAAAAAGTTGCGAAAAGTGTTTCTGCTCGTACCAAACCAAAATATACTTTTGCTGTCAAGGATTGTTACAGGTAAAAACGAGCTATAGTGTCGGATATGATTTCTCATCGAACCATATTGTTGCTCATGACCGCTGTTTTGGTGTTGGGAGCCGGCTGTCTGGACGTGGGCAATAGGGAGCAAGGTCGGCACCAGCCGCTTTATCGCTCTCTGAGCCGCCCAAAGCTCCTGACTTTTGGGTTATACGTAACTCCAGACCCCGAACAGAACCCCATCGATCCACCTGAGCGGTTTTCTGGTTTTCATTCAGCCCTCGACTATGAGGTTTTTGAGAATGAGCTTGGCCAGGACGTAAACGTTTACGCTATTTGCGATGGGGAAGTCGTGTACAGCCAGTTTGCTGAGGGTTACGGCGGCACGTTTATTCAGCAGTGCAAGATCGATAACCAAGAGGTGACAGTACTTTACGGTCACCTTGATCAAGAATCGATTGCGCACGAGGTGGGGGACGCATTGAAGGCTGGCGAGGTCATTGGTTTGCTCGGCGAACACAAGACAGCCGAGACCTCTGATAATCGCATGCACCTGCACTTGGGAATCCACAAGGGTACGGATATCGAGTTACGTGGTTACGTGCAGAATGAAAGTGAACTTGAGGCTTTTATCGATCCTGCGACGGTGTTGGGCTACTAATACGTATTCATTTGGCTATGGAAAAGCTTGCCTACAACAAGCTCGTTCGCGACCGCACTCCGGAGATCATGGAGGGAAAGGGAAAACAATAAATGGGGGAGGAGGCTGCTGAAGTTTAATCAGCCCAAACTCACGAAGAGCTCTTAAAAGAGTTGGCTGATCTGGCGGAAATCGTGAAGACATTCTGTGAACTCAAGGCGATCAACCTGGGCGAGATCGAAAGCGTACGAGTCAAACGAAGACAAGAGCGAAGAGGTTTTGAAAAACGCTTGTTATTGGTTTGGGGAGAAAATGACTAGAAGCATAAAAGCGAAAGCCGCGTTCTGATCGGAGAGTATCTCCGGGAACGCGGCTATTGAACTGACTAAGGGTCGGGCAATCACCCGGACGCCGCTTTACGTCGATTGTTGCGATTGCGACGAGCCACTCGGCCCGTGCCGACGGGGTCATATAGCCATCTCAAAACAAAATGTCCCAATTTGGTAGAATGGGTACATGAACAAAATCGAACTCTCGGAGGAGGAGTCTGAGCTTCTCAAGAAACATTTAAAGTGGGCACCATTAGTTTCACTTCGTTTAAAAAGTCAGGCTATCCTCATGGAAACAAAAGGAATGACAGCTGAAGATATTGCTGACATTATTTCAAAAGATGTACGGACAGTTGGTCGTTGGTTTCAAGATTTTTCTACTCAAAGAATGGCAAGTATTTTTACCGGCCATCAAGATAATGAGAATGCAAGTAAACTTACTAAAGAACAAAAAGAAGAAGTCCGCAGTACCCTGCAGCAATCACCGTCCGTCTACGGTATCCCAAAAGAATTCTGGGATGTTCCAACCCTCAAAGAATATATTCATGCTACGTTCGGCGTGGTCTACGAATCCGTTCAGTCATATCACTTTCTTCTCAAGTTCAGCAGACTCTCTTTTAAATATCCTGACACCTTTGACCGACATAGAAATGAACAGCAGATAAAGGAACGAATGAAAGAAATTGCTAAAGAAATTAAACCATTTCTTAAAGAGAAGACTTGGGAAGTCTTCTCTTCAGATGAAGTACGAATAGAACTCGAAACTCACACTCGCAGGGCGTGGTTAAAACGGGGGGAACGAACGGTTGTAAAAGTAGATCGAGAGCGTGAGGCTCAGAGTTACATTGGATTTCTTAACCAAAAATCATTTACGTGTCATGTTTACGAAATGCCTTGGCAGAACCAAGATGAAGTCTTGAAAGCGTTTAAAGAATTCTTACAGGAATATCCGGACAAAAAGATTTGTATCATTTGGGACAATGCCGGATTTCATAAAGGAATGAAGATACGAGAAGCCCTCAAAGCAGGAAACATTTTAGACAGAGTGCATCTCATCGCGCTTCCACCATACGCACCAGATCACAATCCAATTGAGCATGTTTGGAACGTCACTAAAGGCGCAATTGCTAACACGCAATATGCTATTTTTGAGCAAACAAAAGCTGCGTTCAAACAATATATTCAAAGCCGAACATTCCACTATGAAATCTGACATTTTGTTTTGAGATGGCTATACTTGTCGGGCCAGCTGTCATCGAGCTGGAAGGGAATTGGATCAAGCACAGGCAAATCCGGAGGAGCCAGATTGGGCCAGTCCTGCAACGAAGTCTTCGCCTTCTCGGGCTGCTTCAGCTTTGATGAAGCGTCCGAGGTGGTCGGCAGCGGCTGCATCGTGCGACCCAGATACCCCATCACCGGGTCGAAGCCGACAACCACGACGATCCCCGCAAAAATCATGAGGGAGACCAGCCGAATGAAATTACGATCGAACCAGGTCTGTTTACCGGTCACGGGAACCCCCAACGGTTGCAAGTCACAGGCTGAATCCGGTGACTTGAACAAGCTAGATTGATCCATTTTCACCAAAATGTCAAGGGAGAAACCTCCAGTAATAACAAAAGCCCCCAACATGGTCGAGGGCTTGTAGAAAACCTCAATAAAATTACATCAAGCTCTCTTTGGCAGCCTTAGCAACTGAAAACTTCACAACAGTCTTAGCAGGGATTTGGATGGTAGCTCCGGTGGCTGGGTTGCGACCCACGCGGGCTGCGCGGTGCTTCTTGGCCATCTTTCCGAGTCCTGGCATCACGAACTCCCCAGCGCGCTTGATCTCATCGTAGGCGAGCTTTACGAAGCCATCGTAGATCTCACCAGCTTCGCGCTTAGAGACGTTCCAGCGGGTTGCGAGCTCAGCCATGATCTGGGACTTTGTCATGCGCTTGGACATATCGGAGGGGTGGTTAATGAATATTCGTTTTTACGGGGAAAATCGTAACACAGGCTTGAAAATGCAAAAGAAAGTTATACACATGCACCTGTTTTACGGTTGCAAGACTTCCTCGTCAGGAACTCCCTCTACTTTGATGATAACATCTTTAACCGACGCAAATTGCTTCAGTGTTTCTTCTACTTGAGCGCGTACGCTCGTGACTTTACATGAACCTGCTAAGCCATTTTCAAACTCGTCACTAAAGACAACCGTAGCCACACCGTTTTCAATTGCGATACTCACAACACGTGCCTTGGAGTTGATATTTGTAAAGTAACCATCGGCCTTTTCTGCGCTGGTAACGCTAGCTAAAAGTTGATCAAGTGCTTCCTTAGCTACAGCGGGAGTGGGTTCAATCTCACGCTCAACCGCGTAGACATTTTCACAACCCTCACCTTTAGGATCGAGTTTTGAACTGCCAAAAAAAACTTTTACAGCTGTTGCCTCTTCAGGAATTATTGCCGGCTCCTCCGGTTCATCATTCTCAGGTTCCACAACTTCTGGAGTATCAATAGGTGGCCCTTCAATCTCCGGCTCAACAGCTAGCCTTGGTTCATAGAGAAAAGTTGCCACTAAAATAATCCCTACGATGGTGAGACCGGCCACGATAAAGACAATATTTTTCATACACGGAAATTAATCACGAGGAGCTTCCTCTAAAGTGGCCGTGAGCGTCTGCTCTGAACCATTATGTAATACCACAATGTTGATAGTCTCCCCTACTCGATATTGCTGGAGTATGACATTCAAGGGCATGTCGCTTACTACCACCTGGTCATTGATTTTGAGAATGATATCGTTTTCCTCTAAGCCCGCTTTATCGGCGGGAGAACCAGGGATAATCGCAAGTTCATTGCCGCCCCCTCGGACAATCAGGGCCCCTTGACTAACGCTAAGATTATTCTCCGACTTTACCAGTTCGTTGATCATTAAGAAGCGAACGCCGAGGTAAGGGTGAATGGCGCGCCCGTGTTCACGGATTGAATCGACTGAGAGCTTCACTGCATTCGCGGGTAAAGCAAAACCGATGTTCTCCGCGCCCCCTAATGACGCAGCTACGTTCACACCAATTACGCGGCCAGACAGATCGAGTAACGGACCACCGGAGTTGCCAGGATTAATTGCGGCGTCGGTTTGAATAATATTGGTAAGTTGTTCAGATTGCCCAACGCCGTCTGAAGCAATGATCGACCTAGCCAGCCCAGAGACCACGCCCACCGACACCGTGTTACTGAACTCACCGAGGGCGTTACCAATAGCTACCACCGACTGACCAGCCTTGATTGTGGTTGAATCTCCAAACTCTAAATAGGCGAAATCATCACCGTCAATCTTGAGCACGGCGACATCGAGAATATCGTCAGTTGCCACAACGGTGGCGTCGTATTGTGTCCCGTCATTGAGGAA
>Ga0163152_10008439_pt1 | contig 11003 bp, 6 predicted proteins | sample OliLakLV19MP8IB2_FD_148635 | JGI IMG/M metagenome (GOLD analysis project Ga0163152, IMG submission 148635) | Freshwater microbial mat bacterial communities from Lake Vanda, McMurdo Dry Valleys, Antarctica - Oligotrophic Lake LV.19.MP8.IB-2 | ecosystem: Environmental > Aquatic > Freshwater > Lake...
CTGCTTTCGCCTACATGATTATAAGCAAAACAGCCAATAATGTAGTTTTGAACAGAGATATAACCATAGAAGGCTCAGGCGGGGGTGGTAATGCGTTTGAGATAAATAATACAGGCAGTTTGGATTTAAATGATAAAACATTCACTTATACAAGCAACAATTCGAATGATATTAACATCACAGGCGGTACACGCACTATCAGCAACACAGGCTCTGGAACAGGTACATTCGAAATTTTGAGTACAGGTAACGCATCTCCTAATCAAACTGATTTAGTTGTGGCTACGGGTGGAGTACTCAATATTGGAACAAAAGTAAAATTGAGCCTTCGTGGGACAGGCTCAAATTCAGGTTTTTCAGTGCTTAACTTGCCTGCCAATGCACTTACGTTTACAGGCGATTTTGAAATCAATACAAGAGGCGGACTAACTGGAAGCAATGCGCCTGTTTACAATACAGGCTCAATCCTTCGCTACAACAGTGGCGGCAATTATGATCGCAATCTTGAATGGAATGCTGCCACAGGAGCAGGATATCCTCATCATGTTGTATTGGCTAATAGTACCATTTTTAGCTTAGGTGCAAATGGAGGAACAACAATAGCACGACAATTAGCAGGCGATCTCACCGTAGGATCAGTTTCGCGCTTCGACATGAATACTACCAACATCATGACACAAGCCCTTACAATAAAAGGTATCTTTACAAATAATGGCACTTTTGATTTATCAACCGATGGAGGAGGCAAGTTATTGGTAGAAGGAAATGTCATACAAAACGGAACTTTCACAGCCAATAGCAATGACATTCGCCTTTTAGGAACTGCAAACCAAGACCTACAAATAGACGCAAGTACGACCTTCGCAGGTTTGAGTATTCGAAAATCAGCAGGTACTGTAACGCTCAAAGGCACGCAGGCAAGTTTAAATGTTACAGGAGTGTTAGAGTTAAACGATGCTTCTAATGCAACTGACTTAAATTTGAATGGCAAAAACATCTTACTTGCGGGTACAGGTTCGTTGTTGGAAGACCTTACAGGCAACGACATTGTCAAAGACCTCACTGCTACTACAGAAAGCAATAAAGGCGGATATATAGAGTTCACAAGAACTGTAACAACTACTTTGACAGACTTGGCCAATTCAGGCTTGAGCTTATTCAGAACAGGCGGAAGTGATTACAGCGTTACAGTGCGCCGCTCTCATTATACCCCTTCGGGCAATGTAATAGGCACAGGCAACAAAGGTATCAAGAAAATATACAACATCGTAGGCACGCCTACAGGCACTACCGGTTTATACATCAAATATGCGACTGAAGAACTCGGCACAGTCGGCACACCCAATATGATGTACAAGTGGAATACAGGGCCTGGCTGGAAAAAAGCCGATGATGCTTCAATAGGAATGACGGTTTCTGTAGCTGGCAATGAAGTGCGCGCTACTGGTTCAATCGTTTCTTTCTCTGATTGGACAGTAGGCGATAATGCTTCGCCCTTGCCCATCACCCTGCTCACTTTCGCAGGCAAGAAATTAGAAGACACTCAAGCGTCACTGACTTGGCGAACCGCTTCCGAAATCAATAACAAAGGATTTTACATCGAAAAAAGCACAGACGCTGTAGATTTTAAAACCATAGGCTATTTAGATGGCGCAGGCAATAGCACAAGCATCAGAGAATACAACTTTATAGACAATAATTTGATAGCAAGTGCCTATTATCGTTTGCGCCAAATAGACTTTGATGGCACAACTACATACAGCCCCATCATCTTGATAGAAAACGAAATATTCAAAATATTTCCTAACCCTATAACACAAAACATCAACATCAATTTGCCTATACTGGATACAGAAACCGTACAAATACGCCTTACCAATGCTACAGGGCAAGATGTATCAAATATCAGTGTTTTGGCAGGCAAGGCTTCCAACGCATTATCACAAGCCTTTGCCGACTTGCCTGCTGGCATATACATAGCCCGCATACAGAGTGTCAAAAAAACTTGGATAGAAAAAATAATCAAGCAGTAATAAACTTCGCTCCAATTTAGAAAGCGGAAAAAGTAATATCAATACAGCACTACAAAACTTTGTGTATTTGTAGTGCTGTATTTTTGCTTAGTAATGAAAATTAAAGGTGCTACGACAATTTTAGTGGCGCAAGGTATAAACCAATGGAACACAGTGTTTCGGGCTATGTTCTCTGTGTTTCTATGTGGTTCAACACAAAATTTGTCAGAGTACCAACTTATTTAACTTTTATTCCTTATAATATAAAAAAAAGACATTACTTTGCATAATAAAAACTTTGGCAAAGTTTCTGTTTTAAAAAAAATGATTAAATTTGCGCAAAACATTACAAAAAACCATCTCACTAACTTGCTATCTCACCATCTCTCCTCTAATGGACAAATATTCATATATCTCTAACGCACACGGGGCGTATATAGATGAGCTTTACCAAAACTACCTCAACGACAACGCATCAGTAGATGAAAGTTGGCAACGATTCTTTGAAGGCTTTGAGTTCTCTCAAAAATTTAATGGACATGCCGCAAGCTCAAACGGCTCTGCACAGCCTTTGGATAGCAACGCACCCGACCAATACAAAGAAACCAAGTGCCGCGACCTTATATTTTCCTATCGTGGGCGTGGGCATCTTCTGGCACAAACAAACCCTATCCGCAGTCGAAAAGATAGGCGCGCTTTGCTCGACCTTGAGCATTTTTCGCTTACAGAGGCAGACATGGACAAGACCTTCCAATGTGGTTATTCGCTTTTTGGTAAACCTGCAACCTTGCGCAAAATTTTAGAAAGGTTGCAATATGTTTATACTGGTCCGATTGGGTTTGAGTATATGTATATCCGTGAGCCTGAAATCATCGCGTGGTTCAAACAAAAAATAGAAGCCGAAAATGTAAGCTTTATGCCTGCATTTGAGGAGCAAAAACACATTCTCTGGAAACTAAACGAGGGCGTAGTATTCGAAAACTTCTTGCATACCAAATATGTAGGGCAAAAAAGATTCTCGCTCGAAGGTGGCGAAAGTACCATCCCTGCTCTTGATGCTATTATTGAACGAAGCGCGGAATTGGGCGTGAAAGAATTTGTGATAGGCATGGCGCATAGAGGTCGCTTGAACGTATTGGTAAACGTGATGGGTAAAACCTATGAAGATGTCTTCAATGAATTTGAAGGCATTATGCCTACTGAAGAAGACTTGAAAATAGGCGACGGCGATGTAAAATACCACATGGGTTTTTCGAGTATGCACACCACGCGGGCAGGCAAGGAAGTTATCCTGCAACTTGCACCCAATCCTTCACACTTAGAAGCGGTCGGCGCAGTAGTCGAAGGCTATGTACGCGCCAACTGTGACGCTATGCACCATGGGAATGCCGATAAAATCTTGCCTATAATCATTCATGGCGATGCCGCAGTAGCAGGGCAAGGTATCATTTATGAGCTTATCCAAATGTCTAAACTAAAAGGCTATGCTACAGGCGGTACTATCCACTTTGTTATCAATAACCAAGTAGGTTTTACAACCGACTTTGAAGATGCCCGCTCCAGTATTTATTGTACTGACATAGCCAAAGTTACAGACTCGCCTGTGCTACACGTAAACGGAGATGACCCTGAAGCGGTCGTATATGCGTGTAAACTCGCAGCCGAATTCAGAGAAAAATTTAACCGCGATATTTTTATTGATATGGTGTGTTATCGCAGACATGGACACAACGAAAGCGATGAGCCTAAGTTCACACAGCCCAAACTTTACAATAAAATAGGACTCCATCCCAATACACGCGAAGTATATGCAAGTGTATTGAGTGGACGCGGTAACGCGCCCGATTTGGCTAAAAAAATGGATTTGGAATTCCGCCAAATGCTTCAAGACCGCCTCAATATGGTAAAGCAAAAAGAAGTAAAATACAAGTTCCAAAAATTAGAAGAAGATTGGCAAAAATTGCGTTATGCGCAACCAAGCGATTTTGAAAAATCGCCTGAAACAGGCATTTCGCAAGACCTTATTAACCAGATAGCGAATGCCCTTGCTACTATCCCGCAAGGCTTCAATCCTATCAAACAAATTGCTAAATTAGTAGAAGACCGCAAGCGTATGTTCTTTGAGGACAAGCGTCTGGATTGGGCTTCGGCAGAGCTACTTGCCTACGGTTCTATCCTTTGCGAAGGGAAAATAGTGCGTCTGAGTGGGCAAGATGTAGAGCGCGGTACATTTTCACACCGCCACGCCGTTCTCAAAGATGCAGAAAACAATACGCCTTATTGTAGCCTTGACTACATAATGCCTGACCAAGAACGTTTCCGCATCTTCAATTCGTTGCTGTCTGAATTTGCCGTATTGGGTTTCGAATTTGGCTATGCAATGGCAAATCCAAATGCACTCGTAGTTTGGGAAGCGCAATTTGGTGATTTTGCCAACGGTGCGCAAACCATGATAGACCAGTTTATCGCGGCATGTGAAAGTAAATGGCACAGAATGAACGGACTCACGCTTTTGCTACCACATGGTTATGAAGGGCAAGGGCCCGAACACTCGAATGCAAGACCAGAACGCTTTTTACAACTTGCCGCAGAGTATAACATCATCGTAGCCAATATCACACAACCCGCCAACTTCTTCCACTTATTGCGCAGGCAATTAGCGTGGGACTTCCGCAAGCCCCTGATCATTATGTCGCCCAAATCCTTATTGCGTGATAAACGTGTAATGTCTGACCTTTCAGAATTTACGCAAGGGCATTTTCAAGAAATGATAGACGACACGTATGCAGAGCCGAAAGAAGTTAAGCGCGTATTGCTCTGCACAGGCAAGGTCTATTTTGATTTGCTTGAAAGGCAACAACTCGAACAACGCAAAGATGTAGCCATAGTGCGTATTGAGCAACTACACCCTTTTCCTTCAAAACAAGTACACCAACTCGTGAGTAGCAAGTATGCCAAAGCTAAAGTGATGTGGGTGCAAGAAGAGCCTAAAAATATGGGCGCGTGGACATTCATTCACCGCGTTTATACTTATGACCAAATTACTTGCATAGGGCGTAAAGAAAGTGCCTCACCTGCCACAGGTTATCTCAAAACACACCCTTATGAGCAGAAAGACATCATAGATAAGGCTTTTGCTTAGTACTTCAATGCCAAGCATGCCTTGTTTCTACTTAGAAAGCCTTTTACTAATTAAAATTGTCATTGTTAAAAGGTATCAAATCAAAAAACACTATCGATGTTACGTCGATAGTGTTTTTTGATTATCAAGGCGTTTTGTAAGGAACTATGTAAAAAATAATATATCCAAAAACGTTTCTTTTCGACACATACCCAAAACAGGCTGAAAGTCTGTTCTACAGGCATATAAATCGTTTTTTTGTAGTATCGACTTTCAGGCTCTAAATGGGCAGGTTGTTTTTTAGCGTGTCCCTAACTGTTTAGTTTCCAAAGAGGAGAAAACTTGCCTGCCCCGACAAAACTTTGATGATACTCTGACAAATTTTGTAGAGGCGTGTAAGCGGCTTGTTTACTCAATAGAGTAGGATTTAAAACCGTGTTCTATTGAGTGAAGAAAAATACTACAGAATTTATCAGAGTACCACTTTAATACTCGTCATAATTAAAGAGGAAATCCTCATTGGAAGGATAGTCAGGCCAAATTTCCTCCATGCTTTCATAAGGTTGTCCATCATCTTCGAGTTTCATAAGATTTTCGCGAACTTCAGAGGGCGCACCGGTGCGGTCAGCATAATCAATAAGCTCGTCTTTTGTGGCAGGCCAAGGCGCATCTTCGAGGTGTGATGCAAGTTCAAGTGTCCAATACATATTTTTTAGTTGTTTTAATTGTTTAGAATGATTTAAATTTGTTGTTTATTGTTGTTAAGCGTGCAGGCTTAATATCTTCGGCTGCTGTGGGCAGTTTGGCCTTTCATTTCGTGCAATATTGTTTCCAACTCGCGGAGTAATATTCGTTTTACGCCGAGTTTACGTTTTTGGGTGATGAGGTTGGATTCAGCCCTTTTATAGTCGGGTGTAAGTTTATCGGCTTCCATACGGTGCAAATTAGAATCTGCCAACTGTATTTCTGCTTCGTCTTTACGGATAAGCTCACGCATGAAGCTCACTTTTATTCGGAGCTGGTCTTCTTGCGGCTTGTGTTCCACGTCAGGGTATTTGCGCTTAACTACTCGGAAGAGGTAGCTTATTTCAAATATTTTATCTGAAGCCAAACGGAATCGTTCATTTGCTTCATTGTCAATACTACGGAAGACCATCGTAAAGTTTTTCCATTCCATGAGAAGTTCTTTAGCTCGCTCTATGTTCTGGGTGTTTTCGTGGTGTAAGTCAATGAGGGCATCCATTTCGGTACACATTTTATGTTCTAGTTGTTGGCGAATTTCTAATGCGGAAAGTTCGGTATATGTTTCTTTGTATATTTTGAATTGCTTGTAGCGATTAAAAAATATATCGTTTACCTGTTTAAACTTGTCCCACATTTGCGTTGCGCGTGCGTGAGGAATCTTGCCTCCTGCTCTCCATGCTTGTTGCATGTCGCGAAATTCTGCAAAGACGTTGTCAAAGTCATCAGAAAACTTAAGGTCTTCTGCATATTGCAAGATACGTTTATAATTGTACGTGTTGTTTTTGATTTGGCGCGCCCTGTTTTTAAGCAGGTTCTTTTTGTTTTCAAAAAAGTCTGCATATACTTCGTCAAACCGTTTTTCGATGTGTTCTTGATGTTCTTCAAGCACCGCGCCTGTTTTTATCCATTTCAACTTCAGTTCCTTGATGCGGTCTGTCGCAGCGTTTACATCAATATCATCTACACAGGCTTCGGCTTCGGCGAGGAGTGCTGATTTGATTTCATAGTTTTTCACTCTGTTTATAGAAACCATCACCCTTAATTGGGCTTCCAGTCCATCTAAACGGCTGAACAAGATGTCATAGTTGCCTAATCCATCAAAATTTGCAAGGTATTTGCGCATGTGAACGAGTTTCATGAGGAAGGAGCCTTTGTTTTGGGCTTCTTCTATCATGCCTGCGAGGTCTAAGACCTTTTTTTGGGCGAGCTGAAAGCGGTCTTCAAAATATTTGAGCGATGCTTCGGGAGATTGCTTGACCTGTCCAATCTTGCGGTCAGGGTAATCTAAAAAGCTTTTGAGGTAAATGCCCTCATCACGAACATAGCCATATTCGTGTTCAAGCTGTATATTTTCCATTTTTCTTAATTTTATTTGTATAGGGTTGCAAGTATAATGTTTTTTTTGAAAAAAACAAATTTCTTAACTGCTGTATTGCAAATATTTTTCCATTTTTTATAAAAAATGGAAAATAGCTTGTTCTATCAAAACAAAAAGCGCACCTTTGCAATAAAGTGCGTAGCAAACATTAAAATTAAAAACTTAATAGCTTATTAAATAACCAATTACTTTATTTTTTAACACTCACTTGGGATATCCAAAAAAAAAGGCGTACCTTTGCAAATGAAACAATAGGAAAGCTGCCAATCTTGTACTTCTTCAAAAACAGCAAGCAGGCAAGGTATGAAGTTTGAAAACCCTTTCGCAAAGTGATACGTAGATGTAAAATGTGGCTTTGTTTTCCATAGGTAAAATAAAACATACGGAAAGCCACAAGACAATCGATATGTTGTTATTGTGCTGCGCATAGAAATAGTTTGTGTCATTCACCCATTCACTCATTCACCCATTATATGAACGCTACTTACACTGAAGACCAAATCCGCACCCTTGATTGGCGCGAACACATACGCAAGCGCCCAGGCATGTACATAGGCAAGCTGGGCAACGGGACTGCACCTGACGATGGTATTTATGTCCTTACAAAAGAAATCATAGACAATTCTATAGATGAACACATGATGGGCTTTGGCAAGCGCATTGACATTTCTATAACTGATAGTACGGTTACAATACGCGACAATGGACGCGGAATACCGTTAGGCAAGGTCGTGGATTGTGTATCCAAAATAAATACGGGAGGCAAGTACGACTCCGAAGCGTTCCAGAAATCGGTAGGCTTGAACGGCGTGGGCGCGAAAGCCGTAAACGCCCTCTCCTCCTACTTTAAAGTACAATCATTTCGCGATGGAGAAACCAAACAAGCTATATTCAAAGCAGGTGAATTGATGGAAGACACACCTTTGCAAATTACAAAAGAGCCTAACGGCACTACTATAGTATTCGAGCCTGATGATGATGTTTTTACAGGCTTTAAATTCCAACCTGAATTTTTGGAGGATTTGATGTGGAATTATGCCTATCTCAACGCAGGACTGACCCTGCATTTCAATAAAAGAAATTACCACTCTAAAAATGGCTTATTGGATTTATTGAAAAACAAGACAAGCGAAGCCGAAAACCGCTACCCTGTAGTTCATATCAAAACAGCCGATTTAGAAATAGCCTTCACGCACAATAACCAATATGGAGAAGAATATTATTCTTTTGTAAATGGACAAAATACTACACAAGGTGGCACACACCTTGCCGCTTTCCGAGAGTCTATCGTGAAAGTAGTACGCGATTTTTACAAAAAGGAATATGACCCTGCCGACATTCGCGCCTCTATCGTAGCCGCAGTTGCTATCAGGATACAAGAGCCTATTTTTGAATCACAAACCAAAACGAAATTGGGTTCGCAACACATAGCAGTCGGCGGGGCTACTATCCGCAGTTTTATCAACGATTTTTTGCGTACAGAGCTAGACAATTATTTACACAAAAACAAAGAAACGGCTGACGCACTCGAAGCGCGCATCAAACAGTCAGAAAAAGAACGAAAAGAAATATCGGGTATCCGCAAACTTGCCAACGAGAAAGCCAAAAAAGCAAACTTACACAACCGCAAATTGCGCGATTGTAGGATACATTTAACAGAATTGAAGAAAGAAGAACGCCACAATACTACTATTTTTATCACAGAAGGCGATTCTGCAAGTGGCTCAATCACCAAAGCGCGTGATGTTCAGACGCAGGCCGTGTTCAGTTTGCGTGGAAAGCCGTTGAATTGTTATGGCTTAACGAAAAAAATAGTGTATCAAAATGAAGAATTTAACTTGCTTCAACACGCATTGAACATAGAAGACGGCATCGAAAACCTGCGCTACAGCCGCGTGGTCATAGCTACTGATGCTGATGTAGATGGCATGCATATTCGTTTGCTGCTCCTTACTTTCTTCCTGCAGTTTTTTCCAGATTTGGTCAAACAAGGGCATTTGTATGTCCTTGAAACGCCTCTTTTCAGAGTACGCAACAAGAAAGATACAACTTATTGTTTTGATGAAAAAGAAAAACAAAGTGCTATCCGCAAATTGGGTGCAAACGCCGAAATCACACGCTTTAAAGGCTTGGGAGAAATATCGCCTGATGAGTTTGGGCGGTTTATAGGCAAGGACATGCGTGTCGTGCCTATCGTATTGAAAAAAGACGGCGGGGTAAAGGAAATTCTCGCCTATTATATGGGCAAGAACACGCCTGAACGCCAAATGCACATCGTCGAAAACCTACGGGTTGAGAATGACTCTGTTCAAACAGATGAGGACATAAACACTTTGCTGTAAAATATGCGCTTTTTAAAACTTACCTACGAACCCTATACGTTGCAATTTAAGTTTGATGCAGGCACTTCGCGCGGCATCATGCGCGAACGTAAAGTGTGGTTTTTGAAGCTCCATGATGCAGAAAACCCAGCTATAGTTGGCACAGGCGAAGTCGCGCCTTTAGCCGGGTTAAGTTTAGATGACCGCCCCGATATGGAGCTTGTTTTGCAAAAACTGTGTCAAAAAGTGGCAGGCAAGGCTTTTGATGAAGCAAAGCCATACAAATGGTTGTATCAACTCGTACCTGCAACCTTGCCTGCCGTTCGGTTTGGATTGGAAACAGCCATGCTTGATTTTCAGCAGGGAGGCAAGGGCATTATCTTTCAAACACGTTTTACAGAAGGCAAACAGCGCATTTTGGTAAACGGCTTGATTTGGATGGGTACACCCGACTTTATGCAAGTCCAAATAGAAGATAAATTACAAAAAGGCTTCCAATGCCTCAAATTAAAAATTGGGTCCTTGGACTTTGAGCAAGAATTGGCTATTTTGAAAGAGGTACGGAAACGCTATACAGTAGAAGAAATCACCTTGCGCGTAGATGCAAATGGTGCCTTCTTGCCTGCCAATGCCCTAGAAAAGTTGAAACGCCTTGCCGACCTTGACATTCATTCGATAGAACAACCCATTCGCGCAGGACAAATAGAAGACATGGCACGCCTTTGCGCACTTTCGCCCTTGCCTATAGCCCTTGATGAAGAATTGATACCCGTTATCAAGCCTGTAGAAAAAAGAAAGTTGCTCGAAGCCATCAAACCCGCTTATATCATATTGAAACCAAGCCTTTTGGGCGGTTTTGTAAGTTGCAATCAATGGATTATTGCGGCTGAAAAAGAAGGTGTCGATTGGTGGGTTACTTCTGCCCTTGAAAGCAACATAGGCTTGAACGCAATATGTCAATATACAGCTGAATGGGTGCGGCTAAAAAACAAAACTGATTTTCCGCAAGGGCTTGGTACAGGCGCATTGTACCACAACAATATAGCAAGTAACCTTGAAATGGAAGGGCAAGAGATATTTATACACTTGTAAGGCGTTCCTTATTTTATATGAATTAGGATTAAAAAAGCCCGCGCCTAAAAGACGTGGGCTTTTTGCTGAGTCAAAGTTAGCGATTCGCTATTGTCTTTGCCTCTATAAAAAAATTTAATGTGTTAAATGTGTGTGTGTTATCGGAAACTTGTATTCAAAAACATACGCCATTTACAAATGCACCGATGATGGTCGCTTGCCTGCCCATTTACATAAATTTTGCAAAGTAGTTTACATGTGGTAGGCAAGGGCTAAACATAACGCAGTAATTTGTGATATAAACAGTTTTGTCATGAGTTCGTATGCAATGATAAGGAATAAACACTCCAAACTCC
>Ga0163152_10008443_pt1 | contig 10999 bp, 3 predicted proteins | sample OliLakLV19MP8IB2_FD_148635 | JGI IMG/M metagenome (GOLD analysis project Ga0163152, IMG submission 148635) | Freshwater microbial mat bacterial communities from Lake Vanda, McMurdo Dry Valleys, Antarctica - Oligotrophic Lake LV.19.MP8.IB-2 | ecosystem: Environmental > Aquatic > Freshwater > Lake...
GCTGCCAGCTGGCCATCTGCTACTTCCGCAATCGCCAGTGGAGCGATGAAGAGCACAACGATCTGGAGAACTTCCTGGCTCGCGGGGGTGGGCTCGTGCTGCTGCACTCAGCCATGGTCGCCAGTCACGATTCGCAGCGCTTGGCGCAACTAATCGGTATCAGCGGCCAGCGGCCGCAATTGCAGTTTCGGCATGGGCCCATCGAGTTGCAGTTGCACTCCCTATACGAGATCACTGGCAGTGACGAAGTCCTGTCGCTCGTCGATGAAACGTACTGGGAGCTGGTTGTGCACTCGACCGGAGTTCGAGTCCTGGCCACGGCTCGGGAAGCGGGCCAGCCGCGGCCGCAAATCTGGATTTACGAGCCGCCGCACGGTCGCGTATTTGGCTCCATTCCCGGCCATTACCTGACGACGTTCGATCACCTGGAATATCGACGGCTATTAGCACGCGGAATGGCCTGGTGTGCGCGTGTGCCGGTCGAGCGATTCGCAAGTTTCGTATGCGCGGAGCGGCGCGTGGCGACCGAGGGACAGAACTGAACGACGTTAATTGCGAGCCGCAGCACCTGTGGGCGGAGTGGCGCTGCGCAACATCCGATCCGCTTCCGCCAGGTTCTGCCGCGCTTCGCGGAGATGCGGATCGAGTTCGACGGCCCGCAAGAACGCTGCGCGGGCAGCCTGCCAATCCCCGCGGTTGGCCAGCGCGACGCCTAGGGCGTTGTGCGAAATCGGATCTAGCGGCGCAATTGTGATCGCGCGGCGCAGTTGGCCCACCGCCTCGGCAGACTGGCCTGACTGCAAGGAAAGAATTCCCAGACGCAGCCACGCAGTCGCCGATTGCGCGTTGAGCCGCGCGGTCTCCTCAAATGCCCGCCGAGCCTGGTTGATGTCACCAGCCGCCACGTAAGCCTCGCCGAGCCGCAACTGTACGTCTGGGTCGGTCGGGTACTGATGAGCGGCAGCGTACAAGGTCTCGACTGCCTCGCGGGCGCGGTTGGTTTGCAGCAGCAACTGGCCGCGTAGCAAACGCACCTCGAGCTTATCGGGCACGTTGGCTTTGCTGAGTAGTTCGAGAGCTTCGGCGGGGTGGTATTTCCCAAGCCATTGCGCGCGGAGCAACAACCCCGCGGTGCTGCGCGAATCGCCGGATGTACCCAGCCAGAGTTGCTCGAGCAGCCAATTGGACCGCGCGCGCGAACTGTCGTCGCTCGCTGCCGGGAGTTGTCGACGATACACGACCAACGGCGCAGCCTGCCGATCGTCGTAAAGAATCTCATCGCCCACGGCCGGCGGAGGTAGCTCGACTGCACCCGAGACGTAGTTCGGATTGTCGACTCGAATCAATGTCAGCCGCGCCGGCGGGTTATCGAAGAGTCTGGCAACCTGCGGAAACGCCGCACCGGCAAAGGGATTGATCGAGTAGCCGTGCAGCGGCCGCGAGACGTAACCCAATCGTGGATACGACAAAAAGTAGGGAAATGGGAACCCCGCGACGATCGCGTCGTCGGCGTATTTTGATTCAAGCTCCCGCATCGCGGCGATGTTCGAGCGATGGTCGGCCAGGTACTCGTGGCTGCGTTCCAGAGCGCTGCAATGTCGTCGAAATACGTTGACCGTTGGAAAAAAATAACCGTTCCAATTGGCCAGATTTAAGGCCACGGCCAACGCCGCGACAACCGACAACGCACGGCTGTTCAAGTGCCGCAACACCGTGACTGCCAGAATCGCATACAGAAACGGCAACGCGAGCAACAGATATCGCACCGAATACACCCGCACGTAGACGACAATCGAGGTCATCGTCGCCGCGACCACGAGCCACGCCGCGACGAGCAGCAGCGCGCGAGCGATCGCTTGCGGATCTTCTGGGCGGGCTGAGCCAACGTCAGGACGCCATCGGCACATCAGTCCTCGCGCCACCGCGACTAGGGTCCCAACCGTTGCCAACACCATGACGACACACTGGTCGGGGCACAACGACAGCACCGCGCCGAGGTAACCACTCGCCCTGGCTAGATCTTCCAGCCGATCACCCAGATTGCTCCAGCGGTAGATCAGCAACTGTGCGAACAACAAGGCGATCGTCCAGACGATCGCCGCCACGGTCGTCAACAAGGTGCGATCGCGCAGTCCGGATCTCCAAGCGAGCGCTCCTAGCAAGCAGAAGTCGTAGCCCAACAATGCCGCCGTGACGATCAGCCCGCTCGGCTTGCAAGCAAAGGCCGCGGTCGCCGCCAGGCTCGCCAAGAGGAGACGCCGACGCGAGGCCAGGTAGATCATCACTACGGCCGCCGTCGTCATGGGCAAATCAATCCCCAACATGTCGACTTGCGTGCTGAACAACGGGCTCGTGGCCATGATCGCCACGGCGGTCAGCGCCGCGGCGGTGCCTGCCAACGAACGCAGCAGCGCGTAAAGCGTGACGATCAGGACACTCGCGCAAGCGAAACTGAACAGATGGCAAACAACGAGTACCATACGCGTCGACGGTGCCAATTTCATCATGCACGCCAAGATCGTTGGGAGCGCGCTGATGAGATAGACGCGTGGGCCGCCGTCGTTTCCTGTTGGCTCCGAGTTAGCGAGCCGGAGATAGTCGAAGCCGCTGTCGACCAGAAAGTTCGCCTCGGTGAATACGCCGAGTGCAAAATCGTAATACGGAGGTGAAGCGACGATTTCCCAACGGACCACAACCAGTGCCAGGAACAGACTAAAAGTCGCGGCCACCCAACGCCATCTGCCGGCTACCGGCGCCGCAGCGCTTGTCGCTTGCCGAGGCCAGCGAGGGAGCCGGTTTGTTGCGTCTGCCGCCAGGTTCATTGCTTGTGCTTCGAGACGGCAAGCGCCGTCGATTGATGTGACACGCCGATCTGCAATCGGGAATTCATTGCCGGCTGGTCTGCGAAGGTGCTGCTTCGGCTGCTTGCAGCTCATCGAGTCGACGAAGGTTCGTATTGGCCGTGGCATCGTCGGGCGCCAAATCCAAAGCGGCGCGAAACTGCTGCCGGGCTTCCGCGAATCGACCCAACTGAGCTAAGGTCACCCCCAGTGCGTTGCGGTGCACGAGCTTATGAGGATCTTGCCGGACGCATTCCTGCAACTGCTCCAAAGCAGCTGCGGGACCTTGCTGCTTGAGGAGCAGCATCGCCAACCGAAAGCGCGCTTCGACATACTGCGGAGCTGACTGAATTACTTCGCGGTACAGCCGCTCTGCCAAAGTAAACGAACCAGACAACTCGGCGAGCGAAGCTTGCTGCACGCGCGCTTGGGAGTTCCGCGGATCATCGCGCAAGACTGCGTCAAACTGGGCCTTCGCAGCCACGGGCTGCCCCGCTTGGACGAGCATGCGACCCAGAGCGAGACGAATCGCCGGGCTCGTCTGCCCCTCACTCAGATCGAGTTGGAGCGACATGGCGGCCAAATCGGGGCGGCCGATATTCGCTAGCAATTCCGCGCGGGAGATCGAACTGGCGTGATCGGCCGGGTCGTGCCAGGTGTTCGTAACGATCCAGCGATCGGCCTCGCCGGTTTTCCAGGCTTCACGGCTAAATGACTTGCGGTACACCACCAAGGGAGACGGATCGTCGCTGCGAAACAGCACCTCATCGCCAGGTTCGGGCAGTGGAATTCGCGACATGCCGAAGTGGTAGTAATGGTTCCTGGCCGAAACGAAAATCAGTGTCGCTGGCCTGTCCTTCAGTGCCCGATACCAGTTGGGGAAAGTCGCGTCGGTAAAAGCGTTAATGGCATAGCCGCGCTGTGGCTTGCTCACGTAGCCCATACGTGGCAGCGCGAGGAAATAGGTATAAGGATGTCCCGTGACGATTCTCGTACCCAGGCTCCTGGATTCGATCGCGCGCATTGCGTCCATCGTTGAGCGCAGATCGCGCAGATAGCCGCGGCTGCGATCGCCACCGCGGCTCCAGGTGGTCACCTCGTCGAGTTTCGGAAAGAACTTGCCGTCCCAGTTGGTGAGATTAACGGCAGCGAGCACTGCCAATGCCACCGGCCCCCAGCGTGCACTGCCAGCACGAGTTGACAGCAAGAGTCCGATGCAGGCCAGCAAGAATGGCGCGATGAGCGTGAAGTAGCGCGGCGGGACGAAGCCATAGCGCTGAATCGCGGCGATCGTGCCGAAGATGACTAGCCAGCAGAGAGCAATCGCTTGTAGGCGCTCACGAACAGCGGATTGCGGCGCAGCGGTTGGCGTCCAGACCTCACGCCAACGCCTGACCCACGGGATTACTACTGCCACTGTTCCTAAGAGCGCCCCGATCCCCAACAGGACCAGATCCGGACAGACGATCCAAACGCTGAACACGCTATTCTCTGGCGGAATGATGCCCAACAGTTTTTCGTTGATTCCTCCCCAGCGGTAGATCGCCAATTCAATCGCAAAAGTTGCGACGGCCGCCGCGAGCCCCAGCGTCAGATACCGCACGCTCGCCCGACGTTCATTCGCCGCCGAATGTCGCCACGCTAAGAGGGCCAGCAGTAGTGCCGACAAGTAGACAATGGTCGCCACGGTTACCAGCGCTCCAGTCGGCTTCATCCCGAATGCCAGCAACCCGGCGAGTGCCGCCGTCGCGTACCAGCCCTTGAGCAACAGCATGACCGACACCGTGGCACAGGCCGCCATTGGCAGATCCATGCCGAGCATATCGACTTGTGCGCTAAACAACGGATTGGTGGCCAGTGCCGCAGCGCAGAGCGCGGCCAGCAGGCGACCGCCCAGCGGAAGAACAATCGCGTATACGCAAACCAGGACGACCGACGCGCAGGCAATGCTGAATAGGTGAAACACTACGAAGACGTCGGTCGGGCTCGAAGTGGCCCGCATGACATACGCGATCAGGGTCGGCAAGACACTCGTCATATAGGCGTACGGCCCTCCCTCGGCAACGTACTTTTCCTGGTACCGCAGTCGTGCGTAGTCGAAGTTGGAGTCGGCCAGAAAATTGGCCTCCATGTAGAGACCGGTGGCGCATTCGAAGAACGGTGGATCGCGCAACACATTCCAGCGCCAGGCGAGCAGCAGCAGAAACACGCACGCCAACCCGAACGCCCAGCGCGCAATGCCGCGCCAACCAGAACGGGGCTCGGAGCTTAGCAAATCGACCGACGTCACTTGAGGCAATTTGGTATGCAGATTGGGTGCTGACCAGGGGACGCAAACGACCCGTGCCAGCATATCACGGCGGCTGCGACGCATTCAAACTCCGCAGCGCTCGCCCTCAGCAGCCTCGCGACCCTTGCGATGGCGCAAATTCCGTGTCAGAGTGAATGCGTTGCCAGCGGTCTTCAGACTTTCGACGGGCGGCCCATGAATCGACGTTCTCAGTCGGCCGTAGTGCCGCCCCAAAGTGCTAAGCAGCCGAGCAAAGCACCAACGCGCCGACCACGCCCGGATGCCGCTGAAGGCTCACCGTTGGCGCCGCGCGTGGCGTTTCGGCTTTCGGCTGCCGTGCCCTGGATCGGTGCCTGGCTCGCGGTGTTGTTGGGCCTCACCATTTGGCGCTGGGACGTGGTCCGCGACCCGCCGTATTGTGATTTCGCACTCGGCCTGTTCGTCGAAGCCGACTGGCTTGCCAAGCACGATTTCGACTACTGGCGACTGCGCTACGTCGAACCCCCGGGTAACGATGGCGGCCCACGCGTCTACATGACCAGCGTGCTGCCGACACTCGTGGCGTTGTTGTTTCGCACCGGCTTGAGTCAGACGGCATTGCACGTCGTTATGCACTTGGCGAGTTTCGCCTGTGCGGCGGCCCTGCTTGTCATGATGTACTCCCTGCTGCGACCGCTCGCGGGGAAATGGGGAAGCCTCGTACTCGTGGCCGCGATCGTGACAACCCCGCTCTTCAGCGTGCAGGTCGAGATGATCGGACTCGACTTGCCGATGGCGACATTTGCCGTCGCGGCCGGGCTCTTGGCATTGCGCGGCCACTTCGGCTGGGCGTCGTTGGCGTCGTTGGCAAGCTTCGCGATGAAGAACACCGGGTTGGTGGGGAGCATCGCCGTCTGGCTATATGTTGCCGCGGCACTAGGGGTGGCATTGCTGACACGGCAGCCTCGATCCTGGCAGCGCGACGGTCTCGGATTTGCCCTGTTGAGTCTGTCATTAGCCGCGCAGGGGTTGATCTTTCGCTGGGGGAACACCGGCGCGCGGTTGACTGACTCGTCAACCATGCCCTTTGAGTTTGTCAATTTTGCTAGCGTGCTAGTGATCTGCCCGGATCTCGTGTTGTTGTGCCTGGTGCTCGCGATTTGGACGGCGATCACCGCCATGTACGAGCTCGTCACTTCGTGGAGGGCGCGCGCAACTGGTGGAGTCGGAACGCTCAACGTCTCGTCCGCGTTTTTTGCCAATCGCCCAGAACTGCTGCTGGGATGGCTTGTCGTAGCCGGCGGTGTCGCGGCCGTGGCGCTAATCGTGCAGTTTCCGGTACCGCGGTACTTCACGATCGTCGTACCCTATTTGTACCTGGTTGCGGGTTCGTTGTGGTTTCGCGACCCGCGCTGGCGGCCGGCGGCCATCGGCTGCGTCGCGGCTTTGATCGTCCTGAACCTCGTCAATCGCTCGGGGTTGCTGTTCCCGAACATCAAGCAGTGGTCGCGGAACGGACCGGCACTGGAACGCAGCCACGAGTATCTTGCCGATCATCGCAGCACCATGAATGCCATGCAGATGATTGCTGCGCAGCTCAGGCCGGACGAGGCGCTCGTGGCCGGTGCGCCATTTGCCTTTTATTTGGCGATGCCGCGGCTCGGCTATGTTGAGCATCCCATCCGGGGCTACGTGATAAGTCCGTTTGCCGCCGGTGACTGGCCGCCAGTCGCGGAGTTGCTCAAGGATCATCCGCGGCGGCTGATGATCGTCGTCGCCGACAACATTTATTATGGATTGGGACAAATCACGGTCCCCTTTCCCGATAAAAGCGTTCCGCCGAAAGCGATTATTTACGACGACCACGAGAAGTCACCGCTAGTCGTCTATCGGCGCGACTTGAGCGAAGTCGCCCCGGACGATGCAGCGCTCGATCGCTGGTATCTCGAACACTTCTGGCACGACCGCTCGCTCGACCGCCGACCTTCGATCCCGCTGCTCGCTCGCGCCAAGTCGCTGCTCGGAGCCGACTGTCGGCCGCAAGCGATTGAGCTGCTGCGCCAGGGCGTGGCCGACAAGCCCGCCGACCTTGATTTGCAACTCGAGCTGGCCAGGCAATTGATCGACGCGGGGCAGGTCGACGAAGGACTAGCCTACGCGCACGAAGTGGCCTGGGCCGACGACGATCGGGCCGCGGCCTTCGACACACTCGGGCTGGGGCGCTTGCACCAAGGGCAGTTCGACCGCGCGCTGGCAGAGTTTCACGCCGCCCTCGATCGCGTTCCCGAATTCGACGACGCCCGCTATCACATGGCCATAACCTACTTGCGCAAGAACGACGCGGCCCAGGCCGAATCCATACTGCGCAGCTTGCTCGTCCGCAATCCCGAGTATCACGACGCGCGGCTGCAATTGGGCATGCTCGCGCAGCTGACCGGCAAGTTCGACGATGCCGTGCGCGAGTTCGACGAATTGCTGCGACGCGATCCCCATCGCGCCGACGCGGCCTTTGCCGCCGGCAGCGCGCGCCTGCAGCAGCAGCGCATCCCGGAAGCCGAGCAGTACTTTCGCACCGCGATCGAGCGGCAACCCGATCACGCCGAGGCCAAAAATTACCTCGGCCTGTTGCATCTCAATCGCGCCGACAATGTCGCGGCCGAGCGGCTATTTCGCCAGGCGATCGCCGACAAGCCGGGCTACGCCGAGCCTTACAACAATCTCGGCGTCGTGTTGGCCAGAACCAATCGCCTGCCCGAGGCCGAATCGCAACTCCGCGCCGCCATTCGTCTCGCGCCCCGCTACGCCGATGCCTACAACAACCTGGGCATGTTGTTGGCGCAAAACCAACAGCTGCCGGCGGCCCGCGAATGTTTCGTGCAAGCGATTCAATTGAATCCGAACTTTCAGCATGCCCAACAGAACTTACAGCAGGTTGATGCCCGCATCAAAGGGAGCACGCCGTGAATGACCGAGTTGCGCGCCGCGCCGCGACGCTTCAAGCCAGCGAGCCAGCGACGAACTTTTCGCGGCCGGCTCGAATCGCGCGCGCCATCATCATCGCGACCGGGGGCTGGCTCGTTGCACTGGTAGCGGCGCCGTGCGCGGTCAGCGGGCAAGACACTCCGCCACCCGCGCCAGCCAATCCCGTCGCGCAGCGGCCGGGACGACAGATCGCCGACTTCGCCCTGAGTGACACGAAGAATATCGAACATCGATTGTCCGGCCTGGCGGACAAGCCGCTCGTGGTCGTGGCCTTCGTGGGGGTCGAGTGCCCTCTCGTGCAGCTTTATACGGGTCGACTCGTGGCACTACACGAAAAGCTCGCGGCGCGCGGGGTCGCCTTCGTGGCGATCGATTCAAACCGCCAGGACGACCTCCGCGAGGTCGAGCATTACGCGCGCACCTACGAGATTCCCTTTCCGGTGCTGCGCGATCCGGCGGGCGAAGTCGCCGAGGCATTTGGCGCCACGCGCACGCCGGAGGTGTTCGTGCTCGATGCCGAGCGCAAGGTGCGCTACCAGGGTCGCATCGACGATCAGTATGGCTTCGACCGTGGCGTGAACTTCCAGCGCCCCAAGCCAACGCGGCACGACCTGGCCGCCGCGCTCGACGAGTTGCTGGCGGGTCAGGAAGTTTCGCAGTCCGACAGCGCCGCGCCGGGGTGCCTGATCGGCCGGCGCCGCCCCGCGGATGCCGATAGCCCGGTGACCTGGTCGCAGCAGATTTCGCGCATCTTCCAGCGGCGTTGCCAGGGTTGCCACCAGCCCGGCGAGATCGCGCCATTTCCGCTGTTGACCTACGAGGACGTGCTAGGCTGGGATGCGATGATCGCCGAGGTGGTGAGCGAGGGACGCATGCCACCCTGGCACGCGAACCCCGCCTACGGCGAGTTTCTCAACGACTCGCGCCTGACCGACGAGGAGAAGCGATTGATCGCCGAGTGGGTCGCGCATGGCGCCCCCGAAGGAGATCGCGCGCAGCTACCGCCGCCGATCGAAGCCGCGTCGACCAACGACAGCGAACCTTGGGACGTCGAGCTGTTCATTCAAGACAAACCGTTTGAGGTGCCAGCCGAGGGCGTGCTCGACTATCAGTACTTCACCATCGACCCCGGTTTCACCGAGGACAAGTGGGTCTCTGCCGTCGAGGCGCGCCCCGACTGCCGAGCCGTCGTGCACCACATGGCGGTCTTCATTGCGCCCAAAGGGGATTTCTTCAGGCTGCGCCGCCAGGGCAAGGTAAGCGAGATCGGCGGGTACGTGCCGGGAGTGCACTTCTCGGATTACGTGGGGCATCCGGCGGACGCGGAAGAACTTCCCGATCTAAGCGAAGAAAGTGGCTTGATGTTGGTACCCGCTGGCTCCCAGGTCGTGTTCGAAATGCACTACACGGCGAGCGGCCGCGCCCAGCAAGACCGCACGAGCGTGGCGATGCGGTTTGCCGATCAGGCGCAGGTTGCCCGCAAGTCGACGAGCCGCTTCGGGTCGGCGCTGGCGGAGTCGACCGATTTCGCCATTCCCGAGCAAGCCAGCGACTACCCAGTCGAGGGCTGGTACACGTTTCTCGACGACTCCAAAATTCTCTGGCTCAACGCGCACATGCATCTCCGCGGCAAGTCGATGCGGTTCGAGGCGCACTATCCCAACGGCGAGCGCGAGGTGTTGCTGGATATCCCACGCTACGATTTCGATTGGCAAACGGTCTACCTGTTTCGCCGGCCAAAACAAATGCCCAAGGGTACGCGCCTCCACTGTGTGGCGCACTACGACAACTCGGCCGACAACCTGCGCAATCCCGACCCCAACCGCGTGATCTGTTACGGGCATCAAACCTGGCAGGAAATGATGGCCGGCACGATGGGGCTCGTGTCCACGGCCCGCGATGCTCCGGGCCCCGCGGCCGGTTCGCCCTCCCCCACCGCGGAAGAAATCCTGGCAGGCTATACCCCGGTCGAACAAGTGCCGGCCGAGCGCCGCGCCGACTACTTCGTGCAGCGCGCTTTGTATCGCGAGCGGCGCGACGACCGCTCTGGCGCGATTGCCGACCTGGGCCTAGCCATCGAGCACAACGCCAAATCCGCCGTGGCCTGGTTTGAGCGCGGACGACTGCACCAGATTGCCAACGATCACCGCACCGCGCTGGCCGACCTGAATCAGGCGGTCGCGCTCGACTCGCGCGAGTCCAAGTACCTCGTGGAACGAGGCTGGTCGCAATTCCATCTGCAGAACTACGCTGCTGCGATCGGCGATTTCGACGCTGCCCTGACGTTGTCGCCGCGCAATTCTTGGGCCTGGTTCTATCGCGCTGTGACACGCATGGCCAGTCGCGACATTCCCCCAGCGATTGCCGAACTCGAGCAACTGACCAGTGAAATCAATCCGGGGTTTCTGCCCGGCCGCTGGGAGCTCGCCAAGTTGCTCTTGGCGCTGGGTCGCGATGCGGAAGCCCGCGCGCAGTTCGAGGCCGTTCTTGAAGTCGAACCCGATCGCGCCGTCGAGTGCGAGCTCAACTTCGCGGCCCAGCGCATTAAGCAAGACAGACTGGAGGAAGCGACGTCTCACCTCAATACGATCCTGACGTCGGAGCCGAACCATGCAGAAGCTCGCCTCACGTTGGCCATGGTTCGATTCCAGCGGGGCGAACACGCCGCTGGGCTGGAGCAGCTGCGCGAGATCGTGCGCCGGCACCCTGAGGAGATCGAGGCTCGCTTGCGCTTGGCCCGCGCGCTGTCGCAAGTTGGCGATCCGGCCGAAGCGCTGTCGACCTATCGTGAAGCCCAGACCAAGGCGCCCGACAATCTCGACGCGGCCAACGGCCTGGCCTGGGCGCTGGCGACGTGCCCGGTCGATGCGCTGCGCTCCGGCGCCGAAGCGGTTCGCCTGGCGGAGAC
>Ga0163152_10008444_pt1 | contig 10998 bp, 13 predicted proteins | sample OliLakLV19MP8IB2_FD_148635 | JGI IMG/M metagenome (GOLD analysis project Ga0163152, IMG submission 148635) | Freshwater microbial mat bacterial communities from Lake Vanda, McMurdo Dry Valleys, Antarctica - Oligotrophic Lake LV.19.MP8.IB-2 | ecosystem: Environmental > Aquatic > Freshwater >...
CTTTTTTAGCTCTACAACTGTATCTTTCTTCATTGGCGTATCTCCTTTCTTTGTCGTTATTGAAAGAATACGCCACCTTATTCAATTACTCAAAACACAACATCTGGCAAAAACTCCTTGTAAGTTGCGTCTGGCGCTAGCGAGCAATCTAGTAACCGGTACTAGAGCGGAAGCGTAATCAAGATTCTCGAATGCTGCCAGCATTGTTTGCCGGCAGTGTTCTGTTGGTGGAGCCGTTGCATTGAACGGCACTGTATCCTTGCGGCTGGCTGTTGTGGCGCCACAAACACGATTTTGCTATTAAATAAATGGAGACCAGACCATGACCATTCACATGCCCCAGACCGAACGTTGTATCTCAGAGCTGCTGAAAGCGGCGGAGTTGGACCTCACCAGTGCAGCTGAGCCATATACGCAAAAGATCACTGATGCGCAGATAAAGCTGCGATCAGCAATCGGCAATTTCGATGTCTGCAAGCAAGCTGCGGCCAATGCCGCCGTTGATGTCGAGACCCTTCTGTCAGCGCAAACGCAAATGACTTCAAACAAGCTAAGCCTTGCCGATGCCCTGGCCGGTGCCAACTCCCGGAAAGAGAGCTCGACACAAGCATTGGCTGCGGCGACGCGAGCAGTGGAAAGTGCCCAAGCCGAAGCGAAGGAAGCACACGCTCCCTATCAAGCTGAGCTCGACCTGGTCGATGGGTTACGGAGCTTGCAGACGACCTTTGGCACGGAGCGAACATCAATGGAGAAAGCAGTCGCTTCCAGTGCCGTGAGCCAATACCAAAGCGAATGCGCCCAAGCCGCAAGGGACTACCGCAAACCTTTCGAAGAGATGACCTACGATGAGCGGCGGGATTCTGATCCTTGCCGCTGAGCCGCGGATCGACGTCGCACAACAGCTCTGGCTTTTCCGAGGCAATCAAGATTCTCGGGCACTGGAGCGCTCGATAGCATTGATCGGCGGCTTTACAAAACCTTGCTGCTGGCTGTTGCTGGTGGCATAAACACGTTTGAAGGACATGGACATGGCAAAGTTTCCTAACCTGTTCGACCGCTAACGACAGAGGCTGCTCCATGTGACTATGACCTGGAGAAGCTTCCACCAGCCTCGCTGGTCGGTGTGGTGCTTCTAAATGGCTTCCTGTTGATGAATAAGCAGTCGCGCAAGCTGGTGGTGAATCCGATGTGGGCTCACCTCTGATCTATAACCAGCAAATGAAATTACAATATACTGCTTACTGTTTTTGTCAGAGTGTCTTTCGTGGAGCAGCTCTCTTGACGGCTCTGCAACGTTTTGCTGCTGGCATGTCGCTGGTGGCACAAATCCTTGTTTTCTCAGAAAAGTGCCCAAAATGCCTGAGTCTTCTACTGAAAATCGAGAATCCAAATCTCGAACCGTTGCACCCGCCACCCCGGCACCACCATATGAACCCAACGAATGCCACTGTCCCGACGGCTTTTCCTGCGACATCTGCAGAGGTCAGGGCCTCTCTTGCGACCGCGAAAAACAGGTTCGTGTTGAAGTCACAGTAGACCGATGTCGTCCAGTATGCGGGCACACTTATTGTTGCAGTCACATCCAACAAAGGGCTGTCCTCGTTTGGTACACGTGATTCGTCGCAGTATCGCCGAACAAGTGTCCCTCAAAATAGGGCAGTCTCCGAAGAGTCGAATCGATCATTAGAAGCCTGCAGCAGCGTTTGCTGCAGGCTTCAACCAACGCTGTCTGACGCAGTCGCGTCAGCGCAGAACTCTTGTTCCGTGATTAGGACTAACACGATGCCATTGTTCATTTCTATTGCCAAGAAACCCAAGCAAGATTCACTCGATCTCAGCCGTCTCTACGACGCGGCCGCTGTTGCCACCAGTGAAACCATGGCGACTGCTGCTCTTCGCGCGACCTTGGCGGCAGTACCAGATGCCGTCCTAGCCTACCCAGTTACCAGTGCCGGCTTCGATGGTCACCACCACTATTTCGTCTATGTTCTCGCCGGTTCCTCAGCCAATCCGCCCGTTGTGCGAACAATGCAGCTGCGCGAGCCTATCGGCTTTGTCTATCTCTGCCAACAGGCAGCACGGAATCTTTATCGAGAAGCAGCAGGGGAGCCACTGGTGGCGGCAGAAGCACAGTTGTCCAAAACAGAGACAGACTATGCAAGCACCAAGATCGCGCGTGACAATGCTGCCAAGGCGGTGGTGGCAAATGCCGACGACCTAGCGAAGGCGCTTAAGGATGGCGCTTCCGCGATTGCCCGTCGTGATGCCTTGATGTTGGAGACCGTCACTTTGGGACAAGCGCAACTGGCTGCAGAGGACAAGCTACAGGATTGCCTGAGGGCGGTTCATCAAGCGGGCCAAGTGATTCTGGACATTCAAACGGCACACGCGACCATTCACTACGTCAGCAAGATGGCGAACCAGGCGCTGCAAGCAACGCTGAGTGAGTTGGTGGAAAACGCGGCTGTGCCCTTGCGCAAGAGCAATGCGTTCGACGAGCCGTTCAACAGCGGTCGGAAGCAAAGGCTTACATGGTCGGACCGTTGATTAGTCGGCAATCAACGGGGCGCTGACGGACTAATTCAACAAGGAAGGCAGTTGTTTTCTGTCAGCCAAGTTGTCACATCATTTGGACGTTTAGGAATCCTCGAGCCCCATGGGGCCTGCGGATTTCAGGAATCTCCAGTATTCAAATTCCTGGTCAAAACCTTTCAGAAAGTACAGTCGCCATGTCAGGGATCAAATCTCTACTCGACATCGAAGACCGCTTCGTTCGACTGCGAGCGATGATTGCTCGGAGCTAACTTACTTTAGAGACTGCCTATTATGAATCCGCTTCTGCTGCACGACCTCGAACGAATTCAGGTGTTAACCACACTGGTCGCTGCCAATCGAGTCAATCATCACCAATGCCATCACACAATCTACGTTGCGCTCAGCTGTCTGCTGGGCGCAGCCAACGCTGCCGTATACGCTCTTCGAGCACTGGCTCGCAGTAGGGATGGGTTCCACAGTGAACCGGTTCGCTCTGTGTCCGGATGGCTGTCGGATGACATCACGGGTCTTGTGGCCCAACTGCACGATTTCGACTATGCGCGGATCGAATCGGATGTCCGTTATGCAGGCAGCCAGTGGACGGTCGCCAAAGCGATTCAAGCTTGGAGCTGCAGCGTCCAAGCACGTAGTGTCGCGCTGGAAGCTCTGATTGCAGCGGAGACTGGTGCTCACACGACAGGCGCTTCTCTTAAAGCTATCCTGAAAAAGAACCGCCCGCTGGTAAAGGTTGCCGTGGTCAAGTCAGACTTTACAGACACACAAGTTGGTTGGCCGGTGGAATTTCACGAAGGCGAACACTGTGACATAAGTATCCACACAGACGATGGCGCGCAGGTAGCTGGCGGCGACCTCCTGGTGTATTTTACAACCGCCCGCCTGCAAGAGCATTTCGACATCGTCGAATGCTAGTTTCAGTCAGTTTATCCGAATGCGAAAGGACATCCTCAGGAAGAGAAGGCGAGACGTCCTGTTGTCACTGACCGGTTTGTAGGACTATTTCGCTCAGAATCCATCCGATGCATTTTTTGCAAGATCACAACATGTCTGAATTGAAAAAAGTAGTTCGCAGCCGTTGCTGCTATTCGCGCCGCCCAAGCCGAGTACAGAACGGCGCCATGGTTCTGTGAGGCACAACAAAGTCTGAATGCCTGTCTCGCGGACATTGATGATCCGACACCACATTCGATGCACCGATAGAGTGGATGACGACTGCAATTGTCCCGCCGTGGTCGGACAATTCAACGCTCAGAAGAGCGATAAGAAACTGAACCCTGGTCGTCTTCCGCAACCCGCTCTCCCGGAGTGCGTCTGCGGTCCAGGCTCTATCTGCTTCATTTGCCGCTCATGTTTTTTGTCGTGAGACTGGCAACATCTGCACTGACTCGGGCTGTGAGTCAGAACAGAGAAACGACCTTCGACGCAACCGGATCAGCTCTGCTTACGATCCAATTAGTCTTTTCAACAAACAAGAAAGAATTGCCATGTTTTCCACCTGTACACGCAATACATTGTTGCTGCTCCTGGCTTGCACAGCTTGCCTTGGTGGCTGCCACCACAATGCTCCGATAACTCAGGCACCTTCTGCAAGCCTAAGCAACGTCGAACTCTTGGAGCAATATCTGGACAACTACTGCAAGCTGTCCGACGCCACACTGCAAGCGCAAGAGAAACAGTCCGCTTCTGAAATAGCGCTTTCTGAATGCCACGCAGCTCAATCCGAGTGCCTTGGCGTCCATGAAGAATGGCGAAAAGAGTGGCGCGCCGCTTGTCGAGCTGAAGGCGATCTCAACAACGATTTCGCTGAAGCCAGAAGACTCTTTAGCAAAAGGCAAGAACTCGTCGCAAAGGTGGCCACCGCGAGAAAGGCTAGCGACAAAGCCGATCTTGAGTTGTCTCAGGCAGAGCTGTCTGTCAACGACGGGAATCAGCAGCACGATAAGCGCCACAATGCTTTTGTTCGTTCAGTCTTGCTAAGCAAATCCCGCTCCACTTCGCTTTGGCGAGCTATCCACGATGCTGAAAACGACTACGTCCAGTCCATCAAAGCCGCCCACCAAGGCAACACAGGCGTTGCGACCACTGTCGACGATTACGACTACGCTCTGGCTGAACTCCAGAAGGCGCAAGCTGCTGCACTAGTAGCGGACGATGCTTTGAACGCTGCTAACGACGAGCTAAAACCAAAGCTGGAACAGCAATCCAAGCGGCTTTTCGAACTCATGCCTAAGCCAGTCGACGAATCAACTCAAGCTGAGTACCAGTCATTGCGGGATGATAGCAAAGCATTTCTGGAACTGGAGGCCAAATGCAGCACAACCACAGAACGTTGCTCTGTGCAATTCAGAGAACTAGCAGTCGCCGAGGAAGTTTATCAAAATGCCTTGTTGGCAGTCTTTCGCTCAACTCGATAACGAAGATTTAGACTGAGCTCCGGCATCGAAAACAGGCCGCGCACCGCGGGATGACGATTAACCAACGTCATCCCCAGTGCACTTCCTGTTTCTCGGCCCTGCAAAAAGTCATTGCTACCTTGTCCCCAGGCTAACTCGATGCGACATCAGTCCACCGAGAACTTAACCCATTCCTGTTCGGTGTCCGTAAATCAGCGGGCTACATCCTGCAACGGACACCGGAATTTTATTTTGGAGTCACAAAATGGCACGCTTTAATCGAGTCAAAAAAGTTTCGTCACGCAACACCTTAGATTGCCCCCGCTGCGGAGCGCGTATCTCTGTGAACCGAGAGACCAAGTCGAAGTCGAGCCCCTGGACACCAGCCCATCAGCGTGAAGTCGACCGCATTCAGCGGAACAGCCTCAGCCACCTACCGTAGTTTTGTCGGCGCTTGCGGCATTGCAGTGAAACATGATGCCATTTTGATCTTCGTAGATCAGTGGCGATATTTTCTGTCGAACCAACGCGTGTCAGCGACTCGCGTTGATTCATTTTGAAGGCGCACGCTCATGTCCTTGCTAACGATTGCACTGTATGGTTTTTCTGCGTTTGTCTGTGCCAGTGGCTTCTTCGCGGCGGTCACTGTGAGCTTTGGCCATATCGACAACCTGGATGGCGTCGACAAGTTCTTTCGGGCAGCTCTCACCGCCATCGGGGCAGCGGTCGGGCTTGGTGCCGTTCATTTGTTCATGGATGACCTACTCATGCACGAGGTGTTGATGTTCTTCGGCGTTCTGGCTCTGTTGTCCGGCTGTGCCGTCATGCTCGTTGTAATCTTGTTTGGACTGGGTTACCTGGGGAAAACATGGTTCGGCTGGCTGGAGCGCTGCGTGATGAAGCATACGCTGAATCATCCAGAGGATAACGGCTCGGCGACTGAATGATCGAACTTTCGTTGTCGACTCCGGAACCAGCGGAGAAGCCAGTCTTCTCCGCCGGTCTGCCTTGCACAAAGTCATTGCTACCTTCCTTGAACAAGAAGTTGGCAGTGATTCCGCTGCTGATATGAGGGCAACAGCAGCTCGTTTGATCTGAGGCTTGCGGTCGAAACCCTGGCCTGCCCTTCCCTAAAAACTCCCTTGAAAAAGGAACGGACACATGATGAAATCTCTCAACTATTCAGGCCTACTCGATGCGATGACTCAAGCGATCAATCATTCGGTCGTTGCCGTGCGGGTTGCATGTACAGCGCATAGTCTCCGTCCTTCCTCTGCGTCCCCGCTCGACACCATTCGCGAAGCCTACAACAGTTCTGTGAAGCCGCACCTCGTGGCAGGCAGCTTCGGCGTAGAGTCTTTGACCCGCGAAGTCGGCGGCGCTTATGGTGAACTCTGCACGCACCTCATGGCGCTGATTGCCAGCTGGAACTCGTACCGCGACGCCGGCAACAGGCGCATCGAACTTGTTGTCGTGCAGAATCAAACCGTCCACGCTGCGGCCGCACATGGTTGGGCGTGTTTGGAGTCGGTGTCCGGGTCAATTTGCAGAACGATGCACGCCGAGGCCAAGCTGAAAAGCGACGCAGACTTGTTTGCTTCGCTTGTCAGCAAAGACGCTGAGGACACCGGGAAGACGTACAATCCTCCGCATGCTTGCTATGTACCGATGGGTATTGCTCTTACTTCGCTGACAAGCAATGAGGCTTCCTACAGCTTCGGCTACTGGTCTGGTGACATGCAGACCTTGCCACTGGGCTTTCTCTACAGCACCGCCGAAGACCAGCGAACTCTTGCAAGACTCGCCGCCATTAGCTTCAATCGGCCGGTTCGCGTCACGCCTAACTGCAACGGAATCGCTTTGATTTAGCGTGGTTCAAAACAGTCGCTCTTGCGCTGAGCCAAAATCATGTTGCTCCATCCGTGGTATCACCACGGGTGGACCGTGTTTTCAAAATTGGCTGTGCGCTAGCGTTTCTCACTCTTCGGTGTTTTTCATGTAAATCGAGGGCACCAATGGTGGTGCCCTCGTCCCACTTCTGGTTTATTTAAGGGTTGATCTGGACTCCTGCCTGAGCAAGCAGCTATCCGCAATACCGAAATTGTCTACCTGGCAATCATGAAGGTGTGCAACTCCGTCCCTAGTCTCAGACACATACTCGGAGATGAAGTCGGCAAAATCGTCGTGTTTCAAGTTGCTGAGTAACAGATTCCCGCGTGAAACACCTACAAGACGGAAAGCGTTCCGTGCTGACCGAATACACGCTATGCAGTCGGGCAATTCCATCGTTCCCCTAACAGGAAATGACCATGTTAAATGATTTGTACACCAAAGCGGCCAATCGCGAACTTCGAGAGTTGGCCATCGACGGCATGAAGAACTTCGCCCACAACCGCAATCTGCTTTCTCATCGAATTGACCTGCAGTTAAATTCCTGTGGCAATCTCCTCGCCGCCGGTCCGAACACCGAGCAGCGTGCGTACCAGAGTTGTCCAAGGTGGGGTCTGTTTGCGCGAATGAACATCTTCGATATTCTTGCGGCTTGCTTCGAGAAGGATGCCATCGAGCTGTTGCTGGCAAGCGCCGGCAACGGATACCAGTTCTGGGCTATCGTCCGCGATCTGTTCAACGCATCACCGGCCGGTTATCAATCCGAGCTGGATTTGCCCCTCCCCTGTCCGCGCAGCGAGCTGCAGACACGTCTGGACTGGATGCGTCCATTCGGATTCAGCTGCCCTTCCAACGACTGGAAGCTGGAGCAGTTCAATCTGCGACTGGCTGCCGGCTTCGACGTCAAAAAACTCGAACCGGCCTATGCCGCAGAGCTGCTGGAAGCGGGCATCCTGCTGCTCTACGTGCCGAAGCAATACACTTTCTCGGGATGCCTGGTGGTAAGTCCGCTTTTCCGCAAGCTTGTGCCCGGTTACCGGGTACCGGGGGCCGTTGACCGCAAGTTCTGGACGGCAGACTGACCGCGACTGACCCAGACGGATGGTCGCCAGCTGCTCAAGCTGCTCGCCATGGTCAACCATGAGCTCTCTCCGTTTTACTTAGTTTCTAGTTAGCAGCTCAGTCCTTACCGCGCGAACGGCAGCAATCTGCCGTTCGCGCTTCCTTCATTCAAGCCACTTCCCCTCAAATTCTTCAATTGGGATATTCACATGAACTTTAACGGCGCAGGCAAGTTCCTTGCCATCGTCTTCGTTGCCCTGGGAATATTCGTGACCATTCCCGCCTTATTCTCATCCTTGTTTGCTAGCAAACCCTTGCTGGCTGTCGGCATCTCAGCCCTTTGCGGCGCACTAGCAGGAAGACTGGTTTCTCCGGTCAAGTGGCCTGTCTGTCTAGGCAGCGCTGCGATTGCGGCCTCGCTCACGATTGGCTACGTAGTCCCTAACTTCGGTGGCGGAATTGCAGGCTGGAGCGTTGGTCTAATTTGTGCTATCGCCGCCGCAATTACAACGGCTTTTGTGCTCGTGATGTTACTGCCGAACGGGAGAGGGACACCCCCAACGCCATAAGCATCAACATCGCCTGTGGCCTCCGTTTCTCGAGCTTTTCTTGGAGCTGCCAGGTTGGCAGCTCCATCACTTTGATACTGGCATGTCGCTGGTGGCACAAATAGTTTTTTAGGAAGACAAGTCATGCAACATTCAATGACAATCGTATGGACCGTTGAAAATGGAAAGCCGCACGGCAAAACACCCTGCGGAAAGACATTGATGATTAAGAGGTACGACAGCGCCTTCGGTTCTGGAACACTGATAGTTTCACACACTCTCAAGATACTTTCTGATGATGGTTGGCAGCACCTGGATTACTTCAAAAGAAGTTGCGCGCTAGAAGCGCCGTCCAAGCCAAGCTGCGACTATGTCGACACAGAAGCTGATCGAGAGGCAATCACGGCAGCCAAGGCGCATGCAGATTACCTGTTCCTCGATTAGGTCCTCCACTGCTCAATTGGAAGCCGCCTTCCGGCATCTGAATGAGCGCGTGGCAACGCCGCCTGAACCGACAGTGATCGCCTGATTGGCCGGGAGAGCAAGGACGAAGTCCTTGCCTCCCGGTCGAACTTTTCCCACCCGGTTTATTCGTCTATATAGTAATCGGGGGGAGAATTCGATGAATTCTGCATTCCAAGCGGTTATGCAAAATTCATGAGCGTGATTTTTCAGATTAAACGGGCTGGCACAGCTCGATTTCGGCGACGGAGACTAGTTTAACTGCATCGGAAAATGCCGGAAACTGTTGTAGAGTCTGGGAAATCACTCGCAAGTTGTTTGTTCAATTTAGAACGAGCCGGCGTTCAAGCGGCCATTAACCTTCGCCAGGTATCCAGAAAGTTGGCTCGGTTAGCGTGTTTGGCACTGATTTGGATTACTCTTTTTGTTTGGGTTTGGCGAATAACAGCTGGAATTACTATCAAATGCTTCTGGAGTGTGTTTGCGTCAGCCCTCTGCAGAGCAGGCTTTACGAACTTTCGCAAGTGCATCAGCAGCATGTAAGCAATTCCGTAAAGGATTAGCCGAAACTGGTTGGCATGGAACTCTTGGGCGCTTAGCTTGCGACCAATCTGCTTGAATCGTCCGATGCATTGTTCGGCCGAACCGCGCTGGCAGTAGCTGTCTTCGTACAGTCTTCGCGGAATGCCATGCTGTTGGCTTACTAGAACGTACTTCACATCGGAACCTTTGTCGGTGTAGTCACAGCGACAGATTACGCGTTCCCATTCATTCCACTTCAAAAATTTCTTCCACTTCTCAGGCTGGTAGCAGAATTCGCCGACTACGCGAACCCGTCTACTTTTCGAAGTGTCTTCTTCCTCCATGCGTTCTGCTGTAGCAAGACCGCGGATCCGGGCGTGTTTTGCGTGTGCTTGTTGGTTGCCATCCGAGCCGATGAATTGAGGATCTCCGTATGTCCTGATGAATTGGAGTCTGGCTTCTTCGACGAACCACTTGCTGTACTCGTTCAGGCAAGAGGTGGAGCGCAACGCCAGTTCGTAACTTACCTTCTGCTCTTTCAGCCATTCGACCAGTTGAGGTGAACAGAATGCTGCGTCCATGCGGACTTTAATTCGAATGCCACGCCATTTTGTCCGTAGTTTTGCAACGATTATTTTTAACTGAGCAAGAATTGTTCTTGCTTTTGATTGATCTCCTCGGCGCAAGATTGTTGCTAGCAGCCACTCTCCGCAGAAGATCTTCAGTGGGAAATACATCTCATGCTTGTATTTGCCGCCTCGATATACCGCACCTTCCTGGGTTCCATACGTTTTCATCATTGTTCCATCGGGGTCTAATACGATTTCCTTTGGTGGCTTGCGATGGCATGCAATGTAGTGGTCAACGAAGATTTCGTTGACGTGGTTCAAGTTGCCGGCATTGATGGCGTTCTTTTCAAACTTGCTCATTGTTTCTTGAGAAGCGCCCGGTCTGCCGGTTTCAGGATCACGGTTTAACAGGAGCAAGATGGCTGGATCGATGCGCAGCCAATCACAGTCATTACCATCGGCGTGACCGGCAGCAATTTGACTAGCTCGTTGCAGAATCACGTCCTCTTTTTCATGGTCGACCCTGTTCTGTGCGCGGATATCCTCAATTCTCGCCGACAACTCCTTAATCAATCCAACCCGCCGTTCCACCCGACCGATCAGAGGTATGCCTCCGAACGCTGTCATGGCCTCGTCGACAACCTCGACGACTGTTTTCAATTCGCCGACCTTACCAATTTCTACTGGTCGTAAACGACTTGACCTGGTAATCTTTGCCACAGAAACCTCTCCTCGTTCTCTTGTTTGCTTCGTAACCAACATTGTGAGCGAGTCTTGAGGTTTCTTCCTCTCCTTAATACTGTATGTAATACCGCATCTGATACTGCGATCAGAAAACGTTCATGTTCGTCGAAAAAGAACTGGCGATCTGTTCCGGCTTTAGAAGCCCAATTTTGGCTCAAAAAACAGCCACAGATCAAAAAAGATTAACTGGCTCCACGTCTGGTAGTCAGGGCAAAGTTATTCCCTCGCGTGATGTCTTCAACGAATTATTCGGGC
>Ga0163152_10008448_pt1 | contig 10995 bp, 7 predicted proteins | sample OliLakLV19MP8IB2_FD_148635 | JGI IMG/M metagenome (GOLD analysis project Ga0163152, IMG submission 148635) | Freshwater microbial mat bacterial communities from Lake Vanda, McMurdo Dry Valleys, Antarctica - Oligotrophic Lake LV.19.MP8.IB-2 | ecosystem: Environmental > Aquatic > Freshwater > Lake...
GTTTTTCCTTTGGACTTATAAAAAACCACTGAGAGTCCGATTAAAAGCACGAGCACCAAAACTCCGATAATACTATTTCTTTTTTGTGAATTCATATGCAGTTCATTATACCAAAAGAACCGAAAATATACAGCAAAAAACCACTCCCGAAAGGGAGTGGTTTTTTTAAATTCAGCTAATTCAAAACTTGCTCTCTAAAATTATAGAGATCGAGTCTGAATAATTCCACTTGAAGGGAAGCCTGCTACGTTGAATCCATTTGTCCAATCAACATGAGATGCTGTTGAAGTTGTAGTTGCGTTTGGTGACCAAACGAATGAACTTCCACCTGAAACTAGTGTTGCAGATGTTCCCATGAATGATGCTAGAGAAGGGTAAGATGAATCACCCACAAGAGTCGTAGTAACTGATGAACCGGTTTGTGTACCAGCTACACTACCACGAAGCTCAAATGTGTAAGTCTTCCCAGCTTCAACGTTGATAACTGATGATGGAGTAATTGTTACTGCACCAGAAGCTCCAGGCTGTACGTTAGATGATGAAATCTGTCCAGCTGAGAAACCACCAAGTACTGCACCTGTTTGGTCAAAACCAAATAAGTTTACATTAGTAACACCTGTGATTGTAGATGTTGCAATCGTGAACTTAAATTGATTAATACCAATATTCCCAGAAGCATCAGCTGCAACTGTAAACCTTATGAGTTTACCGTCAGCGATTCCTGTTATTGGAAGTGTTCCAAGAGCAAGGGTAGGAATAGATTTAAATACTCTTACTCCGATTACTGTTGTAGAAACAGATGAACCTACAGTAGCTAGGTTAACTGTAGAACCTGAACCAGTACCATTACCTTCAGTACCAGTTGTATCTGCTGAGTTTATGTCAATTGCAATCAAGTGACCTTGTACTCCCGGTTGTGCTGTGCCGATAGCTGCAAAGTCTGCCTTAATTGTAAGTACTTTATCAGCATCTTTAGGAAGTAGTACTGGGCTAGCAAATGTTGAAGTTGCTACCATATTTGATCCTGTAAATAACGCTGTGCCAACCTGTACTGAACCATCCCATACAGATACCTGTAGTAGAGATGCGGCTGAAGATGAAGCTGTGTTAGAAAGTCTAAGTCCTAATTTATTTAGATTTATTGCTTCGTTTGAAGCCTTAAATGTAAACGATGCAATTGTATTTCCAGTAGTTCCAGCTGAGGCCAATGAGTAAGCTCTTATAGTTGGAGTGGTAATTGCAATTGATCCAGCACCTATTGTCATAATCTGTCCAGCACCAGTGTTACCTGTTGCTACTACAGAGTTTGAAGAAGTTACACCAGATACAGCGATAGCTGTGATCTGAGCACCTGCAATACCCCACTGGAATGTACCAGTAGCGGATGAAGAAATGTTACATTTCAATGTCAAAGTCTTGACTGTGCCTTTTGCAATGACAAGCTGTTGATCAAGTGTAAATGTATTTGTAGCTGCTGAAGTACTTACAACATTTGAACCTGAGTTCAAAGCTGTTGTACCGTCAAACAACTGACATGATGTTGCACCTGTGTTACCACCAGTGTTTGTGAGTGCAAGTGATGAAAGACGTACGTCTTCACCTGACTGTGATGCATCAAACTGGTAGTTAGCAAATGTTACACCCTGTGATCCTGCCACAATTGACTGAGCTGAAGGAGTAGCTGAAACGCTTACTGCGAGAGAGGCTGCTCTTACTGTCATTGTATTCATAGTGAAGATACCTGCACCTGACAAGCTTACAGTGTTACCTGTAGTCTGGCCAGTTACGTTTGTCCACTGTGAAGACGGTGTTGAAGCAATGCTGAATGTTGTGTTGTTTGGAGTAGCTGAAGCAAGCTTACCTTTCAATGTATATGTTTTCTGTCCTACTGGGAAAGTAACTGTATCAGTGAATGTAAGAGAAAATCCAACCTGATCTACTGGACCAGCAACTACAGCTCCGTTTGCATCTACGATTGTTACATTCGTAAGAGCAAATGTGTTACCTGTTGTTGTTGAAACTGTAAAGATCATTGACTGAACTGAAATTGCTTCACCTTTAAGATCTGTAGTGAATCCACCGAGGATCTGGTTAGGTACGTTTACTGCCAAGTTCTGAGCTGCCACAGAAGTTGCCTTCTGGATAGTTGTTACAGAACCACCTTGAACTGTTACAAGTGAACCACTAAAGAATGGTGTGCCTGCTAGGAATTCTGAAGCAGTTGTAGCTGATCCAGCAACAGTTGAGGCTGTAGGTGTTATACCATACATGTAAGTCTCACCAGTAAGGTAGATATCTGTTGTTCGGTTGATATCAAACTGTACTGTTCGTCCTGAAGTATTTGATCCTACGATATCACCCTGAACATAGATGTCTTTTGAGAAACCTTTGTCGATTGAGATACCGCCTGGGAATACTGCAGAGTAGTACTTACCATCTGCTGAAACTGTTGTGTTGTACGCTGTTCCATCTAGATAAACCATTACGTTTGCAAGGTCATTTGAACCTGCAGAACCTACCTGGTTTAGTCGGATAGAGTTAAGCTTTACTTTCTCAGCTGAACCAGCTGTTACTCGTACACCAGCAAATTTGTAACCAGTTGTTCCAATCTCTTTTGTCTGAGCTGAGTTTGGATCAAATGATGAAATTGCAAGTGTCGCTGATCCTAATGCAAGAGAAGCGTTTACTGTGTGCATCGCACCCATGATAGGAAGTGATCCTGAAACTGATGCAGAAGTGTTTACCGCTACAACGTTTAGACCAACAACCTGTCCTGCGAAGCTTGTGAGTGTTGAGCTCATGTTACCCGCAACTGTTACTGTCTGAGATGTTCCTGCTTTAATTGTCCATGGCTCACCAACCATTGCCTGGTTGTTTGAGTTAAGAGTCTTTGCAACACCAATCTGCATTCCGTTTGAATCCAAAAGTACTACTCCTGAAAATACTGCGTTTTGCGCAAGACCTGCTCGCTCTACTGTAATAGAGTTAACAGTTATATCAGCAGAACCTGCTGTAAGTGTCAGTGTTGTAAATGGAATTCGAGAAGCTCCCTGAGGTGCAAGTGAGTTCGCAGGCTGTGATGCCATTGAAACTGTAAGACTACCACCTTGTGGGTTTCCTGGAATGACTACTGGAGGGACAACAACAACTGAACCACCCATTGAATTGAGTTTAGCTCGTGTGATTGCTCCTACGTAACCAACTGCTGGTGTAATTCCATATTTCTGCTGGAATTTAATCACCGCTGTTCGTGTAAGACCACCAAAAGCACTTGTTTCATTGCCTGGTGAACCTGCACCAACTGTTGCAAGCTGTGTACCGTCTATTGCGTTAAGAACCTTTTGAAGATTCATAACGTCAGTACCCTTACTACCCATAGTTAGGTTTGTGTTAAATGTATATCCTGTTGTAGTCGTAGTTCCACCTGTTGAAGATGAAAGCTGTGACTGCAACGCTTGAATTGTTGCAAGTAAACTGTTGATCTGGGCCTGTAGTTCCGCAGCGGTAGCAGCAGATGCAGTAACCGGAGTTACGACAAATGAAAATGCCATTGTGAATCCTACGATACCAGCAACAATCTTTGCAAACTTTGATTTTGCTATCATATATTCGTTTTGTAAATTGTGTCCACGTCATGTCTGTTACTAATAATGTGACATGACCTTGGTGCACGAACCGATAAATAACTTCTTGATAATTTTGAACCGAGTCGTACATAACATTCTTAATGAAAAGAAATGTCATGCACTCTCAACTCAACTAACCTCTCATGTTTATATTTGTACGATCTGCCACATGGTGGCAGCAGATGCACAGACCGACACAAACATGAAAGATAGTTTGTGAATGTATGTCTGTATGTCTGTACTTCAGTAAAGGGCGGGATAATTTCTGTAACGCAGAAATGAGCTTTTTAATTATGAAAGCCCTAAAACATTATTTGATATTAAGTTGTCAAGGATCGATTCGTACGGACAAAACCTGAGTACGGAAATGTGATAAACAGAATGCCTAACTAAGTGTTTAGTAAAGACATACTACCTATCTAGACAATTATATATGCGAGACGCCGTCTCACAAAATAATTGATGTGGATAACTATGCAGGAGAGGCTTCAAAATGGAGCTTTTCCTTGTATGACCCACGTAGCTTAGTATCTCATAGAGAGGGGTCAAAAGTCAATAATTTAGTCAAAAGTCTAAAGTTCATAAAGTCTATAAAATTACGGTTGGCCTAGTAGTTTTTCAGTAACTTTTTAACCTTTAACTCTGAAACTTACGCTCCGCGAAGCGAGTAGCGACTCCACCTGCGCTCACCTATCTTCTTAAGGACACCAGCATCAATGAGTGCAATAAGCTCTCTTTGTATGGTTTTTTCACTACAATCACGTATGACCTGAGCAATATCTTTAATAGTTAGGTCTTTCTTTTTCTTGAGGAGATTCACGATAATTGACTGACGATTTGTCTTTTTAAAACCATTGGCTTCAGGAGACTCTTCTTTAAAAGACACTCTGTCCTTTATGGCATACTGCTGACCTTTATACTCTGCCTTTATATCAAAAGATCCATGAGTGTTGGGTGAAGAAGTTGCCGTATTTTGATGATTTTGGGGCACCTCGAAGAATGTTTTAGATAAGGCAAACTGAGTTCCCTCTTGCTGTTCTTTCCGGAGAGCACCAAGTGAGCTGACGAGGTTCATAAATTCCCCTTTAAGGATTGAGAAATTCATAGGCGACACCAGACCAGAACGAGACGACACTTCAAGAAGCGAGACGACTTCAAGGACTTTGGTCTTCACATCATTTGAAAACTCATACTCTCTTGATTCAAGAATATCCTTGAACCCGATTATAAAGGACAATAGATTGGAAACTTTAGTCCTAAGTGTCCACTTCATCGGCTCGTTGTCTCCAAAAAGGTTGGTTACCATGTAAAGGGCAGTGGCTAATTTTTCTGTCTTTTTGTAGACAAAAACAAACGATTGATCTTTGGAGAAATAATCAATAGGGCTTTGACTTTGCATATTTTCCAAGCTATTTACCGCCATAGATTTCTCTGGATCATGTTCGGATGCTATGTCTTTTTTGTGACCTTGAGTGTCCATTAGCTTATTTTTTTGTTTTATAGACATTTATTAGACGTCCTATATTGTCTTATATAATACCATATGTCTTTTAAGGTGGCAAGCGCTTGTCCGATGCTGTCCATTATACATAGGGTGGAGATATGAGACAAGAGATATGAGATGTGAGAATTATACACACGAACCAAGTCTGCGTTTTTGCATTTCTATTATCTCAATTCTTTGCATTTCTCTCATATCTCATATCTCTTGTCTCCACCCTTTGTGTTACAATATAGAAAAAGAAAAACAATGGGACGAAAGAAAAAACAACAGGAAGATAAAGAAGGTGAAGTACAAGGTGGGCTGTTTACTTACTTACAAGAAGAGACTATTCAGGGAATTATTGCCGTAATTTTTTTTGTACTCGCCACTTTTTTTACACTCTCAGGCTTTGCACGTGGAGGAAAGGTTGGGTTCTGGTCATATGACTTTTTGAAAAATCTCTTTGGGTACGGCTATTGGCTCCTTCCTCTTATATTTCTCATCCTCTGTATTTCTTTTTTCAATTCCTTGAAAAAAAAACTTGCGCTCACGCATAGTGTTGGAGGGCTACTCTTCTTCTCTTCTACCCTTGCCCTGCTCAATATCTTTACTTCGACCTCAGAGCTTGGTGGCAAAGGTGGTGTTGTCGGAAACCTCATCTCTTCACCGCTTCTTTCACTTTTTGACCTCTATGCATCTGTCATTATTCTGATTGCCTTCGGCATTATTTCTTTCTTGGTTATGTTTGATATTCCACTCAAACTCCGCTTCGCATCTTTCTTTAAAAAGAAAGAACCTCTTCCAGGAACGGAAGCGGGAATAGAAGACCGCGAGCCGATACTTACTCCAGCCACAGCCCAGGCACTTGCACAAGCAGAAGAGCCAAGAGCAACAAACAAAAAAATATCCGGAGATGATGAGCGAAAAGAATTTGACCTCGGCGGTGGGTTCCTTTCTCTTTCCGGCAAAGAATTTGTCCCTCCTCCTCTGACTCTCCTTGAGAAGGACCGCGGTAAACCAGGTGTCGGAGATATTAAAGCAAATTCAAATATCATCAAGCGTACGCTTGCAAACTTTGGCATCAATGTAGAAATGGATGAAGTGTCTGTCGGACCTTCTATTACTCGGTATGCACTCAAACCCGCAGAAGGAGTGAAGCTCTCTCGTATTCTCGGTCTTCAAAATGACCTCTCTCTTGCTCTTGCCGCACACCCGCTCCGTATCGAAGCGCCGATCCCCGGCAAGTCACTCGTCGGTATTGAAATCCCGAACACCAGTAAGACTACTGTGGGCATGGGTTCTATCCTCGCATCTTCTGAATTCCAGAATTCAGAAAAACCTCTCATGATCTGTCTTGGAAAAGGTATTTCTGGTATGTCATATTTTGCAAACCTTGCCAAAGCACCCCACATGCTCATCGCAGGTGCGACTGGCTCTGGAAAGTCTGTGACGATCCATGCGGTTATCACCTCGCTTTTGTATCGCAATTCCCCTGAAAACCTCAAATTCATCATGGTGGACCCAAAGAGAGTGGAACTTACTTTATATAACAAAATACCTCACCTTCTGACTCCAGTGATTACTGATGCCAAGAAAGCTATCCTTTCACTTAAATGGGCCGCGAAAGAAATGGATCGTCGGTACGATATTCTCCAGAGCGTTTCTCTTCAGAATATCGAGTCATACCACAAGAATATCGTCGAACCGGCACTCAAAAAAGCAAAGAGTAACAGAGGGGAAAGTGATCCGGTAGAAACAATGCCGTACATCGTCATCGTAATCGACGAGCTTGCAGATATTATGCAGGCATACCCACGAGAGCTCGAGGCAGGTATTGTACGCCTTGCTCAGATGTCGCGTGCAGTCGGTATCCACCTGATACTCTCTACCCAGCGACCAAGCGTTAATGTTATTACCGGACTTATCAAGGCGAACATTCCGACTCGCCTTGCACTTCAGGTGTCATCTCAAATCGACTCTCGTACAATCCTCGACATGTCCGGAGCAGAAAAACTCCTCGGCGCTGGAGATATGCTCTACCTTTCTGGAGAAATGTCACAGCCTCAGCGTATCCAGTCCGCCTATATTTCTGAAAATGAACTGAAAAGTGTCGTAAAATATCTTTCCGATAATTATTCTCCCGAACTTCCAAATGAAATTGACCTTTCCGGGAAAGTGAGCGGGGGCAAGAATTCTATTTTTGAAGCAAGTCTTGAAGAAGAAGGTAGTGAAGAAGATGATCTCTATGAAGAAGCGCGTTCTATCGTCATTGAGTCCGGCAAGGCTTCTACGTCATACCTTCAACGAAAGCTCGGTATTGGCTATGCAAGAGCAGCACGGCTGATCGATGCCCTAGAAGAACACCAGGTCATCGGTCCGGGGTCTGGAGCAAAGGCCCGGGACATCTTGGTTGGTAAAGACGATGTGTCCACTGAGTGATAAACCTTTATGCGACACAATGGTATCTACTATCTCAAATTTTACTCACTCATCGTGCTTGGTATAATCGTCGTAGGTTATAGCATCTTTCAAGCACAAAAAATAATCAGTGGTCCGAAAATTACAGTCGTCTCTCCTATTAATGGAGCGACATACACTACAGCACTCATTGAAGTCAAAGGTGTAGCTAAAAATGTAAGCACTCTTATGTTAAACGACCGTCCACTCTATACCGACAAAGCAGGTAATTTTTCCGATACATTGCTCCTCAACCCTGGCTATACTATACTTAAGCTCGAGGCAAAGGATAAGTTTGGTTCTGAAACGAAGAAAGTGATAGAAATTATTTACAAAGAACTTTAAACACTAAGATAAGGACTTATAGATTTGAGCAAAGTTCGCGAAGGGAAAGAAAAATAATTGGAGACGTACTCGTTGTACGGCGGAAATTATTTTTTGAAGGCCGACAAAGAAATTTGCCAAATATGTAAGTCCTATACATTTTATGCAAAAGAAACCAAAGAAGGAGAAGGTGGCAAAAAGTACAGACTCACGCATTGAAGATACACTGCGAGAAATTAAGACAAAATTTGGTGATGACTCGATCATGATGCTCAACCAGAAGCCTCGTGTGGATGTAAATGCGATCCCTACTGGATCCATTGGTCTTGACGCTGCTCTCGGAGTTGGAGGTATCCCACGCGGACGTATTATTGAAATTTTTGGTCCTGAATCTTCAGGAAAGACTACCCTCTCCCTTCATATCATTGCAGAGTCACAAAAGCTCGGAGGTATCTGCGCATTTATCGATGCTGAACATGCGATGGATCCTGAATACGCAGTACGCCTTGGTGTAGAGACGAGCCAGCTCCTCATCTCTCAACCAGACAACGGCGAACAAGCACTTGAGATTGTAGAATCCCTTGTACGTTCAGGTAAGATGGATGTGATCGTCATCGATTCTGTGGCGGCTCTCACTCCAAAAGACGAAATTGAGGGAGATATGGGAGCTCATCACGTCGGCAAGCAAGCTCGCCTCATGTCCCAAGCACTTCGAAAACTGACTGCAATCGTTGCAAAATCTAAGACTGTGGTTATTTTTATCAACCAAATCCGCATGCAGATCGGCGTGATGTTTGGAAACCCGGAAACAACTCCAGGAGGAAAAGCTCTCAAATTCTACACTTCTGTCCGTCTCGACATTCGCCGTATCGCTCAGATCAAGAAAGGTGAAGAGATCATGGGTGGACGTATTCGAGTGAAGGTCGTAAAGAACAAAGTTGCCGCTCCATTTAAACAGACTGAGTTCGACCTTATGTACAACGAAGGTATTTCTCGAGAAGGAGAAATTATTGCGCTTGGTGAAAAGATGGGAATTATCCAGAAATCTGGTACTTCATACGCATATGATGACGTGAAGCTTGGGCGTGGATACGACGCCACTCGACAATTCTTGAAAGAAAACAAAAAAGAGGCTGAGGAGATACTTAAAAAAATTAGAGAAAGACTCCAGGCAAACGGTGGATCAGTTATACCGAGTGTTGGAAATGGGGGCACAGAAGGTGGAAACTCTGAAGAAAGCGGGAGTGGTATGGAGTAGACGTGGGATTTTCTCTCGTATTTTTTGTGGATGAAAAAAGTTTGCTCTTTTTTTAGATGTGATATAGTAATGACAATGAAAAAAGAAACTCCTAAAGTGTCAAAAAATGTAACAATTAACGATTTAGCTATTATGGTAGCTAAAGGTTTTGATTCTGTACACAAGGAAATAAAATCTCAAATTGGTCTAGTGAGAGAAGATATGAAATCTGAGATCGGTTCAGTGAGAGAAGATATGAAATCTGAGATCGGTTCAGTGAGAGAAGATATGAAATCTGAGTTTAGTTCAGTGAGAGAAGATATGAAATCTGAGATCGGTTCAGTGAGAGAAGATATGCTAAATATGGAAGATAGGCTTACTGTTCGTATTAATGGTTTGGAAAAAATAATTACCGATAGAGTTTTAAACAAAGAACCTAAAAATAGTGAAATTTACTCTCTCGGTTTGCGGGTGACAAAAATAGAAAAAACCATTGGTATTAAGTAGTTTTTGTTTTGTCATATTTTATGATGACATCAAAAGAGATACGAAAAACGAAGCACTGACGTGCTTCTTTTTCAAGGAGATTTGATGAATTAAATATATTAAAACATGGGATGTGGGAACCGTAAAACCTCCTCTAATAATAGACACACGTACTGTATATTTGTCAAGTGGATTTTGGGGCTAAAATAGGCTATATTTCTATGGCAATGCTTAATTATAATGAAATAACGAAAGGTAAATACATCGTTTTTGAAGGTGGACCATATGAGGTTATGGATGCGCATGTATTCCGTAAACAACAACGAAAACCCGTGAATGCTGTAAAACTTAGAAATATGATAACTGGTAAAATTACCGAACCATCTTTCCATGTGTCTGATAAAGTAGAGGAGGCTCCAATTGAAAAAAAAGATGTGAAGTTCCTTTATGCAAGTAAGGGAGAATATTGGTTTTGTGAGATACATAACCCAGCTGTAAGATTCAAAATTGATCAAGAAATGATTGGTATCGGCGCACAATTCATGAAAGCTAATTCTGTTATTTCCCTCCTTATGTTTGGAGAAAAGATTATCGGTGTAAAAATGCCTGTCAAAGTTGAACTCAAGGTTACCGAAGCTCAAGATGCGACCAAGGGCAACACTGCACAGGGAGCAACAAAGAGTGTAACGCTTGAGACAGGTGCCACAGTGTTCGTGCCAATGTTTATTAAAGAAGGAGAAATTATCAAGATTAACACTGACACTGGTGAGTACGCTGAACGTGTAGGTAACTCATTCTAATTTCTTATCTACAAGAAATTATTCATTTCACTTAGTCCTCGCCTTTTCTGAGATGCAACATAATTTCTTTGACCTTCCGCAGACTCGCTGCGCTTCGGTCCTGAGTACAGGACTAAATGCTCACGGTTTAAAGAAATTATTAGCATCTATTGCAAAAGTCTGCGAAATCGTTCGAGAATCATCTTCTTGTAGACAAACAAAAACCCCTTTCGGGGTTTTTGTTCTTTAATATTCAAATATTCACACTCTGCGGATTTTTCGCCAAGGTCGCGGAGAAAATTGAAAAAAAGACCGGAGCAACTATCGTGCAACAAACGGTAATAGACCCATAACTCGAGCCCGCTTAACGGCCTCTGCCAGATTTCGCTGGTTTTTAGCAGTCGTTCCTGTTCGCTTTCGTGAAAGCATTCGCGCATGCGGGTTGAGGAATTTCTTGAGCAAATCAACATCTTTATAGTCGATATGGTTTATGTTGTTTTGAGTAAAGTAGCACTTCATGAAATTAATATACAAATTAACGAATAATTCGAATCTACAAATATTTCGGAATTAATGCTTTTGGTATTTTATTCATAACCAATC
>Ga0163152_10008449_pt1 | contig 10995 bp, 6 predicted proteins | sample OliLakLV19MP8IB2_FD_148635 | JGI IMG/M metagenome (GOLD analysis project Ga0163152, IMG submission 148635) | Freshwater microbial mat bacterial communities from Lake Vanda, McMurdo Dry Valleys, Antarctica - Oligotrophic Lake LV.19.MP8.IB-2 | ecosystem: Environmental > Aquatic > Freshwater > Lake...
CCCGGTGCCGAGACCGGTCGTCACCGGCGTCATGTCGGCGCACTTCATGTCGTCGGCACCGCCGAGGCGGGCATGCAGCGACGCGCGGGCTTCGTTGACGGCGTCGTCGCGCCCGGTTTCGTCGCAGGTCTCGCCGGCGGTGCTCGCCGCGTAGCAGCCTCCCCACTGTTTCTGGAAGGTCTTCAAATATTTGGTCTGCAGCTTGTCAATGCTGCCGCGGCAGGCCTGCACCTTCCTCGCGTCGGTGTCGATGACCGCGCGGACCATCTCTGCCGGAGCGGCCTTGCCGGCGTTCTCCCACAGGTCGTACAGGATGGTGCCGTCGGTGGTCGTGAAGTTCTCGTCGCGCAGGAACTCGATCAACTGCTTGGTGGTGGTCTGGTAGTACAGCACCACTTCGGCGCGAACCGCGTTGGCGCCGACCGGGTACTCGACGTCGTCCCAGTACTGCCCGTCGAGGTAGGTCTTGCCAACCGGAGCGGCGTCAGCGGCCTCGTAGGCGGCATTGGTGAAGCCGCGCGGCGGGATGCGGTTGTCGAACTCGCGCACGTTGTTCAGCGCCAGATGGAAGCCGGGACCGGCGACGTTGCCGGTGACCAGCGCCACGTCGGGACTGATGCCCTGCAGGGTCTCCCACACGTAGAGGTTCGGATCGTAGTCGGGATCCATCGGTGCGGCCTCGTAGCCGACGATGTCGGCTTCGGTCGCGTCGTACTCGCCCGACTCGAAGACGACCGCATCGTCGTTGTCGAAGGCGCGCACGTGCAGCCACATGCGGCGACCGTCAGGATAGCCGGTGGGCAGCTTGTGGCCGCCATCGTTGGTGACGCGCACGCTGAGCACGCCGGAGTCGATCGTCGCCGTCAGCGTGGCGGACCGGCGCAGCATTCGCAGCGAGCGTGCGGCTCCCTCGGCCAGCACGTCGGCGTCCACTTCCGCACCGAAGACCGGGTGCAGCGGAATGATCAGCGGCACGAACGTGTTGGCGCCGACGAGGTCGTGCACCGGCATGTTGGTGCGCGTGATGCCGGTGATCGCGGCCTTGCCGGTCACGCGCGGCATGTGGCAGCTCTGGCAGTTGCCGACTGTGTAGTCGCCGTCCACGCCTTCGCCGTCGCCGGCGAACTGCGGAGCGTAGACACCGGCGACGCCGCTGTAGTCGCTCGCCTCCCACTCTGTGTAGGTTTGCTGCTCGGGGAACGCGAGAGCGGGATCTCCCGGTGCGTCGAACGCACTGAGTTCGTAGTCGCCGGCCATGTTGCGCTGGAACATGGGGTTCTTCACGTCGTGGCAGGTGCCGCACATGCGCGACGATTGCTGGAATGACGCCTGAAGCGCATTGCGAGTCGGAGCGTGCGGGTCGTAGCCAAGGTCGGCGGTCAGATCGAAGGGGCCGCGAACGGTGTCGTTGGGGTCGACCACCATCTGACCGGCGCCGACGACGACGACCGGGGCAGACAGCGCTGCAACGATCGCGGCGTCGCCTGGCGGCGAACCCGGCGCCAACTGCGGATCGACGAGGCGATGGCAGGCAGTGCACTGCACGCCCTCGCGGTCGGCCGCGGTGGTCGCGCTGGCGTCTTCGGGAATCGAGCGCCCCTCGAGCCAGCCTTTGGGCATGTGGCAGCGGATGCACATCTCGCCCGAATGCGGAGCGTCCTGGTTGGCAATGGCCATCGCGGCGTAGGTGAGCGGGTCGCGACCGGCCTGGGCCACCATCGACCCCTGCCAGGTGGCCCAGGGTTCCTTCTCCGGGGAACCGTAGTCGGAGTGACACCCTGTGCAGTTGGACGGGGTAGCCAGCGGATCGGTGATCGTGGAAGGCTGGGTACCCGGAAACTTGAAATCTTCGCGGGTGGAGGCGACCGGAATGCCGGCCGCCGCGGGGGCGACCAGCGACACGGCCAGCAGCAGGCCGGCGACGGCGGTTCGAGCGGCATCGGACGACCGGGAAATGGAGAGATGGGTTGTCATGAGCAGGTGGCCCCTGAAGATGTAGGTAGCGGGAACTACGTACATTTTCCCCCGAACGGAAGTCAACTTCATTTCGTGTCGGACTGTCACTAAACCCCCAACATCTGGAAGCACTCCCCCGCACCGTGGCCGACGCTGTCCGTCCCGACCTCAGTCGCAGCTCGTGAAGCCCCCTTCGCTGGCCGTGTACCAGGCCTCCAGGGTCGGCATGGTCAGGGCCTGCGGGAAGTCCGACTTCCACAGGTTCAGGTAGGTAAGTTTCGCGTGCGGCATGGTCGGCGAGCCGCCGGCCATGCCTGAGCCGTTCTTGCAGATTCGGTAGGAGCCCGGGAAGTTCGAGTACGACGAGAAGTTGTAGTGAGCCGCGTGGCAGACGCGGCAGGCCTTGGCATAGACCTCGTCGTGGAGGTCGGACTCGTCACCCGGCTGGCCACCGTCGTCGTTCCACGCGGCCGGACGCCATGGTGCGAAGGTTCCGCCCGTCAGGTTGTTCGAGTACCAGCCGTACACGAGGTCGCGGATAGGCGTTACCGGTTGGGCGTAAGTCACGATGCGATTGAGGCTGCGCAGGGCGGCCGCCTGACTGGCCAGCGGAGCCGCCGCCGGGAACACGAAGGTGTCCGGATCGAAAGGCAGGAAGCTCGAGAAGCCCGACTTGTTGCGCGTCAGCTCGGCGAGGATGCTGCGGCGAAGCAGGAAACCTGCGTCGGTCGACGCCGTGTCGTTGGCGTCGATGCCCGCCAGCACCAGACCCGGCGACGTCAGGCCACCCAGGATGTTGTCGAGAGTCGTGCCTTGGGAGTAGCTGCCCGGCCACCCTCCCCCGTGGCAGCTGAGACAGAGTCCCGGCACGCTCTTGGGTCCGCATCCGTCCAGGTTGGCCGAAGTCAGACGCTTGCCCGCCGCGGTATGGCCGTCATACACGAAGAACTTCGTGATCTGCCCGAGTTCGCCGAAGCCCTCGACGGGACCGAACTCCATCGCGACCGTGCCGTAGGCGTTGAGCGGATCCACCGAAGGATTGGCGACGAAGGTCTGCTGGCCCTGGTAAGCGAGGTTCGCGTTCTGGGGGTCGTTGGTCGGATAGTTGAAGCAGTGATCCGTCGTGTAGTTGACGACGTAGCAGGCCACGGTGGACGGATACATGCCGAACAGCTTCGTCCACTGCGTGATCGTCGGCGAAGCGAGGATGTCCGAACGCAGCGCCTCGCTCAGCCTCTGGATGGACGTCGTCGCAGCGGCGGGCCGTTCGGAAATGATGCTGCTCCACGATGTCACGCGGCAGTGCATCTCGCGGCCGAAACCGAGGTCGTTGCTGTTGAGGTACCAAGCCGAGACGACGTCGCTTCCGAGGCCCGTCACGGTGTTGAAACCGTTTTTCTGCCACCAGCCGCCTAGCGTCGTGCGCTTGCACTTGCCGGTCGGGTCCGTGCCCGGATCGACGACTCCGTCGCAATTCATGTCGATGCACTCGGGATCGACGACGTTGTAGTAGAGGCAGGCGTCGCTCGGGTTGTTGTAGGTGGAGTTGCGGTACTTGTAGGTCAGGAAGTTCGAGAGGCCGCCGGCCGGCGTGGGCGTGGAGGCGTCGTAGCCTGTGCCGCACAGCAGCTTCTGCAGCTTGGGGGGTTCGAGGCAGGGCGGCGGCAGAACGGGGCCCGGTCCGATGGGACCGAGCACTGCAACCAGGCTTTCGATTCCGCCGCGAGCGTCGCCGGCCCACAGCGAGACCTGGTGGATTCCGGACTCGGCACCGATCTCCCATTCCACGTCGGGACCGCTGGCGCGCCTTTCGTCGAACACAGGCTGGCCGAGTGCGTTGAGCTTGCCGTTGCCGCGCGTGACCTCCCAACGGTACTCGAGAGAATCGCTGTCGGTGAAGGAAGCGTGCAGCAAGACGGTGTCGCCCGGCGATACCGTCGAAGGATCGGTGATCGGCGTGCCGTCGGTCGTCGTCATCGCGATCGCGCCGCCCGTCGGGGCGTCGTTGGTGGTCTGGATCACGACGGGCGTCAGGGGATCAGGAGGAACTCCGAGGTCGAAGAGGACTTGTTCGGCGCCGCAGTCGGCAAACAACGAGGTCGCGCCGGCGCTCGGCACGGCTACGACGAAGTCGCCGGCTGCTGTAACCGGCGCTCGATCGTTGGAGGGAATCCCGCCGGTCGGCCCCACGCGAACGCCTCCCTGGACGGCGAGTTCCGGCATCGTTTGCGCATCGAAGCAGGGTCCTCCGCTGGCGAGCTTGAGGGAACCGGTCACGGCGATCTCGCCGGCATTGAGGGGAATTTCGAGTTGGCGATCGCCGAAGAAAACCGTGTCGGTTCCGACGTCGATCGGATCGGTCGAGCACGACTGCAGGCCGGCCCGCTGCCAACACAGCGTGACCAGCGACAGCGCCGGCACGGTAACGTCTACGCGGCCCTGCGCGTCGGTGTTGCCCGAGGCCACAGCGTTGCCGTAGGCGTCGCGCAGCTGGATCTGGATGCCGGCCGCGGGAATCGTCACGTCGGCCCCGGGAACGTGGGCATCGACGCGCCCGATCACGCGTGGAAGCTCACGGCCGTGCGCGGTCCCGAGGGACGCCGCACCGGCCGCGGCCGTCCTTGCAAGGACACAGTCCGCGACGGTATCGGCCTGGCGCTCGACAGCGTCGTCCGGACACGCGCCGAGCTGAGCGATGTCGGTATCGTCGCAAGTCTCCAGGATCTTCTGCGTGGCCTTGGCCGCCGCCGCGTCGAGGCTGAGTGCGGCCGTTTCGCGGCAGGCTTCGAGAATTCGCGTGACCTCGCCGCTACCTGTCTTGCCGGCGTCGTCGCGTGCGTAGCACTTGGACCCGATCTCCCGGAACGCCGTCGCCAAGTGCTTGGTCGCTGCACGAGACAGTGAAGTCACGCAGTCGAGCGCGTCGTCGTCCAGCGGGCTACCCGGCGTAGCAGGAGCGACGAAGAGCCAGTCGGCGAGGCCGTCCGCCAGGCGCAGGTACTCCGATCGAAGGGCCGGCAGCGCAGTAGCCAGCGGCGCCAAGGCGAGGCCGGCAGGTCGCGGGTCGGACATCTCGGTGTCGCTGAGTAGCGAGCAGGCCTTCGTCACGGTTGCGTTGAACTTGGCGGCGGCCTTCGCCAGTGCATCGGTGACGTTCGCGCTGTCGCACGCACCCGACGCCCCGGCCTTCAGGTCTTCGTACTTGCAGCGGCCCAGCAGTTTCCATGTGCCGGTGACATAGACGCGCGCCGCCTTCACGCTCGCCTTCTGACAGGCGAGCTGAGATTCGAGCACGACGGCAGGGGCTTCGGCCGCGCTGAGCATGATCGCCACCGCGGCAACAAGGATCGCGGCTGATACAGCCGCCAAGCGCGGAGCCAAGCCGGAACGGGAAATAGTCATGATCCCTCCCTCGGGGCCGCGCCGGGACGGCGCCCCTGCCCCAGGCCGATGTTGTCCGGTCGGCGGACCTCAAGCGACAGCGAAAGGCACTCCCAAACGATTTTCTTCACGTGCAAGAGACGCGGCGCACCGCCGGCCGGAACCCGGATCGACCGACCGCTACTCGCACGTCAGTCGCGAGCAGATCGCTGCGACCAAGAGTCCGCTCGATCTGATCGCAGACGCCGGCTGATACCTGCGTGCAGCGGCCATCCCTGGAGGTGGCCGACCTCATTCGCGCCCTCGGCAACGGCGAGGTACCGGGGCTCGCAGCGTCGGCCACCCAATCCAAAGTGCTCCGTGCGCGTGCACGAGAACGACGAACGACCCCGAATGCTTTGCTCAGCGCCGGGGGGTCTAAGGTCGCCTTCGGGCGCTCGAGATCGACCGCGAGGGCTCGGGATTCGATCCAGGCGCGGCGTTCAGACGCACCAACCGGGGAACCAGGGTCAGAACGAACATCTTCAATCGGGTTTCGAAGCCGCTCAAAGGGAGAGAACCATGACTCGAATCGTTAGAAAGCACCTCGTCGCCGCAATCGTGCTCGCTGCCGCCACTGCAACAGGTCCGGCGGTACAGACTGCCTCAGCCGCGAGTGCCAAGACGCTCCAGGCCGCGACGGAAGCGCTCAGGGCCGGCGGCAAGACACTGGTCGGCCCTGGTGTCTACACACGCCAGGCGAACATCGCCGATTTCGCCGTTCAGCTCACGCAGGACACCGATGTGTGCGGCACCGTGACGTTGATCGAAGGTGACGGCGTTCAGCTCGCGATGAAGGACGCCGCCAACGTCACGACGCAGGGCGTGGCGGCAAGCGCAACGCTGCGCACGGCCGCAGGATGCGCCGATCTCACGCGCAACGTCGAGCTGATGTGCACGGGCGCCGTCCCATGCATTGCCGTCTGGCGCGTGGACGCTCGCTAGGACAGGCCCGGGAACGAGTGCAGCCCACGCGGGGCGCTCGTAGCGTATTCGCAACGGCTCCAACGCTAAACGCCCCGCCCCTTCACACGAAGAGGCGGGGCGTTCCCACGTTCAAAGACGTTTGCGTGTTCAGCGCATCGAGCCGCGTCGCGGCTGCGCTCTCCTCAGTCCAGCGGCGTGTTCTGTGGCGTTCGGCGAAAGGACGCGCGGTCGAAACCACGGGCGTCGGCCACGTCGAGAGCGGCCTCGATGAAAGCTTCGTCGAGTTGCGGCGACCGCGACAGGATCCAGCCGTATTCGCGGCCGGGCTCGCCGATCAGCACCCAGCGATAGTCCGGGTCGAGGGCGAGGATCCAGTAATCGCCGTAGAAGGGCCGGAAGAAGCTGACACGGAGTTTCGCGTTGCCGCTGCCTGCGACGACCTTGGCGACCCCCACTGCTTCCTCGATCTCGCCGTCGGCCTTGCGACATCGGTTGCGCACGCGCAGCACCTCGCCGTCGAGGCTATAGCGGGCCTGGGTGTCGGCGACGCAGACCTTCTGAAAGCGATTGGGAATCAGGGCGACTTCGAACCAGGCGCCGAGGTAGCGGTCGAGGTCCACCGATTCGACGGTCGGCAGCGGCGCGGCCTTGCGAGGCGCGCAGGCCCCGGCGAAGACGACCAACGCAGCGGCAAGCAGGGCCGCCGCCAAGGGCCTCCCCACCACGGGAACGATGCCGGACGCCGATGCACTCATGGCACAAGGGATACCGGGCCCGGTCCGTCGGACAAAACCGCGGTTCGGGCGAACCGGGCTCAGTGCGAGGCGAGCCGGCGGACGACTTCGAACAGAACCTCGGTGCCAAGGCGCAGGTTCGCGACGCTGATGCGTTCGTTGTGCCCGTGGATGGTCGAGAGCTCCTCGCGTGTGAGCAGCGCCGGAGTGAAGCCGTAGGCCTGCGCACCGGCTGCCCGGTAGGCGTGCGAGTCGGTGAACCCCGGCGACAGCATCGGCAGCAGGAAGGCGTCGTCGCCGAGCTTTTCGCGCACCACTTCGGCCGCGATGCTCACGACAGGCGTATCCATCGACGACATGCCCGAGTCGTGCTGGTAGACCACCTCGACCTCCACGTCGGGATCGTCGACGATGCGGCGGATCTCGGCCACGAAGTCTTTCGCATTGGTGGTCGGCAGCAGGCGACAGTCCACAGTGGCTTCGGCGCCGGCCGGAATCACGTTGATCTTCTGCCCCGCGTGCACGCTCGTGATGCTGCAGGTGTCGTGCGTGATCGCCGACAGGTGCGCGTCCACCGACGTGAGCATCGTGAGCACGCCCTCGTCGCGCGGATCGAGATCTTCGGGCAGGAATCCTTTCTGGGCGAGCGTGCGCAGCATGGCTTCGACGGCCGGCGTCAGCACGACGCTGCGCTCGGCGGCTTCTACGCGCGCGAGCGCCTTGACGAGCTTGACGAGCGCGTTCTTCGAGTGCGGCACCGACGCATGGCCCGGCATGCCCTTGGAGCGGAACTTGAGCCAGGCCGGGCTCTTCTCGCTCGGCGCAATGCCGACGATCTTGGCCTCGCGCCCCATGAACTCGCAGAAGCCGTAAGCGCCTTCGTTGAACACGTAGTCGGCCTGCAGGATCTCCGGATGATGCTCGGCAAGGTAGTGCACGCCATGGATTCCGCCCTCTTCTTCGTCGGCCACCGCGACGAACACCACGTCGCGATCGAGCGGGATGCCGTGACGTTTGGCGAGCACCAGCGTCATCAGTTCCATGATGCCCATGCCCTTCATGTCGAGCGCGCCGCGGCCCCAAATCACGTTTTCGACCACCGCACCCGAGAACGGGTCCATCTTCCAGTGCTCGGGCTCGACCGGCACGACGTCGATGTGCGAGAGGAGCACGATCGGCTTGTGGCCGCGGTTGATCGTGGCGGGGATGCGCGCGGACATCGAAACGCGGCCGCCGCCGGCGTCGTAGAACTTCGAGTCGATGCCTTCGCGCTTGAGCGCCTCGCGCAGGAAGACCGCGCCGGCCTCCTCACCACCCGGCGGATTGGTGGTGTTGATGTGGATGTAGTCGCCGAGCAGCTTGGTCGCGTGCTCGGTGATCTCGTTCCAGTCGATGGGAAGGGCGGATGCAGCGGTGGTTGCAGTCGACATGGGGCGGGAGTCTACGCCGACGGCCGCACAGGAGAAACACCACTCCAGCGAGCTGTTTTCACGAAGCCGGCTACCGCTGGTAGCGGCGACTCTCCGGGGTCGCCGCATTTACATCGGCGGCAACTTGAGGGTCACCTCGAGGTAGCCGAAGTTCGCATCCTTGTTCGAGAAGTCCGCGCCCACCACGTCCTCGCCGAAGCCGTGTCCGTAGTAGATCGTCGTCGCGACGTAGTCGTTCCAGCTGTAGCTGAGCTGGGTCTCGAGCACTTCCATCAGCGAACTGTTGCCGCCCGACGGCCTGCCGCCGTAACCGAAGCCGATGTTGCGCTTCTCGCGCGTCGCGCCGCCGCCGAAATACCACAGATCCTCGTCTTCGCTGAGGCGCAGGACATGGACGTCGGTGCGCCAGACCATGCCGGCCATGGGCTTGAGGATGATCTGCGCGAAGATGTCCTCGCTGTTCATGAGGTTGTAGAATGTGGATAGCGAGTACTGGCGCGGCGTCGGCAGAATCTGGAAGAACGACTCGTGATCGTCGTCGGTCGGATCGTCGTCACCGGAGCCCATGTTGAAGCCGGCCCGGAACCACGGCTTCCACGGCAGCGCGGTCGGCTGGATTCCGGCTTCGATCGCGAATGCCCACGAATCCTGGTCCTGCACTCCCCATTCTCCCGTCTGGTACGCAAACCATCCGAGCAGGTCGATCGGGCCGAGCCCCGTCGGCACGAGCTGAAGCACGTCGCCGCCGATGGTGTGGATGCCGATGTTGCCGGTGTCGGCCTGTCGGTCGGCCAGCGGGCGATTGTCCACCTTGAGCAGCGAGCGGTCGTCGGAATAGTAAATGTAGAAGAGCCTGCCGGCCGTGTTGCCCGCAAATTCCGGGTGGTTCAGGTTGAGCGCGCCGTAGACGAGATCGATGTCGTCGAGTTGGTCCATGCCATTGATGTTGAAACCGCCCTGGGTCGGCTTGCCGTAAAAGCCCGTCGCGTTGAACGCGCCGCGCGTGTACATGGCGAGCGCCGAATCGAACGAGCGGCCAGCATACGAGAAATCGAAAGGGCCGATCAGGCGCTCGGCGATGCGCGTGGTCTGCAGCCACGAGAGCGTCGGATCCGCAGGAACCGCTTCCTTGCCGTCGGAGAACACCTGGCGTCCTCCCTTCAACGAGAGGCCGCGCACGCCGAGCCTTTTCAGTTTGAGGCTGCCCTGGCGCAAATAGCCCGAAGAGTCGAAGTCGTCGTTGCTGTTGTTGCCGCGATACACTGCGCCGAGACCGAGAGGTCCTTCGGAGGCGGTTCCGACCGCCTTGCCGGGAAGCTCGGCGAGCATCACGGCCTGGCCTTCGACGAACACGTCGAACCAGTCGTCGGTCCAGGCTGCGTTGACACGCAGGTCGCTGCCGAGAAAGTTGTAGTTGTTGTTCGCGCCCGCGGCGCCGGAAGGTTCGAAGAAGTCCCACATCTCGAGGCGCGTGCGCCATGCGGCGGAGATCTTGAGCTTGTCGGGCGGCGGAGCTGCGTCCATGCCTGCCACGGGTGCCGCTTCGATCGCGGGCGCGCCCGCGGAAGCGGCCGGCGGAGATTCCGTCGCGGGCGCGCCGGCCTGAACCGGGGACGCCGCCATCGCGAATGCCACCGACAGGATGGCTGCTGTTGCCGCCGCTCGTGTTCCCGAAAAAATCGCCATGAGGTGTCCTCCGTAGTCCGGCTTTCTTGTCGCACTTCGTTCGTTTTGTGAATCGGCGGTGTTCGCAGGGCTCGCGCGCCGTCTACCGCCGCCTGGCTTCCGTCCCAACCGGCTCACGCCGGCCTACTTCTCGAGATCGTCGTTCGGGCGATGGCCGTCGAGTTTCTGCTCGCGCACCGCGAGCGGGACGAGGGCATTCGTGATGCTGATTCCTCGCTGCCACTCGGCCGTCCGTAGCGCTCGCTATTGCGGCAACGGTGACGTTGTTGCTCGTGCGTTGGGCATCGGCGGGGGACGAACGGCGCTCCTTCACGAGTGACGCAATCGCGTAATTCGCGGGGAAACTCCCTTGGAACGTGCGACTTCCCGAGTAGTGACGCACGGTGACATGGGACCGTATGCCGGATCCCTGTGAATTGGCGGGTGCCCCGTGAGGCACCCGCACCATTACACTACGGACCTTGAGTCGCCCGCTTTCGCGGACTCTGAGTCGCCCGCTTCGCGGACTCCGAATGCAACGCCCAACGGCAACGCCGCCGACCAGAGAGGCAGTCATCATGCGATGACGTCTCCGGTCAGGCGGCGTTTTTTTGGCCGCGATGCCGTGAGTGACGAGGGACGGGCAACGCGCGACCGGCGCGAAAACGGAAGGCGGTAGAGCAAGCCCCGATGAGTGATTCATGAACGACGCGAAGCCAAGACTGGTGATGGTGGGAAAACGGGATGGTCGGCCATCGCTTCCTCGAGACGCTCGTGTCCGACTCGCCGAACTTCGCGATCACGGCGTTCAGCGAAGAGCCGCGCGGCGACTACAACCTCGATGGTGACAACACGAGCGATGA
>Ga0163152_10008457_pt1 | contig 10990 bp, 11 predicted proteins | sample OliLakLV19MP8IB2_FD_148635 | JGI IMG/M metagenome (GOLD analysis project Ga0163152, IMG submission 148635) | Freshwater microbial mat bacterial communities from Lake Vanda, McMurdo Dry Valleys, Antarctica - Oligotrophic Lake LV.19.MP8.IB-2 | ecosystem: Environmental > Aquatic > Freshwater >...
CGGTGGTGGCGATCGAGACCGCGGCCCGCGCCGCGACCGCGGTCCGCGGCGGTAAGCCGCACTGCCCTGTTGTTTTACAGGGAGGCACGGAGGCACGGATTTTTTCTTTTCTTCCGACTGAGCCCCGAGGTTTTAACCCCGGGGCTTTTTTTGTTGGACTGCACGGGAACGCCGTCACGCAGCGCGACCTACTACGAGCAGCGGAGCGACGGGTTCCACTGGGCGAACAACCCGGTCGGATTGTCGTACCATGCCCAGACGTGCAGATCGTAGTGCCACGGCATGCCCGGGACGTGTCCCGGCATTGGGCCCTGGAACGTCTCGCCGAACAGCGACGGCTTCGCCGTCACCTGCACGAAGGTCGAGGGCCAGGGCTCGGGCGCAAACCACGGCGCCACCGCGCCGGTCGCGGTGTTACGCAGGAGTATGGGCTGCACGTACTCGACCCCGACGAGCGCGTATTTCCCGCCGCCGGTCGCCAAATACAGCAGCACTTCCGGCCGCCTCGCGTCGATTTCCTGGGTGCCCATGAGCGCCTGATTTGCGCTGTGCACGCCCATCGCGCCGGCCGGGCTCTCGTCGCAGTGTCCGCCGACAGGTGTCCCATAACCCGCCGCGACCGCCTGCCCGATGTCGTGAAATCCCCGCGTCGCGTCGCGCACGGCGGCGAGTTCGGCGGTAACCCCTCCGGGTGCGGTCGGGCTCGCGCTGTCGCACGCCGCGGCTCCGAGGGCAATTGCCAATCCCGCCACGGCCATCCTTGCTGTATCGATTCCTTGCATCGTCGTCACCTCACGGGCGGCCAGCCCCGTAGATAATGAGAAGCGCTCCCCGCGTCCCCGGCCAGCCGGCACTGTATGCGTCGGCTTGCCCCGGGGTCACGAAAGCCAGACGAACGATGGACGAAATCTCGCACAGCGGCGGCTATCGCTTCGGTGATTTCACGCTCGACCTGGATCGCGCGGCGTTGTCGCGCGGCGGAAACGAGGTGCGGCTGCGGCCCCGCACCTTCGAGGTGCTGGCCTACTTCGTCCGCCACGCCGGGCGTCTCATTCCAAAACAGGAACTCTTCGAGGCGGTCTGGGGCGATGTCGCCGTCACCGACGACTCGCTCGTGCAGTGCCTGGTCGAGATTCGAAGAGCGCTCGAGGGATCGCCCGAGATCGTCAAGACGATCAGAGGCCGCGGCTACCTGTTCGACGCGGCCGTAACCCGGGGGTCCGTACCGGCCTCACCTGCTGCACCTGCGTCACCTGCGAGACCTTGGCGTCTGCCTGCCGCACTGCTGCTCGTCGCGGTGCTGGCCGGCGCGGCGTGGTGGGTCTCGAACCGCGCGCCGCAAGGGGTGACGCTGGCGGTGCTGCCCATTCGACACGCCGGGACGGTGGAGGCGGTCGAGCGTGCCGAGGGCCTGCATGAAGAAGTGGTGGCCGCGCTCGGGCAGATCGATCCGGCGCGCCTGCGCGTGCTGTCGCCGCGGTCGACGCTCGCGTACCGGGGCACCGGGAAGTCGGCTGCGGAGCTTGGCGCGGAACTGGGCGCCGACTATCTCATCGACGGCGCCATGCACGACGAGGAACACGCGCTGCGACTGACGTTCACGCTCGTCAGAACCCGCGACCAGATGCAGGTCTGGACCGGCGCGTTCGATCACGACCGGGCGAGTCTGCCGCAGCTGCAGACCGAGCTCGCACGCGCCGTCGCGCAGCAGATCCGAATGACGCTCTCGCCCGAGCGGGATGAGGCACTCGTGCGCCGGCAGGCCAGGAATCCAGAGGCGTACAAGCACTATCTGCGCGGACGCGCGTTGTGGGCGCGAAGCAACCGCGCGGCGTTGGCCGCGGCGATTGACGCGTTTTCCCAGGCGACGGCGCTCGACCCGGACTACGCGCTGGCGCATGCCGGTCTGGCCGACACCTATTCGGTGCTGCCCATCACGTCGGATGTGCCGCCGCTCGAGGTGGCCGCGCTCGCGCGTGCGTCCGCGAACGCGGCGGTGCGCGCGGACCCACTGCTGGCCGAGGCGCACGCCGCGCTTGGCTGGCAGGAGTTCTGGCTTGGCTGGAACTGGCCGGCGGCCGAAGCCTCCCTACGCCGCGCCACGGAACTCGATCCCAATTACGCCGACGCGCATCGCTGGCTCGGACACGTGCTGTCGAACTCCGGCCGCCACTCCGAGGCGCTCGCGGAGATGGCGCGCGCGCGCGAACTCGACCCTTCCTCGCCGCTGCTGCGCGTGCTCTCGGCGCAGGCGGCATACCAGGCCCGCGATTTCGGCGCCGCCGAGCGTCATGCGCGCCAGGCGATCGTGATCGATCGCAACTTCTGGGCGGGCTACGTGGGCCTGGCGCAAGCCATGGCCGCGCGGGGCGATCTCGAGGGCGCGCTCGCCGCAGCCGACGAGGCACACCGCTTGTCTGGAAACGTGAAGGGCCTGGTGCGCCGCGGCTACGTGCTGGGACGCATGGGACGCCACGCCGAAGCCCGGGACGTGCTGCGCGAGGTCGAGCGGCTCGCCCGGGTGTCGTACGTCCCGCCGTCGGAAATCAGCCTCGTCCATGCCGGCCTTGGCGATGCCGCCGGCGTGTTTGAGACACTCGAGCGCGCCTATGCCGTGCGCGACGTCAACCTCGTGTTCCTGCCGGTCGATCCCAAGATGGATCCGTTCCGCGACGACCCGCGGTTCCGCGCGCTGCTCGAGCGGTGCGGCTTCGTCCGCAAATGAGGCGACACGTTTGAACCACCGGCCGACACGCCTTCAAGACCTTCCGAGTCGCGTCATCGCGCAAGGACATCTCGACCTACGCGCCCCGCATCATCACCATCCGCATCCCGGTCGAGACAATTCGCGACGTCATCGGACCCGGCGGCAAGGTCATCCGCAGCATCGTCGAGCGCACGGGCGTGAAGATCGATGTCGAAGACGATGGCCGCGACAATATCGCGGCGCAGAAGGCGATCAGCATTATTTCACCGAACGCGGTCGCGTTCGGGTATTCGACCCTGACCGCGACACCCGAACTCGACAAGGTGTACATGGGCAGCGTGCAGCGCATCACGGTGATCAACATCGACCCGTCCGGCAAGGTGCGCCTGAGCCGCAAGGTATTGCTCAAGGACGGCGAAGGCACGTCACCGAAATATCCCGGTGCCGGCGAAGCTTATGCATCGACCAACCCCGGTGGTGGTGGTGACCGACGCGGTGGTGGCGATCGTGACCGCGGTCCGCGCCGCGACCGCGGTCCGCGGCGCTGACGCGCACTGCCCTGTTTTTTACAGGGAGGCGCGGAGGCACTGAGTCTTCGTAGGGCGGACTGGTTTTGAAGTCCGTTGAGAACATGGAGCCCCGGGGTGTTCATCCCGGGGCTTTTTTTATGGCGAGGGTGGCTTGCGACCGATACGCGAGGCGCCTCGACACCGGTCAGGTTGCCCGACGTGTCGCGAAGCGCCCAGCTCAGAAGCTTGAGCGGTCTCAGGTGTTCCGAGTATATTTCTGAGCACAGTGGGCCTGTTTGAGATCCTGAAGCGCCCAGAGGGCAAGACGCTGGAGTTCAAGCGTGATTTGTCCTCTCCTGACGGGGCACTGAAGGCGATTGTGGCGTTCGCCAACACGGCAGGCGGCACGCTGCTCGTGGGTGTCGAGGACAGAACCCGACATGTCCGCGGTGTGAACGACGCGCTCAACTTGGAGGAGCGACTGGCCAACCTCATCAGCGACCGCATCAGCCCGCGCATCGTTCCGGAGATTGAGATCCTCCCGTGGCGCCGCACCCAAGTATTGGCCCTGCAGGTCCACCCGAGTCCAAGCCGGCCGCACCACCTGATCCAGGAAGGTCCCACCACCGGCGTGTATGTCCGAGTGGGCTCGACCAACCGACGTGCCGACGCCGAGCTGATTGAGGAACTGCGGCGTTTCGCGCGGGGTGAAGGCTTCGATGAACAGCCCCTGCCGGGACACGACTCGGAAGCGCTCGACTTCCGAGCAGCTTCCGAGTCGTTCGCGCCCTTTCGCAAGCTCGCCCGCCGCGATCTGGAGACGCTCCGGCTCGTGACGGATCACCAAGGACGCAAGGTCCCCACCGTGGGCGGCATGATCCTCTTCGGCATCGACCGCCAGCGCCACTTCCCGGATGCGTGGATCCAGGCGGGCCGCTTCGCGGGCACCGACAGGAGCCACATCGCCGATCGGACTGAGATCCGCTCGTTGCCCGCACATGCCGTCGTAGAAGCGATCACCTTCGTTCAGAAACACGCTCTGTTCGGTGCCGAGATTGGTAGGGTCCGCCGCAGGGAGCGATGGAGCCTGCCACCCGCTGCGGTCCGCGAGGCCATCATCAACGCGGTCGCCCATACCGACTACTCCCAGCGCGGCGCGCCGATACGCCTCTCGATTTTCGACGACCGCCTCGAGATAGAAAACCCGGGTCTCTTGCCCTTCGGCCTGACCCTCGACGACCTGCCGCGCGGCGTATCGAAACTGCGCAACCGGGTGATCGGGCGCGTCTTCCACACCCTCGGCCTGATCGAGCAATGGGGCAGCGGCATCCAGCGCATGCTCTCCCCTCGTGCCACCCGCACTCGGCTTGCCCGGCTTGTTGGACGTGGCTTGGTGCGCGAGATCGGCACCGGGCCGCAGGATCCGCAGCGGCGCTACTATCTGGCCGAGCGAGGACCAGTATGAGTCCCACCCCAGAGCAGCGGGCGCGCCTTGATATCGACTCGGCTCTCGAAGCCGCAGTCTGGCTCATCCAGGACCGCGCCACCATGAACCTCTCCGCCGCACCGGGCGTGGCGGTGCGCGAGTTCAGGATGGCCTCCGGTCATGGATTCGCAGACTACCTGCTGTTCGTCAACGGCAAAGCCGTTGGCGTGCTCGAAGCAAAACCCGCGGGCTATGCGCTGACCAACGTCGAGCTGCAGGCGGACAAGTACGCAAGCGGGCTTCCGGCCGGCTTGAACCCGCCGGTCAACCCACTCCCCTTCCTCTACCTCAGCACCGGCGTCGAAACCCGCTTCATCAATGGCCTCGACCCAGACCCGAAAACGCGCGCAATCTCTGCCAACCTGCCCCACATCCATCGCCCCGCGACCCTCGCCGAGTGGATCGACAGGGAAACGCTCGACGCGTGGGTCAAGCGCCTGCACGCCGAGGGCCCAGATCGAGACCGCCACCAACCTGGAACACTCCTTCACGCGCAACCGCCCGCGAGCGCTGATCCAGATGGCGACGGGATCGGGCAAGACGATCGCGGCAATCTCGGCCTAGCTTGCGAACCACACACGACGATCATGATCGTATCCACGACGCGCAACACCGAGGTCTTGAGGCTCTCAAGGAACCCGACGTCACGCGCGCCAGTCGCACCACTGGGTGTGGCAGCCATGCTCCCGATGACACAGTGACGTGGCGGAGTCCTGCGGACCTCGGTCGTCCTGTCCGGCCGTGGGGGCTGGACGCGTGGGCGACGGCTGGTCTCGGGTGGCCGAGCAGTCACGTCGCCGTCGCGTTCGGCGCTGCATGGCGCGCGGCGCTCGTGGCGCACGCCATCGTGCGAGGTGTCGCGATGCTGTGGCCTGTCGAACGGACGGGGCCGCCGCGATGATCAAAAGGTACGTCTACGCGATCACGCTCTCGCTGGTGCTGCTGGGGCTGGCGGTGCCATTCGTGATGCGGCACAACAACGGGGACTGGGAGAACTCGTATCTGCCTGCGGCCCAGCACATGCGTGCCGGCGAGTCGATCTACCAGGACGGCTATACCTATCCGCCGTTTATGGCCTGGGTGGCCGTGCCGTTCACGCACTGGCCGCGCACCACGGGTCGGGTCGTGCTGTATGCGGCCAATGTGATCGCGATTCTGACCATCCTCGTAGTGGCGTGGCGTCTCACTGGTGGCAGGCGGCTCGACGGCGCCCCGCCGGTTTCCATCCGCGAGCACTGGATCGCCGGCCTCGGCCTGTTGACCGGCATCTACTACCTGCTCGACGGACTCAGCAATCAGCAGACCGATCTGGTAGTCGTGGCCGTGCTGATGGCCGGCTGCGCGCTCGTGGTGCGTGGCCGCGATCTCGCGGCCGGCGCCATGATCGGTCTCGCGGCTGCGATGAAGACCACGCCGCTGCTCTGGGTGCCGTACCTCGCGTGGCGCGGGCGCGGGCGTGCGGCGATGTTGGTCGTCGTGGTGGCGGTAGGCGTGAACGTGCTGCCGGACCTGACGCATCCGCCGGCGGACGGCGGGTCCCGTCTCGGCCAGTGGGTGGCGCTGAATGTGGCGCCGCTCACGCAGGCAGGCCATCTGCCCGTGATGGGGTTCACTGGTCCCAACTTCAACCACTCTGTCGCGGGTGTCACCACGCGCTGGCTGATATTCGAGCGCGTCTGGAAGGACGGTGACTTCACCATCGCGTATCGCAGCACTCCGGCCCGATTGGTGACGCTCCGCGTGATCGTGTACGCGACGATGGCGTTACTCGTGATCGTCGTGGTTGCCGTGGTGCGACGTCTGCCACGCGGCCGGTCGCCGGCAGGCGAGTTCGCGCTTGTTCTCCTGCTCATGCCGTTGTTGTCTCCGGTGTCGAGCAAGCCCCACTTCGCGGTGCTGCTGCTACCCGGGTTCTTCCTTGCTCGATCGGCCGTCGAGCGAACCGAGCGATGGCCGCGTGTGCTACTGGCTGCGGCGATCGCCGCCGGACTCGTGTCGAACAAAGACCTGGTGGGCGGCTTCGTCTACGACAACGTGATCTGGTGGGGCAGCGTCCTCTGGAACACGATCTTCGTTCTTGCGGGATGCGTGGTGGTGCTCTGGCGGTCAACCGAGCGCGAACGGATCGACGGCTGCGCGCGGTTACGTGGCGGGCGTGCCGGCCGGAACAATCGGACGGCGCGACAGGAACCAAACGCCGATCAGGCCGATTAGTGCGAGCAGGAACAAGCGAGCCACCGGCCCCATCGTGGGCACCCCCGGGACTGTCACGACCGGGCCAGCGAACAGATCTGCATCGGCCGCGCCGTTGCCGTCGAGATCAAACACACTGGAATCGCTGAGCGGCTGATAGTCCGTATTACGTGGGTCTTTCCCTGACGCAACGGCCCCTATCAGCTGCGGCGAGCCTTACCGTCGATGGGAAACCGTGGACCATCTGGCGACCCTGCGACCACCGGACGTGCGCGAGCGATTGCGTGCACTGCTGACTGACGCAGATTCCATGGTGCGGTCGGAGGCGGCCTCACGCTTGGGCGACGTTGGCGACCGCCGCGACGTGCCCGTACTGGTCTCACTGTTGAAAGAGGCGAAAGATCGCGTGGGGTGGGCCGCTGCCCGCGCGCTGGGCCTGCTGGGCGATCCGCAGGCGGCGGCACCGTTGCGGGCCGCGCTCAAGGCCGAAACCAGCGAAGGCAATCGCCAGGTGATGACCGCATCGCTCGCCGCCATTCTTGGGAGGAAGTGAATGATCCCCATGTTCCGGCACAGGGACGAGAGCGCTGTCAGGACCGCGAGTGGCGGAGTTGGACAGGCTACGGCGGCGGAGCGGCAGGTCCTCCGGTGGCAGCGCTACGGTCGACGCCTGAGCAGCCAGCCCTGCTGGTCAGCCCAGTGCAGTGCGGCAAACCGAACATAGTCGCGTTCCATGACGGCGAGGATGTCGGGTGCGTGGGCTTCGATATTCCAACGTCCGGGGAAATACACGAACCACTCTGGAGGATCGGCCTGCAGGTCGCGTATGAGACGAGACCGGACGTCGTCGACCATAAACCAGGGGTAGCTCATGACCCAGAAGTCCGGCGGAAGGCGTTCGAGCACGTCGTACAAGTTTGCCGTCGCCTCATCGTCGGGGAACACCATCAGGCGATCGCCGGACGAGAGGTGCCGTCCGACCACCTCGGCCAGCGGTATCAGGTTGCTGTATTCAGCGACCGGGGACGTCTTCGAGTCGAACACAGGCAGGTACGCCGGGCTGGCCACACTGCCCCACCACACCCACAGCGTCGTCACGACACCGACTGCCCCCCATCGGAAGGTGCGTGTCAGATGCCGTACCCGCAAACACACCTCCGACAGCGTCACGACTGAGAGCCACGCGAGTAGTGGGAGGACGGGCTGCAGGTGGAAGGTCCCGAACCGTGGGTACGCCGTGAGACCCGCGCTCAGGAGCAAGACCAGCCCCCACCAGAATGGGCGCGCGGCGTCATCGCGCCTGATCGTCCAGATCGCGGTCACCACGAGAGAGAGGGGAACCAGCGCAAAGGCCGGACTTGGCAGCCACACTTTTTGCGCCGTCGGTGCCAACGCAGCCTGGCTCCGGAAGCCGCTCACCGCGTTGTACACGATCGTCCATCACCACACTGGCGCGATCGTGCCGCCGTTGAGGACATGGTCGCCAAGGAAGCCGACCACGGGAATCAGCGCTCCAAGAAGCAGCAGACCGAGGCCGTCGCGACACTCAAGGCGATCGAGCAGCAGGTAATCCCGCCCACGGCCAACTACCTCGGGCCCGATCCGGACTGTGATCTGAACCACGTGCCGAACGAAGCGCGACGCGCCGTCATTCGCGCGGCGTTGTCACACTCACTGGCCTTCGACGGACTCAACGCCGTGCTGGCGTTCAAGGCCGCGCCCTGAGGACGGCAGTGGTCCGGCTCCGTCGCCATCCGCCGCAGGGGTGTGGCGTGCGGCCACCACGTATCCGGGCCGCCGCTTCACCTCCGCGTAGATCCGGCCGACATATTCGCCGAGGATGCCGATGCCGATCAGCTGCACGCCCCCCAGGAAGAGGCTGCCGACGAGCAACGAGGCATACCCGGGCACATCGGTCCCGTACGCCAGTGTTCGCAGCAGGATGTAGGTCGCGTACGTGATGGCGAGGGTGGCGATGAACGCACCAAGATAGCTCCAGATGACCAGCGGTGCTTCAGAAAAACTCGTAATGCCTTCCACGGCCAGCCCCCACAGTCGTCGGTCATTAAATTTGCTGGCGCCGGCAGCCCGCGCGGGACGCGTGTACGTGATGACGTCGGCGGGAAAACCGACCCACGCAAACAGGCCTTTCATGAAGCGCCTGCTCTCAGGCAGCCGGTTCAACTCATTGACGACGCGGCGGTCGATGAGACGAAAATCGCCGACGTTCTTCGCGATCTTCACAGGCGACAGGCAATTGTGGACCGTGTAGAACCAGAGTGCAGGCAGCCGCTTGCGCCAGTCGTCCGCGCTGCGATCGGCGCGCTGCGCCAGCACGACCGGGGCGCCCGCACGCCACCGCGCGACCATGTCGGGGATGAGGTCCGGCGGATCCTGCAGATCGACATCGATGACGATCACCGCGTCACCTCGAGCCTCCGCAAGACCGGCGGTTAGCGCCGCTTCCTTGCCAAAATGTCGTGAGAGCGAGACGATCCCCACGGGTGCCGGCGGATATGGGTGGCCAAGCAGGCGCTCGACCGTGGCATCCGTGCTGCCATCGTCAACGAAGAGAAACTCAAAGGCGATGTCCGCATGCCGCGCGCACGCGTCCGTCAGCGGGCCGGCCATGCTCTCGAAGAAGAGCTGGATGGAGTCCTCCTCGTTGAGGACAGGAACGACAATGGTGATGAGACGTGGCATCGATAGTCAGTGTCCCGATGTGACAGGTGTTCCGCCCTACCTTGACGCGGTGAACCGGGCGACGACGGTCTCGCCTTCTCGTCCTGCCTTGTTGATGTTGAATGCCATGTGACGCGACAGTATCTGCAAGGAGCCCTGTGGCACAACCCGCGCGATCTCGTCGTAGAGCGGCGTGGCGACCACGAGAATCGCGTCGGTGTGTTGAGACAGCACGGCGGCGGCGGCTTCGCCGAACGGGGGAAGGGCGCGCACCGGGTCATTGGGAGCGCGGCGCAGCTCGAACACCAGTGACGGTTCGAGCGTGTCGTCCGCAAAGACCGGCAACCCGCCGTGGCCGGCGTCCTCGATGGAGCGCGCGACGGCCCCGGCGGTTTTCGTGATGGCTTCCACGGCGGGCGCGACACACCAATAGGCGAGCAAGAAGCACGGAGGAATGGCGGCAACCGCCAGCCGATGGGCCAGCCGCGGGCGGCCGACATGGCGGAGCGTGAGGAACGCGATTGTGGTGGCGGCAAGGACCAGTGCCAGCACCGCGGCCCCGGGCGCCGCGAGCAGCCACGTCAGGATCAGGAGCCCCAGCACCGTGCCGGCCAGCACCACGGCGTAGACGATGTCACCGATGCCCCACCCCTTGGGTCCGACGGAAACGTCTGCGCCGGTACGTCCGACATGAAACGCGGCCAACACGATCGCAGCGGCGGGGAACAGCGGAAAGATGTAATGCGGGAGCTTCGTCGCCGCGAATGTGAACAGTGTGAACGTCGTCGCAGGCCAGGTGATGAGGAACATGCGATGGTGCCCGGTCGCCAACTGCCCTTTGGTCAAGGCCGTCCACGCCTGAGGCAGGTCGACTGTCCAGGGCATGAGGCCAAGGATGACGACTGGCACATACACCGGCAGACTGATCATGTAGCCGCCGAGGCCCGCGCCACCGTGTCCCTGCATTGGCGCAACCGCACGGCCAACGATGTGCACCCAGAATCCATCGCTGAGGATCATCCCGCCGCTCAGACTGTTGGCTGGGACGGCCCATGCTAGGAACACGGCCATCGCGAGGAGGCCGGCGGAGGCCAAGGCACGCACTTCGCGCCAACCGGGCCTCTGCGACTGCGGTCCGAACGCCCAGGTGGCCAGCACCGCGCTGCCAAACACCACGGGCCCCACCGGTCCCTTGGTGAGCATCGACGCGGCAAGGGCCGCCGTCAGCCACGCGGTCTGGACCCGGGCGGGACGGCCGTCCCTCAACCCGAGCCACGCCCAGAACGCCATCGTGACTGTCGCAAGCAGCACCGTCTCGAGCATGGCCGCCGCTCCCAGGTAGACTGCCATCAGCGACGTGGCCAGAATGATCATCGCCCACCGGCCGGTGCGCGCATCGAAGATGTGCCGTGC
>Ga0163152_10008461_pt1 | contig 10989 bp, 9 predicted proteins | sample OliLakLV19MP8IB2_FD_148635 | JGI IMG/M metagenome (GOLD analysis project Ga0163152, IMG submission 148635) | Freshwater microbial mat bacterial communities from Lake Vanda, McMurdo Dry Valleys, Antarctica - Oligotrophic Lake LV.19.MP8.IB-2 | ecosystem: Environmental > Aquatic > Freshwater > Lake...
GTACTGCACCGTGTAATAGACCGCAAAGGCCCAGAACAGGACCCAAATCAAGCGCACGTACCAGGGAATGCGGTTGCCAGAATAGTGGTGAAACCGATGCTCGGCGCCGGCCGACGTGGGGTCTTGAGTCGTTTTTTCAGCTTCGACCATGGCGGCTCCTGATGGCAAAGGGCTCGAGGGTTGCGTCGCGCGAGTGGGCTGCGCGCGCCCAAGAAGTTTGCTCGGATTCGCTACCCGTCGCGGCACCCTCTAACTGGTCGAGCCAGCGCTCGTTCTCCAGCAACGTCAGCTTGGGTCGTTCGATATCACGGAACATGCCGTGCCACACGGCCCAACCGAACAAACATAAGAAGCCGAGACTGGCCAACAGGTAATTGACGATTGGCGTGATAGCGAACACGCCTTCGACGTCACCTCGATACAGCGCGATGAACTCGATGAACTTGCTGCCGAACCCGTACAAGCTCGGCAACAAGACCGCCAGCGCCAGCAGGACCATCAGCAGGCGGTTTGAGCGGCGGGCAGGCTGTGCGGTGTTCATGGTTGCTCTGCTAGATTCGAGGTGCGTTGTTTGCGGGGATCGTCGCATGGGCAGGCGGTCGACGGGCTACGGCTTCAATCGCTCAGCGAGGGGCTGATAGGCCTCGTAATCGGGATAGCTTTCGAGCCAAGAGCCGAGCCACTGCACGTAGGTGATCAGGGCCAGACCGCGCCGGTTTGGTTTGTTGGGCGCGCCGTCAAAGAGCCAGGGGTACTCGGGCATCGGCGAATCGATCGAAGTCAGCTTGGGTCGGTAGAAATGCACCGCGTGCCAGTCGTTCGAGCGGCGACCACCTTCGCGGCAGAGGTCGGGTCCGACACGTCGCGTGCCGAACATCACCGGCCGTTGCAGTTCGTTCTGGTATTCCCAAGTCGCGGAGACTGGTCCCCAGCGATCTTCCTCGCGCGAGACTGGCCGGACGAACTGGCTGTGACAATGCCAACAACCTTCGCTCACATAGACCTGGCGACCGAGCCGCAGGGCCTCGGCGCACTCGTATTGAGTCGGCTGGCCGATGTACTCCTTGAACTGCTCGGGATAGCGGTGGCTGAGCTCCTCGAACTGATACATCAGATTCGAGTTCTTGGCCACGAGCTCGGTCGTCGTCTGCTCAGGCAAGTCGCGATACATGAGCATCGGCACGACCGCGTTCGACAAGAACGCAAACGCGAAGAAGCCCAGGCCGCCGACCAGTAGCACGCCCGATTTACTTTCAAACATCGTCGAAGCTCCCTAATCACCGCGCGTCAGTTGACCACCGTACCGACGGAAGTGGCAGTCGCCGCCTGGGCCAACCCGCGGGCGCGCGACAGTTGCCAAGTCATGTACAGGTTGTAGAAAAAGCAGAGCTGCCCGCCGAGGATCGCCACGCCCGCGAAGACGCGCACGATCCAGAACGGCTGTGAGCCATCGACGGAAACTTCCCACGGGGCAAGCGACGCCCAATAGAAGCCCTGGAACACGCCGCCGAGGATCAAGTCGCCGGCCATCACCAGCATGCCGCCAGCCGACAGCCAAAAGTGCCATTCACACAGCGCGCGACTGTACCACTCGGTGTGCCACAGCCTCGGGAAGAGGTACGTCATGATCCCCAAGAGCCACATCGAGAAGACGCCGAACATCACCAGGTGGGCGTGCCCCACGACCCAGTCGGTGAAATGAATCAGCGCCTGAAACGTCAGCGTCGTCTGCATGGCGCACTGCAAGCAGGTCAAGGTGTAATACACCATGCCCGTGTAGAACCAGCGGATCGGTAGGTTGGTCACCACTTCCCGGCCGGAGCCTCGTAGGGTGGCGAAGAAATTGATGATCACGGTCAACACGACCATCTCGACCGCGATCGTCGAAATAATGGCGCCGTGCTGCAAGAACATCGGAATCGGCGTGTACAGGAAGTGATGGATGCCGTTGAGCGGATAGAAGAACGCCAGTCCCCAGAAGCCCACGAGCGACAGGGCATGGCTCCACATTGGCTTGCGCAACAGGATTGGCACGAAGTAGTACATCAGCCCCCAGCCCAACGGCGTGACGAACAGGCCGACCAGGTCGTGAATGAACAGTCCGCCAACGGCTCCGGCGCTCGTGCCGGCCAGTGCGTATTGCGGCAGGAAGTTGCCCATCGCGTAAGTGAGAAACGTCCAGACGAACGCCGCCATGAAGTACCACAGCGTGACGTATAAGGGCCCGGGGGCCTGCGTGATCGGAGCCATGAAGTTCACGGCCACGAGCAGCAACCCGGCCAGCGCCAAAGGATCGATCCAGGTGGGCGTTTCTCCCCATTCGATACCTTGCGCGCCCAACGACCAGGGTAAGCCTTGCAGGGCGGGAACTATGGCCTGCAGCGTCGGCCCGGCGACGATGCCGATCGCGGTCGAGAGCACTACGACTTGCCAGGCGACGAAGATGAACCACGACAGCGACTGGCTCAGCACTGGCCGCAGCGTCAGACGCGGCACCGCCCAGTGCAGTGCGCCCAAGAACGCATTCGCTAGAAAGCCGTAGGCAATCGCGTTGGTGTGGACCATTCGCCAACGCCCCGGCGACAGCAACTCGATTCCGCGCAGCGGATTCCAGTGCACGAGCTGCAGGGCCATGAGCATGCCTGCCAACAGCGAGATGCCCAGGTACGAGAGCGCCGCGATGAAGTAGAGCGCGACGATCCGGCGATCGACCAACTGGTCTTCGAGCGCCGACGCGGTCGTGCGTTGGGTATCGATCATGTCTCGTCCGACTCCAGGCGATAGGGAATGTAGCGCCCCAGGCGGTAGATCAAGAGCATCGTCCAGCCAAACACCAGGTGCGTGAGCGCCGCCACCCAGGGTGGAACTTGCTCGACAATCCACCGCCCGCCAAACAGCAGCGGCTGCAACCAGGAGAGAATGCCGTAGAAGTTGAGGATCCACAGCGCCAGGGAGAGCGCGCTGACGGCAGCCAGCCGCGCCGGCGCCGAGAGCTGCGTCAGGTAGCGCGTGAGCACGAGCTCGAACAGCATTCCGTAGACCATGCCCGTCGCCAGGTACAAGCAACAGCCGATCGCGAGAATCAAACCGTTGTCGACGGCATTAAAATGCAGCGCCTGCTCCCCCATCGGAAATGTCAGATAGACGCGAATCAACTGCAGCGGGTGCTGCTCGAACATGAGCGCGCCGATGATGTTAAGGAGCAGGCTGCTCATAGCCGCCACGGCGCCGAGCAAGAACCCGGTCGTGGCGTGGTACGCGGTGTAGTACTCGGTCGCCTGCCAGGAGGGCGTCGCCGGCTCGCTGCCGATCGCGGCCTCGAGCTCGCGCACCCGTGCGCGCAACGCTTCTAGCTCGTGCTGTTGATTGTCGCCGCCACTCATGATGAAGGCTCCTCTGCGGCAGGCGGGACTGCCGGCGATGCGGACGGCGGTTGCTCGGGCTGCGCGTCGGGCGCCGCCGCAGGTACTTCACCCGGCGGTGTGGCGCCAGCTTCGGCCGGAAACTGCACGCCGTGCCGTCGCTGGTCCGCAAGGTGCAGCACGTAGTGCACGAGACACCAGGTGGCATTAGGATCGTCGGCCAGAATGTCTTTGAAGGCCGGCATCGGCGTGCCGTTGATACCCGCATGAATGCGGCGATAAACGTCGACGGGCAACTGTCCGCCGTGCAGCATGCCCGAGGTCAGGTCGGCCGCGGCCGTTTTCTGCCCCCAAGCATCCACGCCCACTTCGATACCGCCGGCCAGTCCGCCCCGACCGTCACGACCGTGGCACTTGAAGCACTCGCGCTTCTGAAAGATCGCCTGCCCTTGGGCAACAGTCTCGGGGCTGAACGGGGGCATCTTGCTGACCGGTTCGACGATCTGTTCGTCGGCCGCGCTCCATTGGTCGACAATGCTTTGGGCCAACTCTTGCGCTGCTTCGTCGGTTAGTTCGCCTTCGCTCTCCGCTTGGGAAGCGATCAGGATCTCCAGTTCGCCCCGATGGGTCAGCGCCAGCACATAGTCGACCACCGCGTCTAGATCCTTCTTTTCCATCCTTGCGAACGAAGGCATCGAGGTGCCGGTGACGCCGTGGGTGATCGTGCGAACCAGGTCTTCGCGGCGAGGCTTGTTGCCGTAGCCGGTCGAAGTGAATTTGAAGACACCCTTGCGATAGTCGCGGGGTCTTGGCGAGAGATAGTCGGCCGCGAGGCCGGAGCCATCGCCGCTGGCGCCGTGGCACTGCACGCAGTTCTTTCGATAGACCTGAGCGCCGCGCTGGAGGTGCGCATTGAACTTCGCATCGCCGCCGAACGCCTGGGGGTCGGCGCCCAACAGTTTGGGTCGCGCCGGAGTGCCCGTCAGCGCGGTCAACTGCTGCTGCACCGCTTGCTGCAATTGTGCGTCAAGCGCAGCGACTTCTGGAGCCGGGACAAACTTCAACTCGGCGGCGGGCTCACACCCCACGAACAGCAGCAGTAACGCCGAAGAACCGAGTGCCCAAGGTGCCCAGCGTGAGCTGGGTTGTCTGGAGTGAAGCATTTGCGATTCAGTTCTTATGCCGATGCTCGGGTCAAATTAACGAGCGAATACTTGCCGTTGATCTCGCCTGCCGTTGGCGAGCCGTGCGAACGCAATTTGAATGCCAGGGCCAGTGGCCAAGGGACGCGATGCCCCGCGTTACGTGGTTTGCCGTGCGGTCGAATGCCGGCTGCAGACGGGAGTTTTTGCGGTTCGCACAGTCAGAAATCGCGCTAGCACTTCGACCTGCCAGGTGCCGAACCGATCGGCATTGCGCGCGGCAGGCGTGCGGATTCGCACAGTGCACTGTGCGGAACTGACTCGATGCGAATTACGACAACTCTCGGCTTCAATTGGAACGCGAAACTCATAGCATTCCGCTGCCTGCGACAACGCCAAGGCGCATCGCGATTTCACGTCAGGTGCTGTTTGTGTCGAGCCGAGACGCCGATGAATGGAAGGGCAGCCTCGATGCAGGTGGTGTGATAAATGCATGGCAGCGGGCTTCTCAGCCGCGCACGTCAGAGAAGCCGCTGGGCGAAAACCATGTCCCGCCCGCGACGATCCACGGCAAATAACTACAAGTAACCAGCCGACGCGGCTAGCCGCTCAACGCGATACGGCGTGCGTCACAACCTGATGCGGCCTACCGCACGACCACCCAATTCACTAGTTCCCCCTTGCAGGTGATGCCAACATGATGAAGCTGGCCTACCAATTGCCGGTGCTTGTCGCCGTGCTCGGACTGTTCAACTCGGCCGGTTCGAACTTGATGGCAGCGACCCCCGAGGCGCCGCGCATCGGGCACAAGGTGCCGAGCTTCGCGCTCAAGGATTTTCGTGTAAAGGTTCACTCGCTCGATAAGCTGGCCAACCACCAGGCCGTGGTTGTCGCTTTTCTGGGAGTCGAATGCCCGCTGGTCAAGCTCTACGCACCGCGGCTCGAAGAGTTAGCCAAGCGGTTTGGCGTGCAAGGGGTCGCCTTCCTGGCGATTGACGCCAACTGCCAAGACTCGCTGGCCGAGATGGAGCACTTTGCTCGCACGCACGCGCTAACCATTCCGTTTCTCAAGGATGTCGGCAACCGGGTGGCCGATCAGTTTCAGGCCGAGCGCACTCCGGAAGTCTTCGTGCTCGATCGTGAGCACGTGGTGCGCTATCGAGGGCGGATCGACGATCAGTACGGTTTCCAGTCGGGAGTCGGCTATCAGCGACCGGCGGCAACGCAACACGATCTGGCTGCCGCGCTCGAAGACCTCTTGGCAGGTCGCGAAATTCGCCTAGCCACGACTCACGCGCCGGGGTGCCTGATCGGTCGAGCGCAAGCAACCCAAGAGGATTCGCCCGTCACCTACGCTAGCCAGGTCGCTCGCATCTTCCAGAACCGGTGCGAAAGCTGCCATCGCGACGGCGAGATTGGTCCGTTCGCCATGTCGAGCTACGAAGAGGTCGTCGGCTGGGCGCCGATGATCGGTGAAGTCGTGCGCGAGGGTCGCATGCCCCCTTGGCACGCTAGCCCCAAGTACGGGCAGTTCGCCAACGACAGCCGGTTGAGCGACCTGGAACGTCAGCAGATACTCACTTGGGTCGAGCACGGCGCGCCGCTGGGTGATGCCAGCGAATTGCCCACGCCGCGCACGTACACCGTGGGCTGGCAGATTCCACAGCCCGATCAGATTGTGCCGATGAGCGACAAGCCCTTCCTTGTCCCCGCCGTGGGTGAGGTCGAGTACCAGTATTTCCTGGCCGATCCCAAGTTCACCGAGGACAAGTGGGTGCAAGCCTGTGAGTGCCGGCCGGGCAACCGGGGCGTCGTGCATCACATCATTGTCTTCATCGTGCCGCCCGGCGAAGAATCAAAACGCATGGCCGAAGGGACCGCGACGCGCCACTTGCTGGCCGGCACCGCGCCGGGCAATCCCCCCACGGTCTACCCGGCAGGCATGGCCAAGCTGCTTAAAGCGGGCTCGCGTTTGTTGTTTCAAATGCATTACACCTCGAACGGCCGCGAGCAAGAAGACATGAGCAATATCGGCTTGATCTTCGCTGATCCGGCGAGCGTCACCCGCGAGGTGCGTACCGATCTGGCGATCAATCCGTTTTTCGAGGTGCCGGCCGGCGCTGATAACTTCCCGGTCGATTCGTTCAAGAAGTTCCGCCAAGACACGCTGTTGCTGGGTCTGATGCCGCACATGCATTTGCGCGGCAAGGCCTTCCGTTACACGCTGGAGTATCCGGACGGTCGCGAGGAAATCCTGCTCGACATCCCAAAGTACGATTTCAATTGGCAGAACAGTTACCAATTTGTTGAGCCCAAGCTGGTGCCGCGCGGATCGCGCTTGCACTGCGTGGCTCACTTCGACAACTCGGCGGAGAACCTCGCCAATCCCGATCCCACGACGCCAGTCCGTTGGGGCGAGCAGACTTGGGAGGAAATGATGATCGGCTGGTTCGAGCGGGCGCCCGCGGTCGAACGCGAACCCGTCGCTGACGTCGTGCCCGAACCGAAGTAGCGGCCAGCGCCCGAATAGCCCCAACCGCCGCGACGGTCGGCGAGCAACTCCGGCGTGATACGCTGCCCGTGAAGCAGCCTCTGCATGGCCCAGGCTGTCTTCACGGCCCGCGCTAGGTATCGGCTCAATGCGATGCCGATTCCGGTGCCGGCGCGACGATATGATTTGGCGTCACGGCCACCTCGCTGAGAAAGGCCGCTGTGTCCTCGGGCAGCACCGTGTTGATCGACATGCCGCTCCCCAGAACGTGAAGCCTGCTGCGATTGGATGGCCGTCGCCGCGACCGGTCAACTACGTGCAAGCCTTGGCCAATTGGATCGAAGAGCGCCACGCCCCGGCCGCCACTCCGACAGTCGCTGCGGCCTGGCGTGATCCAGAAGACGGTAGCACGCTCGATAGGGCAAAACGTCTGCTCGTGGCTGGTTATCGCCCCGAGCTGCGGGCATCGTGGTCGGCACTGGTCGGGGGGCTCGCCGTCTCCGCATTGGCGTTTGTAGTCTTATGTTGCGGCACTCACGCCGGCGTTGCATTGGCAGCCGAGATTCTTTTGCCCACGCAACGCATTGAAAAACTGGCCGGCGAGCGCGACCTGCTTCGCCCACTGTCTGGCACCCACGACGCGTGCGCCAGGATCTTCGTCAGCGTGTGCCAACCCAGGCCGCACTTTCGCAAACTCATCTTGCAACCGACGCTCTGCTCGGGGAATCTGACGGTTAGTTTCGGTTGATCCAGCTCTCCCACCTTTCGGGTGCGATCTATGAAGGCTCTTCGCGTCGCGACGTTGTTGGCGGCTCTTTGCTTCTTGGCACCCTCAGCCTGGGGGTCGAAGCCCGAGGTGGCGCTTCGGACTGCCGGCAAGGTTGATTTGCGCTTCTACAAGCCGCTCGATCTGGCGGGTAAGACCGTCTCACTGGTCGAGAACGAACGCCGCGCGGGCACCGCGTTCGTCTTTATCTCGTCCGAGTGTCCCATCGCGCGGCAGTACATTCCGGAATTGAACCGCATTGCTGCCTCGCCGGCTGCGGAGAAGTTGCCGCTGGTGGGAGTGCTCTCGGATCGCTCCGTCAGCCGTGCCGCGGCGAAGAAGTTTGCCGACGAGTTCAAGGTCGAGTTCCGCGTGATCTTCGACGCAGCGGGCGAACTGGCCGAGATGCTCGAGCCCTCGCACGTGCCGCAGGCGTTCGTCGTGAATCCGCGCGGCGAGATCGTCTATCGCGGTCGCATCGATGATTTGTACGCCGAAATCGGTAAACGCCGTCCCGAGGCGTCGACGCACGAGCTGCTCGACGCGATGACGGCGCTCGGCGAGGGCAAGTCGATCGAAGTGGCGACCACCGACACGGTGGGCTGTCCCTTCGAGAATCGCGGCAGCCTGGCGACCGATGGCGTAGTGACTTACAACCGTCACATTGCGCCGATTCTGTTCGGGCAATGCGCGGAGTGCCATCGACCAGGCGAGGTGGCGCCGTTCTCGCTCCTCACTTATGAAGACGCGTCGAAGCGCGCCGACTTTCTGGCCGAGATTACGAGCGCCGGTATCATGCCTCCCTGGAAGGCCGAGCTTGGGCATGGCGAGTTTCTCGACGAGCGCCGACTGACCGAGCGCGAAGTCGTGCTGATCAAGACTTGGGCCGCCTCGGGCATGCCGCGCGGCGACGAGGCCGACCTGCCGCCCCAGCCGGAGTTTCCCACCGGCTGGCGTTTAGGCACCCCGGACGTCATCGTGGAAGCCCCCACGAATGTGACTATCCCGCCGGACGGTGGCGACATTTTCCATCACTGGGTCATGCCGATCGAGATTCCCGAAGACAAGATCCTCGTGGGGATCGAGTTCCGGCCCGGCAATCCGGCAGTGGTGCATCACGCCATCATCGCGCTCGACACGACCGGTGGCTCGCGTCGGCGAGATGAAGAAACGCCGGAGCCGGGCTATCGCTCGTCGGGCTCCATCGAGGGCTCGATGTCGGCCTTCCTGGGCGTCTGGACGCCCGGCATGACACCGCGATTTTATCCCGAGGACGTCGGCTATCGCGTTCCAAAAAAGGCCGACGTGCTGCTGCAACTGCACCTGCACCCCACCGGCAAGGAAGAAACCGATCAATCGCGCGTGGGTTTGTACTTTGCCGACAAGCCCCAAGCGAAGATGAAGACCCAGTCGATGTTCGTCACCGGCTCGCTGGTGGTGGCCATTCCGCCGGGCGAAACGCGGCACAAGATTGGCACTTCGTTCACGCTGCCCACCGACCTGACGTTGAACTCTGTCTTCCCGCACCTGCACTTGATCGGCAAAGAAGTAAAGGTGACCGCGACTTATCACACGGGCGAGACGGAGTCGCTGATTTGGATCAAGGATTGGAACTTCTATTGGCAGGACGTGTACGTTTACAAGGAAGCCAAAATTCTGCCGAAGGGTACCAAAGTCGACATCGAGGCCTGGTACGACAACTCGGCCGAGAATCCGTTCAACCCGAGCAAGCCACCGAAGACGGTGCTTTTCGGCAACGACAGTGATGACGAGATGTGCTTCATCCTCTTCCAAACGGTGAGTGAGGACGACAGTGTCATGAGGAAGCTCGGCCCGGCCATGATGATGAGCTTCATGAAGGAATGGCGCGACGCGGATCTCAGCGAAGAGGAGCGCGCGCACATCGTGGAAGAGGCGATCAAGCTCTTCGGCGGCGGTGGCGGCGAAATGGGCCCCCAAGGCCGCCGCGGGGGTGAAATGCTGCGGCGCCTCATGCTGCAAGACGGCAAAGGCAAGAAAGAGAAGCAAGACGAAAAGCCGACGGAGCCGGATACGGCCCCAGCAGCCAGCGACGGCTGACCTGGATCTCTAACCGAAAACGAGCGGTGTTCGCTTCGATGCCGCTCGACCGCCGAGCCAGAATAGGGCTATGACGAGAAGCCCAAGAGACGAAACCTCGGCGAGTCCCAAAGCGACTCGCGACGCGCCTGAGTCCACTGGTATGGAAGGACCAGCCGCGGTTCGTAACGCATGACACAATTGCGCTAGGCAGGGTGACTACGGGAGGGCGAATGCCAACTATGGCCATTGCCCGGGTCCGGTATTTTGACGAACAGCATGCCGTGAAAGGTCAACACCATGGTTTTTCCCCTGGGGGATGACAATTCCGATCGCCGGGCGGTGCCGTTCGTCAATTATGTCCTCATCGCCATCAATGTGCTCGTGTTCGTGGCCTTTCAGCAGTTGGGTACCGACGACCGCTTCACCTACAAGTTCTCGACCGTGCCCGCCGAGATCGTCACCGGCAAAGACGTTGTCACCGAGGATCGCGTGGTCGCCGATCCTCAGAGTGGTCAGCAGTTTCGGGCGCCGGGCCTGCAGCCGACACCGGTTTCGGTTTACCTCACTCTCTTGATCTCGATGTTCATGCACGGCGGCATTGCCCACCTGTTGGGCAATATGTGGTTCCTGTGGATCTTCGGCGACAACGTGGAAGACGACATGGGACACGCTCGCTACGCCGCGTTTTACCTGCTCACAGGCCTCATCGCCTCGCTGAGCCACGTGCTGATGAACGCAAGCGGCCCGGGAAGTTTGATACCCAGCCTGGGCGCATCGGGCGCGATCTCGGGAGTTATGGGCGCCTATCTCGTCTTGCATCCCACGCGGCGCGTGCGCGTCATTTTGATGCGCATGCTCACAGACGTGCCAGGATACGTCGCGGTCGGTCTCTGGTTTGCGTTCCAAGTTGTCAGCGGTTTGGGGCTGCTCGGCGGCGGCTCGCAAGAAAGTGGCGTGGCCTACGCCGCGCACATCGGTGGCTTCGTAGCCGGCGTGGTGCTTGCCAAACTGTTCACGTTTGGCCGTGCCACGCGGAGCATTCGGCCACCAAGCCGTGGTTAGCCCGCGTTTCTCACCGCGCGGATTGAAAAAGGGCTGCTCCTTTGGCATAAGTTGTTTTGTCACAGACAACTTTCGCCACAAGCAAGGAGGCAGCCCTATGGCAAC
>Ga0163152_10008462_pt1 | contig 10989 bp, 7 predicted proteins | sample OliLakLV19MP8IB2_FD_148635 | JGI IMG/M metagenome (GOLD analysis project Ga0163152, IMG submission 148635) | Freshwater microbial mat bacterial communities from Lake Vanda, McMurdo Dry Valleys, Antarctica - Oligotrophic Lake LV.19.MP8.IB-2 | ecosystem: Environmental > Aquatic > Freshwater > Lake...
GTTCCTCGACCGTCCAGAGCTGACCGCGGGGCTCGGCGTGCGCGCGCGCCTGCGCGTCGAGAAGCGCCACTCGGCCGAGGCGCTGGCCACGCGCCTCGAAGAGGTCTACGCGCGGGCCGTGGAGGAACGCACGTGCGCCTCCTGATGATCTCGGGCGACCGCCAGGCCTCGATCGGCGAGCGCGGGCCGTTCGCGACGCTGCAGAGCGAGTTCGCGCACCATTTCGAGCGCATCGACGTGCTGTGCCCGCGGCCGCCGCGACCGCAGACCGTGAAGGTCATCGAGGGGCACGTGCACCTGCACGCCGCGCCGGTGGGCCGCTCCGGCATGGTGCGCTGGCTCGAGTCCGAGGGCGCGCGGCTCCTGGCCGAGCACGGCCACGCGCTGATCACGAGCCACGACTACGGCTGGTTCTACAACGGGATCGGCGCCGCGCGGCTCTCGCGCCGCGCCGGCGTGCCCTACGTGTCCGAACTCCACCACGTGCCCGGGTATCCCGTCGCGGCCGACTGGCGCGAGCGCTTCGACCGGCGCGTCGCGCGCACGTACGTCCGCTGGGCGCGCGCGCGCGCGGCCGCGTTCCGCGTCGTGAACCGCGTGGAGATGCCGCGCCTCTTGCGGAGCTGGGGCGTGCCCGAGGAGAAGATCCTCGTGCTGCCCTCGCTCTACATCGACTTCGACACGTTCCGGCCGGTCGAGCCGGCGCCGTCGTTCGAGGTCGACGTGACCTTCGTCGGCCGCATGGTGAACAACAAGGGCCTCGATCGCATCGTGGACGCGCTGGCGCTGCTCGCCGCTCGCGGTCGCCGCGCGCGCGCGTTGTTCGTCGGCCAGGGGCCGCTGCGCGACGCGACGCGCGCGCGCGCGCAGGCCAAGGGCATCGACGCGCGCTTCGTCGAGTGGCTCGAGTCGCCCGAGGACCTGGCGTCGATGTACCGCGCGAGCCGCGTCGTCGTGTGCGCCTCGACGTGCGAAGGCGGCCCGCGCTTCACGGTCGAGGCGATGGCCTGCGGCACGCCGGTGGTCAGCACGCCGGTCGGCGTGATGGGCGAGTTGATCGAGGACGGAGTGAACGGGGCACTGTGCGGATTCGACTTCGAGAGCCTGGCCGCCGCGCTCGAGCGCGTCCTGGCCGACGACGCTGCCGCGCGCGCGATGGGGGAGGCCGGCCGCCGATCCGTGCAGGGATTCGAGCGCCGGACGACGATCCGCGGCTACGCCGAGGGATTGCAGTCGATCGCCGCGCGCACGGGTGGCGGCGCGTGAAGCTCCTGTTCCTGACGCAGGTGCTCGACGCGAACGACGCCGTGCTCGGCTTCGTGCCGCGCTGGATCCAGGCCCTGGCCCGCCACTGCGAGCGCGTGCGCGTCGTGGCGCTCGAGGTCGGCGACACGAGCGGCCTGCCGCCGAATGTCGACTGGCGCGAGATCGGCCGCGCCGGCACGATCCGGCGCTGGTTCCGCTACCGCGGCGTGCTGAACGAAGCGCTCGGGAATGAGGGTTTCGACACGGTGCTGGCGCACATGGTGCCGCGCTACGCGCTGCTGGCCGACGGGCCCGCGCGCCGCCACGGAGCGCGCGTTTACTTGTGGTACACGCACGCGGCGGTCGACGCGCGGCTCCTACGCGCTTCGAACGTCGTCGCGAAGGTCTTCACCGCAAGCCCCGAGTCCCTGCGGATCGATACACCTCGTCGGGTAGTGACAGGTCACGGCATCGACCTGGAGCACTTTGGACGTCGGGAGGAGAGCCCGGCCGATCCGCCGCGAATTCTCGCGGTGGGCCGGCTGACGGCGGCGAAGGATCCGTTGACCGTGATCGAAGCGGTGCGGCGCCTCGCGGCCGATGGCAGGGATCTCCGGCTCGACCTCGTCGGAGGAGGTCTCACGGTGGCGGACAGGCAGTATGGCGAGCGGGTGCGGCAGACACTCGCGAGCTCGGGGCTGGGCGACAAGGTGGCGCTGGTCGGGGAAGTCCCGTACCGGCAGATCCCGGCGTGGTACGAACGCGCGAGCGTCGTCGTCAACTCCAGCTCGACGGGCAGCATCGACAAAGTCGTGCTCGAGGCGATGGCCAGCCGCAGGCCGTTCGTGTCGTGCAACGAGGCCGTTCCGCCGCTCGTGGCCGAGCTGGGCGCCGGCGCGCAGCGACTCGCGTTCGAAAAGGGTGACGCGGCCGGCCTCGCGGACCGCATCGCGCGGCTGCTCGATCTTCCGGCGGAGGATCGTGCGCTGCTCGGCGCGGAGCTGCGCGGCATCGTCGCGCGCGACCACGAGGTCGAGCGCCTGGCCCGACGGCTCGTGTCCGAGATGGGCGGTGGCGCATGACCCAGCTCTCCGTCGTCGTGCCCTCGTGCAACACGCGCAATCACCTGCGCGCGTGCCTCGAGAGCCTGATGCAGACCCTGCCGCTCTCCTCCGAGGTCATCGTGGTCGACGACGCCAGCCGCGACGGCTCGGCGCGCATGGTGTCGGACACGTTCCCGCACGTGCGTCTCGTGCGCAACACGGCGCGCCAGGGGATCACGGCCGCGATGAACCAGGGCTTCCGCGCGGCGCGCGGGGCCTACGTGCTGTTCCTGCACGCCGACACGCAGATCCAGGGCGCGGCGGTGAAGCAGATGCTGACGTTCCTGGAGACCAACCTGCGCAACGGCGCCGTGGCCCCGCGACTCGTGCGCCCCGACGGCAAGACGCGGCCCGATCACATGCGCCTGCCGAACCTGTGGACGCCGCTCCTGTTCGGCACGCCGCTCGAGAAGGCCTTCCCGGGGAACCCCGAGGTGAACCGCTACTTCGCGCGCGAGTTCGACTACGAAACGGACGGCGACGTCGAGGCGCCGTCGGGCGCGTGCCTGCTCATGCGCCGCAAGGCGCTCAAGAAGGACTCCGCGTTCGACGAGCGCATGGGCCTCGCGTTCCACGAAGCCGACCTGTGCCGACGCCTGGCCAAAGCCGGCTGGCGCATCGGCTACCTCGAGGACGCACGCGTCGTGCACGCCGGCGGCGTCACGACGCGCCAGCAGGAGGACTACGCGGCCGCCTACCACCGCGACCGTCTGGCGTACTACCGCAAGCACCACGGCGAGCTGGCCGCGTGGTGGGTCAAGCTGTGCGTCGGCATGACCGTGATCGAGCACTCGATCGTCGAGTTCTACCGCCGCGCCGAGGGCTGGCCGGAGGAGCCGCTGCGGCCGGTGTGGGAGAGCTTCTCGGGGTTCCTGAAGGCCTGACGCAGCGCGCTCGCGCACGCGCCGCGCGCCTGCGTGCGGCGCCACCGGCGCTTTTGGGTTCTGGTTGAGTCTCGCGCCCCGCCGGACGATCCTGTCCGAGCCGTGCCCCGTCCGCCCGAAGTCCGCGAGGAGCTGCTCGAGCCCTTGCGGCGCGTGCTGCGCTGGATGGCTTCCCTGCGCGACGCCGAGGGCCGCATCGTGTGCCCCGACCATCGCGTCGAGCACACCGGCAAGAACGTCGGCGCGGCGGGGCTGGCCTGCGAGCTCCTGACGCGCGATCCGCGCCGCGACGAGGCCTGGCTCGTCGACCTGGCGCTCTCGCAAGCGCGACGAGCCTGCGACAACCTGCAGCGCGAAGGCACGAGCCCGTGCTTCACGTTCCGCCCCGGACGCCACGATCCATTCAACTGCTCGAACGCCGTGATCGACGGCGGCGCAGCCAGTGACGCGCTGGCGCACGTCGCGCGCTCGCTCGGCTCTCGGCTCGAGGCGCGCGAGCGCGAGCGCTTCGTCGAGGCCAGCCGCCTGCACGCGCGCACGTACTTGCGCTACGCCGTGCTCGACAAGGGCGTGCCGGCGCAGCGCGCGTGGGGACTCACCGGCCTCGCGGCGGCTTCCGCGCTCGATCCCGATGCCACGTTCGAACGCGCCGCGATCGAAGCCGTCGGGGTGCTCGAGGGCATCCAGCACGGCGACGGCAGCTTCCCGTACCACCCGGCCGAGTGGGGCGCCGAGCACCCCGGCGCGAGCGACGTCTCGAGCTTCTACCAGTCGCGCATCCCGGGCTTCTTGATCTTCTCACTCGAAGCCCTGGGCCGTGATCCGCGCGACCCGCTGTTCGCCGGCCCGATCCGCCGCGCGCTGGAGTTCGCGCGCGCGCTGCAGGCTCCCGATGGCATCAAGTGCGGCCTCGTCGAGGCCAAGCCCTGGTACTGGGGCGCGGAGTACGAGGTCGCGTCGCACCCGTTCGACGTGCACGCGTTCGCGAGCGGCTGGCGGCTCTTCCGCGATCCCGCGCTGGGCCAGGCGGCCTTGCGCGCGTTCCGCGCGTTCGCTGCGCACCTCGACGAGCAGGGCCGTCCGCGCAGCCACTTGCCGGGCCATGGACGCACGCCGAGCTACCAGTGTCCGCTGTTCTGGGCCGGCCACTGCGCCTGGATCGCGCGCGTGCTGGGAGAGCTGGACGAGCTGTGGGACGCGCCCGGTCCGTACGAGCCGGGCCCGGGCACGATCGACGTTTCGCTGCGCTGGTTCCCCGACGCGCAGCTCGGGCGCCTCGAGGACGGCCACGTCGTCGCCTGGGTGCGCGGCGCGCGACCGGCCGTGAACGTGCACCACGGCAGTCCGCACGGCGCCGGGCTCGTGCGCGTCTTCGGCAAGCGCGCCGGCGTCGATCTGATCGAGCGCCATCGGCACGCGAGCTCCGACGAGGGCGAGTGGAACGGCACGAGCGGCTGGCCGTCGTTCGCGCGCGGCTGGCGCGGCGGCGGATCCGAGCTGCGCTTCTCGCTGTGGCTGGCGCGCGTGGCCGCGCGACGCGGCCGCCCGCTCGATGCGCTCTTGACGCCGCCGCGCGTCGCGCGCGACGGGATCCTGGCGTTCGGGCGCCCGCGCGTGTCGAGCGCGTTCGACATCGCGCCGCGCGTGCGCCTGGAAGGCCACGCGATCGTGCTCGACACGCGGCTCGCGCACCGGGACGGGGCCGCGCTGTCCGAGAGCCGGCTGGTGCGCCGCTACGAAGTCGACGGCGAGGGCCTCGTGGTCGACGAGGAGCTCCAGTCCGACGGCGGCGCGCGCCGCGTCGCCTACCGCGTGCCCGAGCGCGCCGCCGACGTGCGCGAGGAGGGGCGTCGGATCCGCTGGCGCCTGGGGTAGTCTTGCGGGATGAGGACCGCGGCCCCGATCACGAGCCTGCCCACGTCGCTGTCCATGGCGGTTCGCGCCGGGCTCGCGCTGGGCACGTCCTTCGGTCTCGTCGACGGCGTCTTCGCGGCGGCCTTCGGCTCCGCGGCGCTGGGTCCGGCGTCGCTCGCCGGCTGCCTCGCCGCGGCCGTGTTCGAGTACAGCGCGCTGGGCATCGCCGTCTTCGGCGTCCTGGCGATCGTGCTCAACCCGGCGCTCGGACGCTGGAGCACGCTCGCGTGCCTGCAGGCGTTGCTGGCGCTGGGTCTCGCGGCCGGCGTCTTCGTCGAGCTCTACTGGCGCACCCGGCCCTGGGTCTTCTACGGACACAAGGTCCTCTCGCCCGAGCGCGTCCTGGCCGCGGTCGGGTTCCTGGTCGTCGCGCTGATCGTCGCGCGCCTGCTCGCGCGACCCGTCGCGCGGCTCGTGGACGCGGCCGGCTGGAAGCTCGCCCTGCCGCTGGCCGCGGTCGCGGCGGCGGGGGGAACCTACGTGCTCGCGCAGCGCGACGTGCTGGCCGGCCACGGCACGCCCAACGAGCGCACGCGCGACCTGCCCAACGTGCTGCTCGTCGTGGTCGACGCGCTGCGCCAGGACACGCTCGGCTGCTACGGGCACGCGCGCGTGAAGAGCCCGCACATCGATCGGCTGGCGCGCGAAGGCGTGCTGTTCGAGAACGCGTTCACGCAGGCGCCGTTCACGTGGACGAGCTTCGGCTCGATGCTGACCGGCAAGTACCCGCGGCGGCACGGGCTCGTGAAGATGGCGCCGGGCACGCGCATGGTGCCGAACGTGACGCTGGCGTCGCACCTCGAGAACGCGCGGCGCGCGGACGGCGCGATGCTGCAGGATCCGGACTACCTGTCCGTCTCGTTCCACACCGGCACGTTGTCGACCGGCTCGGGCCTGATCCAGGGTTTCGACCTCTACTACGAGCAGCTCGCCGGCCACGGGCTCGTCACGGCCGAGAGCGCCTGGAGCGTGTTCCGCTCCGACCTCTTGCTGCACGTGCTGAGCGCAAAGCTGGCGCAGAAGTCCGGCGGCGACGTCGCCGGCACCTCGCGCGAGTGGCTGGGCACGAACGGCCGATCGCGATTCATGGCGATGGTGCACCTGTACTCGACGCACACGCCGTACGACCCGCCCGCGGAGTTCCGCAAGCTGTACGTGGACCCCGGTTACGCCGGACCGCTGAAGGCGTTCTACGCGCAGCACCGCGAGGCGATCGAGCGCAACGAGGCCAAGCCCACCGCGGCCGACATCGCGCACATCCAGAACCTGTACTACGCGGGCGTTTCGCAGGCGGATGCGGCGATCGGCGACCTCGTGGCCGAGCTCGAACGGCAGGGGACGCTGGACGACACGCTGGTGATCGTCACGTCCGACCACGGCGAGTCGCTGGGCGAGAAGGGCCTGTGGGAGCACAACCACATGGTCCAGACGAACTTGCGCATCCCGCTCGTGATGCGCTGGCCGCGCGGGCTGCCGGCCGGGAAGCGCGTGAGCGCGATCGTCGACGAGATCGACCTCCTGCCGACCGTGTGCGACCTGGCGCGGATCGAGCTGCCGGCGCAAGTCGACGTGCATTCGACGATCGACGGCCGAAGCCTCCTGCCGCTCGTGCGCGGCGAGACCACCAGCGTGCGCGACTTCTCGTTCGCCGAGAATCCGATGTTCGTCAGCATCCAGGATCCGCGCTGGAAGCTGATCGTGCCTTTCGACCTGATCGAGCCCGACGGGTGGGCGAAGGGTCAGGACGCGAACGGTTTCGCGCCGATCCTGTTCGATCTGGCGAACGACCCGCACGAGGACCGCAACCTGATCGCGGAGCAACGGGTCGAAGCCGAGCGCTTGATCCAAGCCTTGCGCACCTGGAACAAGGCGATGCCCGTCGCACGCATGGAGTTCTCCGCCCGCGACTGGGAGGAGATCAAGCGCATGCAGGAGCTCGGGTACACGGCCGGGGGGATCGGCGCCGGCCAATGAGCGGCCCGGACCTGGCCGTCGTCGCCAACACGCGCTTCCCGTCGCGCCGCGCGCAAGGGTTGCAGGTGGCGCAGAGCTCGGCCGCGTTCGCGCGCGCCGGCTGCACGACGTCGCTCTTGGTGGCCGACCGGCGCGCGCACGTCGAGCTGCCGCCCGGGCAGGACGCGTTCGACTGGTACGGCGTGCCGCCCGGCATGCGCCCCGCGGTTGTGCGCGTCGACTGCGTGGACTGGATCGAGCGGCTGCCGCGCGCGCTGCAGTACGTGCCCGCGCGCCTGCAGGAGCTGACGTTCTCACGCTCGGCCGCTCGCCTCGTGCGCGAGCGCTTCGGATCGGCGCGCGTGCTGTCGCGCGAGACCGAGTGCGCCTTGCGCCTCGTCCGCGCCGGTCACGAGCGCGTCTTCCTCGAGATCCACCGCGTCCCGGGCAGCCGCTTGCGCCGGCGCTGGCTCCTCGAGGCATGCGCGGGCGCGCGCGGCGTGCTGGCGATCTCGGGCGGCGTGCGCGAGGACCTCGTCGCGCTGGGCGTCGACGCCGCGCGGATCACGGTCGAGCACGACGGCTTCGAGGCGTCGCGGTTCGCGCGCATGCCGGGGCGGGCCGAGGCGCGGCAGGAGCTCGGGCTGCCCGCGGACGCTCCGGTCGTCGTGTACACGGGCGGTCTGCTGGCGTGGAAGGGCGTCGACGTGCTCGTCGAAGCGGCGCGCGCGATGCCGGACGCGTACTTCGCGATCGCGGGCGGCCTCGACGGCGACGTCGCCGCGCTGCGGGCGCGCGCGGGCGGGCTCGCAAACGTGCGCATCGACGGGTTCCAGGCCCCGGAGCGCGTCGCGCTCTACCTCGCGGCGGGGGACGTGGGCGTCGTGCCGAACCGCGCGAAGCCGGCGATCTCCGCGCGCTACACGTCGCCGCTCAAGGCGTTCGAGGCGATGGCCGCGGGCTTGCCGATGGTCGTCAGCGATCTGCCGGCGTTGCGCGAGATCCTGCGACCCGATGCCGAGGCCGTCTTCGTGGCGCCCGACGATCCGAAGTCGCTGGCGGCCGGCCTGCGGCGACTGCTCGGTGACGCGGGCCTGCGGCAAAGGATGTCCGCGACGCTGCGCGAGCGCTCGATCCGACACGGTTGGGACGCGCGCGCGGCGCGGATCCTGGGCTGGATGGAAGCGCGAGAAGCCGGCTAGAAGGCAAAGCCGACCGAAACGTGGATCGCGCCCGTGGCCTCGTTGCCCTCGGGGTCGGGGTTGAGCGCGCCGTCGACGCGCACCGGGCCGATCGGCAGCAGGTAGCGCAGGCCGAGGCCGATGCCGAAGCCCACGTCCTGGAAGCGGAAGACGTCCTCGTACTCCAGGGCCACGTCGCCGGCGTCGACGAACAGCGCGGCCTGGACGCGCTTGGCCAGGAGGTAGCGCAGCTCGACGGAGAACGTGGTCGAGGCCTCGCCGCCGACGGGCGCGCCGTTGACGTCCTTGGGGCCGAGCTGCGACTCGCGGAAGGATCGCACGCTGTTCTCGCCGCCGTTGAAGAAGCGCTCCTGGATCGGGATCTCGTTCGTGTCGCCGACGGGCGCGATCACGCCGAGCCGGCCCATGCCCGCCAGCGTCAGCTTCGAGCCGAACGACACGAAGTGCGCGTGCTCCAGCCTCAGGCGCAGGAACTCGATCTGCGAGCCCAGCGCGGCGGCCGAGACGTCGGCGCCGGCGCGCGTCTGGTGGCCCTTGCGCGGGTTCTCGAACGCGTCGCGCGTGTCCCACGTCGGCTCGACGGAGAACTCCGACACGTCGACGTCCTCGACGAACTCGGGCGCGTCGACCTCGATCTGACTGGCGTCGCTGCGGCGATACTGCCAGGACGTGCGTACGCGCCACTCCTCCGAGAGCCTCCAGCTCGCGCCGAGCTCGACGCCTTGTTCCAGGCGTTGGAAGGAGGGCTCCTGGCGACGGTTCCAGAAGATCGTCAGGTTCGCGGTCGCGTTCGAGCCCAGGATCCAGGGGTCGATCAACGACAGGTCGGCGCGCTGCGCCAGCTCGGCCACGGTGGCCTCGAAGTCGAGCGTGCGCCCTGAGCCGAAGAGGTTGCGCTCGCGCGCTCCGATGCCGAAGCGCAGTCCCTCGTACGAGCCGTAGCCCGGCTCGACGAAGAACTCGCGCGCGGGGGCCTCCTCGAGCTCGACGACCACGTCGCGCGTCACTTCCGTCGCGGAGCCGTACGTCGTCGGGCCTTGAGTCGCGGATTCCTCGCTGGTCGGGGCCGCGCCGCCCTTCTCGAGGTCGATCGAAACGCGGTCGAAGAGACCCGAGCGCGACAGGTTCGCGAGGCTCTCGCGCGCGGCCGAGCGGCGGTACCACTCGCCCGGGCGCAGCTCGACGCGGTCCTCCAGGAAACCGATGCGCGTCGCTTCGGGGCCTTCGAAGCGCACGGCGCCGATCCTCACGCGCGGGCCGGGCTCGACGTGGTAGACGAGTCGCACGCTGCCTGCGTCCAGATCGCGGCTCGTCTCGGTCACCTGCGCGTCGGGGTAACCGCGCTCGCCGAACAGCGCGCCGATGCGCCCGCGCACGAGCCGCGCCACGCTCTCGTCGAACGGCTTGCCGATGCGGTCTTTCGCGACAGCTTGGATCTCCGCCAAGCTCACCGCCACCGGCCCTGCGCTGGCAGGTTCGCTCGCCGTCGGTGCCCCTGGATCAGGCGCGGGCTCGGTGATCGCCGCGCCGAGCTGCACGTCGACCGATGCGAGCTGGTGGGAGATTCCCGGCTCGATCGGGATGCGCACGCGCGCCTCGGTGCCGTCCTCGTTGAACGCGACCTCGGGCTCGCTCACCTCGACCCGCACGAAGCCCTGGCGGCGGTACCAGCGCAACACGGCACGCGCTCCGCCCGACACGGCCGCCTCCGAGTACCAGCGTTCGCTCTCCGAGTCGCCCCAGAACACGCCTTCGATCGCCTTGAATTGCTCCGGCGCTGCGCCCGGGAACTCGATCGACGCGAGACGCGTGCGCACGCCGGGGCGGATCACGAAGCGCGCGAGCTGCTTCTGGCCCGGGCGCGGGACCAGCTCGGACTCGACGCGCGCCTCGCGGAAGCCGCGTTCGCGCAGGAGCAGCTCGAGCTCGAACGCGGCGTCGTCGAGCACCGCGGCTGGACGCTCGTTCGCGGCGAACTCCTCGAACAGGTAGGCGACGCGCTCGATCATCTCGGAGCGCTCGACGCCCTCCGCGCCGACGAAGTCCAACGCGACATCCTCGGGCTGGCGCACGCCGCCCAGCAGGCCGCAGCCGCTCGCCAGCGCGACGAGCAGCACGCTCATCAGCCAGGGCAAGAACGCCGGGCGACGCGCACGCAGCCGTCTCGTCATGGCACGCGCACGACGAAGCGCAGCCCCATGTTCACGCGGTCGTACACGTCGCGCTCGCCGCGCAGGTAGATGGCCTTGCCCTTGCCGCGTGCCGCGCCGTGCAGGCGGAAGCGCACCTCGATCGTGTCCTCGCCCGTCGTCGTGACGTCCGCGCCCGTCGACATCTCGAGGCGGTCCGCGAAGCTCTCGCCAGCGTCGCCGAACCAGTCGTAGGCCAGGTCGCGCGCGACGTGCGTGACGACCTCGCTGGCCACGCGGTCCTGGTCGACGGCGAAGCCGTTCGAGCCCGGGAGTCGGCCGGCCAAGAGCAGCAGCACCAGGTCCTCCTGCTCGGCCGGCGGGATCGAGCTCAGCTCGACGATCGGCTCGGCGCTGGTGCCCGTGACGCGCGCGCGCACCTCGTAGCCGCTGACGCGCCCCTCGGCGCTGATGTCGAGGCGCGCGACACCCGGATCGGCCGGGTCGAACTCGACCGTGCCGCTCGTGAGCTCGAGCCGCGAGGCGGGCAGCGCGATGC
>Ga0163152_10008463_pt1 | contig 10987 bp, 12 predicted proteins | sample OliLakLV19MP8IB2_FD_148635 | JGI IMG/M metagenome (GOLD analysis project Ga0163152, IMG submission 148635) | Freshwater microbial mat bacterial communities from Lake Vanda, McMurdo Dry Valleys, Antarctica - Oligotrophic Lake LV.19.MP8.IB-2 | ecosystem: Environmental > Aquatic > Freshwater >...
ACGGAGGTAGACCCGGGCAAGGCCGGGCGGGCTATGGCCGAGCTGATGGGCAAGGCTCCAGTGCCGAGTGAGACGAGCGCGAAGCGCATCAAGGCGGCCGAGGCCGAGCTTAAGTCAGCCGGCGTGCTGGCGGAGGAGGCGGCGCAACCAGCACCGTCCCCGGCATGACCAAGCCGCCCCGCTCACAGCGCAGGAAGGATCGCCGCATGGCCCAGAAGAGCATCGCCGCCTCCGTCAGCCGGATCGAGGCGGCCCGCGCCGAGGTCCGCCGGCGCCGCAACTCGTCGCTCGACGGGGCCACGCCCGAGCGCGCGATCCGGGCCGGGGCGATGCAATACGGCCTGGAGACCGCCGACGCCGGCTTCCAGCGCCTGGCCGAAGCGCCGTTCGACCGCATGGCGATCTACAAGCAGATCACCTTCCGCCAGCACGAGGCCGGCGAGCGCTTCCGCAACATCGCCTTCCTCGCCAAGGCCGAGCCCTCGACCGGATCGCCCGACTGGAACACCAGCCACGCAGGCTTCGGTCCCTCGACCCCGTCGATGTTCTCCTCGCAGGCCATCGCCAACGCCAGGGGCAAGCACCGAAAGGCCGTCGAGGTTATCGGGCCGAGGCTCTACAGGGTCGTCAGCATGGTCCTCCTCGACGAATTGCGCCTGGAAGACGTGGGCCGGGAGGTCGCCGGCTACAGCCAGCGGAAGCCGGCCGTGGTCGCCGGCGCGACGCTGTTCCGCCTCGCCCTTGATGTGCTGGCCGACCACTACAGCCTCACCGACGACAGCCTCGTGCGCATCCGCCGCCGGCGCCATGCGTGGATGGCGGAGGGGGCCAAGCCCGTCGATCTCGACGTCGAGGTCGCAAGGCCGGAGAGGCCGGCAAAGCCGAGCAAGGGGAGTTCAGCGGCATGATTCGCAGTGGAGACGGCTCCGCAGCGTTTCACGTGAAGCATCCGCCAGTAGATCGGGCGGCGGCGCACCGGGAGAATCCGGTGGGGAGACGGTCGAATACTACCGATTTAGGCTATGGGCGAGCCGCCACCAGTGGGCGCGTAATCTTGCGGGCCAGTATTCCCCAAGACCATCCCGAAGCCAAGCAAGTCATGGTCAGGTGAGTTACTTCGCGAACACTGGAAACTTGACACAGATACCCCTCATATGCATCAATCCAAGTCAGGGTCGAGGATTGTGACTAACCCGACTGGCCCACACGGCGGCGTGATAGAGCCCGGAGCCAAGGCTCCGCTCGACACCGGGACCGACCCGGCCGTCACGCTGCCGCCGCCGCTGGTCAAGGGGCCGGGCGCGGCACCACCAAAGGGCAAGCGCAAGAGGGGCCAGCGAGGCAAGGGCCTCGTCCACCCCGAGCTGCGCGCCGCCGCCCGCGAATACTCGCACGAGGCACTCGCCCTCTACGTCCGCTTCCTGCGGAACCCGAAGCTGAAGCCGATGGACCGCATGTACGCGGCCGACCGCATCCTCGATCGCGGCCACGGCAAGCCGAAGGAAATCCACGAGGTTCACAAGTTCCTCGACCTTTCGGCGCTGAACGATGAACAGCTTGAACTCGTCGGCAAGATCTACGAAGCGCTCGGGCTTCTCCCCGGAGGACCAGGGGAGCTTGCCCGACCTGCCGCCGCCGGGCGCATACTTGACGGAGTTGCAACGCCGGTCGTACCTGCGGGAGCAGGAGAGGGTAGGCGGGACGATCGATGAATCGAAGGCCCGCTGCCGCACCCTGATGGGGTTCGTCCGCGAAGCCTGGCACATCCTCGAACCAACCCAGCCCTACATCCACGGCTGGCATCTCGACTACATCGCCGCACACCTTGAGGCGATAACCTACGGGCGCTTCCTCGCACTCGGGCTGGAGAACCGACTGCTCATCAACGTGCCGCCGGGGCCAATGCGGGCTGACTCGTTGGTCGAGACGGCCCGCGGCGTTGTTGCGTTGGCCGACGTGAAGGCCGGGGACCGCGTCCTCACGCATCGCGGCCGGTATCGCGAAGTGATCGGCGTACACGATCAGGGCGTGTTGCCGATCCTAAGCATCGTCACTCACTCCGGCAGGGTCACGCACGCCGCCCCGACACATCCATACCTAACGCCTCGCGGGTGGGTTGAGGCGGCGGACCTTCGAATTGGCGATGCACTGGCCATTGTGAATCGTCAGGAGGATCGGCCCGGGGCCGCGTCTTTGCCGGACGAGGTAGCGCGGTTGCTCGGTTACCTGGTTGGTGATGGCAGTCTCACGATTGGGACACCGGGGGTCACCAACGCCGACCCGGAAGTAATCGACGATTTCCGGCGCTGTGCGGCCGCGGCCGGCTTTGATACCGCTGAAACACAGCGACCGACACACTGGCACGTTCGTCTCAGCGGCGGCGCCTCCGTTCGAGCGTTCCTGAAAACTCATGGGCTCTTTGGGGCGAGTTCATACACCAAGCGAATCCCGCCCGCGGTCATGAACGCTGATCGCCTGACCATCGCGTCGTTCATTGGGGCTTATTGGACCTGCGATGGCGGGTTCGACGTACGACCAACCCGCGAGCGGAGGTCCCGATACCGCGCTTATGGGACCACCGTCAGCGAAGGGCTGGCGGGCGATCTGGTTTACGCCCTGGGCTTGCTCGGCATCGAGGCAAGACTGCGCCGCAAGGCCAGACCGCTCGACACGTCCGCCCAGCCGGGCGGCACGTACCGATCATTCAGCGTCGAGGTGCAGCAGGAAGCCGCGACCGCGCTCTTCGCAGACCTGCCTGGCCTTTGCAGCCGTAAGCGGGCCCTTGCTGAGCAATGTCGACGGGGGTTCTCCCGCGACCTTTGGGGCGACCTGATCGTCGCAATCGAGGAGCAAGCCGAGGCCCGATGCCTGTGCTTGACGGTTGAGGAGGACGGTTCGTTCGTGTGTTCCGGCATCGCCGTAAAGAACACGATGAAATCCCTGCTCTCCTCGGTCTTCTGGCCGGCATGGGAATGGGGGCCGGCCGGCCTCGCCACGCTCCGCTACCTGTCGACCAGCTACTCGAAGGACGATCTCGCCACCCGCGACGCCCGCAAGATGCGGAACCTCGTCATGTCGGACTGGTTCCAGGAGCGCTGGCCGATGCGGATGGTCCGCAAGGCCGACGACAGCTTCGAGAACCACTACGGCGGATGGCGGGAGGCGCTCGCCTTCAAGAACCTGACGGGCGGGCGCGGCGACCGGCTTATCATCGACGACCCGCACTCTACGACCAGCGCGGAGTCGGACGCAGAGCTTGAGACGACGATCCGCACCTTCCGCGAATCGGTGCCGCTCCGGCTCAACGATCCGGTCAAGTCGGCGATCATGGGCATCATGCAGCGCCTCGGCGTCGGCGACGTATCCGGCGTCGCACTCTCGATGGGGCTGCGCTACGTGCACGTCATGCTGCCCATGGAGTTCGAACCGGACAGGCGCTGTGTCTCGCCCCTGACCGGACCGGACGGCAAGCATCTTCAGGACCCGCGCACCTATGCCGGCGAGCTGCTCTTTCCCGAGCGCTTCCCGCGCGAGACCGTCGAGCGCGACAAGGTGCCGATGGGCGTCTACGCGATCGCCGGCCAGTTTCAGCAAAGGCCGACCCTTCGCGAGGGCGGCCTGTTCCAACGGGAGTGGTTCAACCCGATCCCGATCGCCCCGGTCGATACGGCCTGGGTGCGGGGTTGGGACCTGGCCTCGTCGAAAGAGCAGGCCGGGCAGGAGCCGGCCTACACCGCCGGCGTCAAGCTCGGCCGGGTTTCATCGACCGGCCGCTTCGTCATCGGGCACGCGCTTCGCGTCCGGTCCGACGGGCAGGGCGTCCGCAAGGTCATCAAGCAGACCGCAGTGACGGACGGCGAACACGTCGAGATCGACCTGCCGCAGGACCCCGCCCAGGCCGGCAAGGCGCAAGCCGCCGACATGGTGCTGATGCTCGCCGGCTACATGGTCAAGGCCAGCCGGGAGAGCGGAGACAAGATTACCAGGGCCGAGCCCTTCGCCAACCAGTGCGAGGCCGGCAACGTCGACATCGTCGTCGGCGACTGGAACGAGGCCTTCATCGACGAGGCGGTCAATTTCCCGGGCGCCAAGCTCAAGGACCAGATCGACGCGGCAAGCCGCGCCTTCGCCAGACTGATCGGAAAGAACGTGTTCGCCGGCAAAGAACAGGAAATGGTCGTCGAGCCGCTGAAGATCGCGGGTCACTGGCCGCAGGCCTTCGCCATGGTCCTCGACCCGGAGCGCTTCGCCGCGGTCTACATGGCGCGGGATCCCCGGGCCGACGTGATCTACCTGACGGCCGAGTTCGACCAGCTCCGCCAGCCGATCCCGGTCCACGTCGAGGCGATGAAGAAGCGCGGCAAGTGGCTGCCGGGCCTCTTCGACCCGAAGGACCGCAAGCGCGACGAGCAAGAGGGCCTGAAGATCGCCGAGCGGATGGTCGAGGCGGGGCTGGAGCTGTCGACCTACGAAGGCAACATCGACGCCGGCGTCGAGATGATGCTGGAGCGCATCGCCACCGGTCGGCTGAAGGTTTTTAACACGATGCAGCCGTGGCTGGCCGGCTATCGGCGCTACCGCACCAACCTGGAAGGCAAGAAGGCCGAGGAGGGCGACCATCTGATCCGGGCGACGGCCGGGCTGATGCTCTACGGCGCGGAGATTGCCAAGAGCGAGAACCGCAACGCCAGCGACAACGACGGCTTCGATGAATATGCCGCCCGAGGATTCGGGAGCGCCACGGGCTACTGACTGTCTCCCGCCATCGAACGGAAGACCCCCATCCAATGAACGAAGAGGCCAAGCCTGCCGCCGAGCAGATCGGCAAGACGTGTTCCGGTTGCCGCCACATGAAGGTCGAAGGCGTCAACCTCGCCGCCAACGCGGCGCGGAACTGCACCCGCTTCCCGCCGATATGCGCACCGCTCATCCAGCAGGCCGGTGGCAAGACGGCGATCGCGACATGGACAAGCTATCCGAAGGTATTCATCCACTGGCCGGCATGCGGCGAGTGGGCGCCGCACGTCACGAATTGAAATAGGCCCGCCCGTCTTCACCGAGGGCGCACGTCGGGCACGCTCGGAAAAACGGGGCCTCTGGCATTGGGTGGGGCGGGTCTTTGGCCTTCGGCCATCATGAAAACCACCTTAAGCGGCCCAAGCCCGGCACTCTCAAACGAGACGGAGAAAAGTTACGTGTTCATCGAAAATCCCGGCTCCCTCGATGCGGCCGAGCGGCGCGCCAGCGCCATCCGCGCGTATTGGGCCGAGCGTGGCTTTGTTGTCGAAGCCACGGTCACGAGCGAAAAGGGCATCGCCTGTCTCCGCTCGGACATGGTGAACGGCATCCCGCGCCGACCGCTTGCCGATGCCCTGGTCGCCTGAAAACGCCCTCCGGCACACCCGGAAGGCAACCGCGCCGAAGAGGCAGAAGCTCTGGGCTGACGTAGCCAACTCGACGCTTGAACGCACCGGCAACAAGGGTCTCGCCGTCCGTGAGGCAAACGGCGTCGTCCGCGACCGCCACCACGAGGACAAGCGAAGGCGGAGGCGCAAATGACCCGGGAAGAGCAGGAGGACGCCGCCTTTGCCGCCCTGCCGGCGGATAAGCAGCAGGCGATCCTCGGCCACATCCAAGACGAGGCCAGCGAGTTCAACGCGCTTCGGGCGCTGGTCAGCGAATTGCGCGAGCGCCTGCCGGGCATCACAGAGGAGCAGAGCCAGCACGTCGGCAACTACCTCTTGAAGGCGCTTTGGCTCGGCTGGGGCAGGCCGCACGCCGAGGTATTCGGGCCGATCGAGGACGAGGAGCGCCGTCCGCACCTTCGCCTTGTGCCGTTGGACGCGCCCGGACCTGCCGAGACGCCGGCGCCCGCCCCGCCTGCAGAGCCGTCCAATGTTGTCGAGGCCAACGTCATCACCAAGCTCGACATCCCGGTCGAACGCATCCTGCAGGGCGCGGTTAACGCCGGCCTCTCAGACGTTTTTGTCATCGGCTACGACGCCGAGGGAGATCTGTTCACGTCGTTCTCCTTCGCCAACGGCCCCGAGGCCCTTTGGATGCTCGAACTGGCAAAAAAGCGGCTCATGGAGATCGGCGACAACGACGATCCGCAGAGCCCCTTCTTCGGAGGCGCCGCATGACGAGCAAACAATCCTCCGCCGAGATGTCGTCGCTGGCCGCCCGGGTCCTTGGGGGCTACTCGCCGACCCGCGAAGAGGTCCGGTCGCTCGCCGCCTCGGTCCTCAGCCAGGACGAGACACCACAGGCCGATGACGCGCCGCAATCGCAGCGGCTCATCGACCACGTCGCCTTGCTCGACAAGGTCTTCTCCGGGAGGGATGGGATATTCGGTCCTGTCGCCGAGACCGGCGAACTTTATGACACGCTGAGAAGCAGCGGATTTACCGGCGAGGGAGACGGCGGCCGCTCGTACCCGACAGTCGCCGAGGCCGTCGACCAATGGATCGACAGGACGCGCATGTTTGGGTGGGAAGACGGCGATGAGCGCGTCACCGGCGTACTCAACTGGCGCACTCGGCCATCCCTGACCGGCAATCAGAGGACCGGGTATTCGGTCTACTCCCGCCTTGCATTTTGCCACGCCGCCCCCGGGAACGGGCTCGACGCCGGCGTCACTGATGCCAGCTGGCCTGAAGCCGAGGGCGGACCATGACAGACATCTCCATGACCGATGTCAGCGTATCCACCGCCCATGCCGACGTGTCGATGTCGCTCCGTGGCGACGGCAGCGTCATCGTCTACGGGCGCCTGCGTGGAACCGACGTCGACACCGTGAAGGCATTCGGTCAGGCGCTCCTCGACAACCTGTCGGCCGGCAAGAAGACCATCGTGCGGTCGGAGCCGGAAGCAACCGAGGAGCGGGACTACGAGACCGGCGACCGATACGTCACCGGCATCGTTCGATTCATCGTCCTCCAGGAAGATGGCGACGCCGAAAAGCCGGACGTGATCGACCAGGCCGAGATCCTCCCCTTCAGGTCGGCGGCCAAGGCGGCAGCGCAGTGACCCGCGAGCAGCTCATCGCCAACCTCGAAGCCCGGTTTACGATCCGCAGCGGCCAGCCCGGCGCGGTCTACCAGACCATCAAGGGTGGACCGTTCGATCGGCTCGAACAGGCAATCGACCATTGGTACGACCAGTTCAACGCTCTTTTCGGCCTCGACACCAAGGGAACGCTTCTCTGGATCAAGCCGACTTTCTCCCAGCTTGCCGCCGACAAGGCGTTCTCGATGCGGCCGCCCGGCTGGTACAGCCACGGCCGCTGTGCGGTGACGCCGAAATGATCATCACCATCCGCTCCCCGCTTTTGCTTCACCTGGCTGGCTGGAAGACCACTCCATCGTATGTCTCGGGCTCGCTGCGTCTCTGGTCGCGGTGGTTCAGAACAGCGAGAAACCCCTTGGCTCTAACGCTGCCGATACGCGGCGGACAGGCGGCGGGATACGCGCCCGTCCCTGGGCCGGGGGGCTACATTCTCCGCGCGATCATCCGCGCCATTCCGTCCTGCACTCTTTGGCAGGATGACCTCAATTCCTTCGTCTATCGGTTCCGGCCATTCCCGCGTCTCATCGTTACACACGAAACGCTGCTGGAAGTGGGCTAATTCTATGGCCGCTTACGATCCCGCCGACGACCTGATGGAAAGGCCGGCGGAGGGTGGAATCGCGTCCGCGATCGCCGACGCCGAAGAGGAAATGGGCGAGGACCAGGCGACCGATCCCCGGATCCTCGACCAGAAGAAGCTCGACCGGCTCCTGCGGTGGGCCGACACCAGCAAGACGCTCAACATCTGCGACGATCTCGAAGCCGAGGAGGGCGGCTACGACCATATTGGCCCGATCGGCCTTCGCGTCATCGAAGAGTTCCAGATCGACGAGGAGAGCCGCGCGCCCTGGCTGGAGAAAGCCAAGGCGGCGATGGACCTCGCCCAGCAGGTCGTCCAGGAGAAGACAACCCCATGGGTCGGCGCCTCGAACCTCGTCTACCCGCTCATCGGCATCGCGGCGATGCAGTTCACGGCGAGGGCCTATCCCGCGATCATGGCCAGCCCCGACGTGGTCAAGGGCGTCGTCGTCGGCAAGGATGACGGCATCCCGGCCGTCACTTACGACGCCATGGGCACCGTCACCCCGGCGACCGGGGCCGACGGGCAGGTCGAGTGGAAGGTGCAGCCAGGCGAGAAGCGCCGGCGCGCCGACCGCATCGCCGAGCATATGTCGTGGCAGCTCCTCGAAGAGCAGCCCGAGTGGGAAGACGAAACCGACCGCCTCCTGACGGTGTTGCCGATCGTCGGGTGCGAGTTTCGCAAGACCTACTTCGACACCACCGACAAGCGGAACGTCTCGGTCCGCGCCAGCGCCGAGAACGTCGTCATCAACTATTGGGCGAAGTCGCTGGAGACCGCCCCGCGCATCTCGGAAGTCGTCAAGTTCTACCCCTACGAGATCGAGGAAATGCGCCGCGGCGGCCTTTTCCGCGATGTCGACTACATGCCGGATGCGAGCAACGACCGCTCGGCGCCGATCGAGTTCATCGAGCAGCACCGCCGCATCGATCTCGACGAGGACGGCTATGAGGAGCCGTATATCGTCACCATCCACAAGGCGACGGGCCAGGTGGCGCGCATCATGGCGCGCTTCGAGGCCGACGGCGTCATGCTTCAGCGCGGCGAGAACGGCGGCCATGTCGTCGCCAAGATCCAGCCGGTCCACTACTACACGAAGTTCGATTTCCTGAAGAACCCGGACGGCGGCATCTACGGCGTCGGCTTCGGCCACTACCTGAAGCACCTCAACGAGTCGATCAACACATCGTTGAACATGCTGTTCGACGCCGGCCACCTGCAGAACACCGGCGGCGGCTTCATCGGCAAGTCGCTGTCGATGCACTCCGGCCCGCTGAAGTTCAAGCTCGGCGAATGGAAGGTCGTCAACGCCCTCGGCCAGTCGATCCGCGACGCCATCGTGCCGCTCCAATGGGCGGGCCCGTCGGCGGTTCTCTTCAACCTTCTCGGCATGCTGATCGAGGCCGGCAACAAGCTCGCCTCGGTCAACGAAGTGCTGACCGGCGAGCAAACCAACGCCAACGAACCGGCGACGACGACTCTTGCCCGCATCGAGCAGGGCATGAAGGTCATCACGTCGATCTACAAGCGCATCCACAAGTCGCTGAAAAGCGAGTTCGACAAGCTCTACCGGCTGAACCGCATCTTCCTTGAGCAGCAGACCTCCTATCGGCGCGGCGAGGAGTGGAGGGACATCACCCGGGCCGACTATCTGGCCGGAGCCGGCGTCGAGCCGATCAGCGACCCGTCGATGGCGACCGACATGCAGATGCTCGGCCGGGCCGAACTGCTCAAGGAGTGGAAGGACGACCCGCTCTGCGATGGCCTCGAAATCCGCCGGCGCGTCTTTCAGGCGGCCAAGATCAGCGACATCGACCGCATCCTGAAGCCGGCGCCGCCGCCTAATCCAGCCGCCCTGCTGAAGGCGGCCGAGATCAAGGTGAAAGAAATCGACGCCATGACCAAGCGCCTGGTCGGCAAGGCGCAGGCGGTCTCGTACTACGCGAGCGCCGTCAAGTCGCTGGCCGAGGCCGGCGCCACCGACATGAACGTGCAGACCAGCTGGGCAACCGCCCAGCTCGACCTCCTCCGCACACAGATCGAGGCCCTGGACGATGACGTCGAAGGAGAAGGCGCCCCCGCCGAGGGAAGTCCACGGAGTAGCGGAGGACCAGTTCCGCGAATGGCGCCGCCACCCGGCAACCCGGGCATTCCTCCTGTTTCTGGAGCATTGGGAGGAGGCGCAGCGGCAGGCGCTCCAAGCCCGGCTGGAATCTAAGCCGCCCGGCCAGCCGATCAACGTGATGCTCGAGGAGAACGTCCTCGGCCGCATCGCCGCGGTCAAGGAAATGCGAACCATCGAGTTCGTCCACATGGCCGATTTCTACGTCGACGAGACCCCATCACCGGAAGAGGACACAGATGGAAGCGAGGATGCTGAAGACGGCGCAGGCGACATATGAAGCCGCGCCATGGACGGGTGAGAACACGTCGGGGCGCCGCCCGTTTGGCGACTACGTCCTGATCCTGCCCGATGTCGCCGCCGAAAAGACCGGCAGCATTCTCATCCCGGACTCGGTGAAGTCCCGCCAGACCATGGCGGCCGAGACCGGCATCATCGCGGCGATCGGCGACGGCTCCTGGAAATGGACTGCCGACCGGACCCGGCCTTTCGAGGGTTATGCCCCGAAGGTCGGCGATCGCGTCGACTTCGAACGCTACGCCGGGCAGGAAATCCTCGGCGCCGACGGCCAGCTTTACCGGATGATGACCGACAAATGCGTCATCTCCGTCCTCGACGCCTGATCAGGCGTCTCATCGACCACATCCATCAACAGGAAGCCCATCGATGGCGACAGACAATCGGCCCGGCACCGGACCGGACCAGGACGACGACGACACCCTGCTCGACGAGGATCCCGACACCGGCACTGACCGGGAAGAGGACCTTGACGAAGAGGGCAGCGAGGCGAGCGACGCTGAGGTCGAGGCCCGAGCCCGCAAGCTCGGCTGGCGGCCGGAATCGGAATGGACCGACCCCAAGGCCAAGAGGCCGAAGAAGTTCCTTTCCGCCCGCGAGTGGTTGGCCCAGACCGAGGAGAGTGTCCCGATCCTGCGCGAGCGTTTGCGGACGCTCGGACAGGATCTTGATGCTTCCCGCGGCGAGATCGGTGGCCTGAAGGAACAGGTCAACGACCTCACGTCGCTCACCACGACCCTCCACGAGCGGGTCAAGTCCGCCGGCAAGCAGGGCTATGAAAAGGCCAAGCGCGAGATCCTCGACAAGCGCAGCGAGGCCGTGAAGAACGCCGACGAGGAAGCCTTCAAGGAAGCCGACGACGAGCTGCAGGAGCTTGAGCGCCAGCAGATCGAGGCAGGCGGCAAGAAGCTGGACGGGGA
>Ga0163152_10008465_pt1 | contig 10982 bp, 8 predicted proteins | sample OliLakLV19MP8IB2_FD_148635 | JGI IMG/M metagenome (GOLD analysis project Ga0163152, IMG submission 148635) | Freshwater microbial mat bacterial communities from Lake Vanda, McMurdo Dry Valleys, Antarctica - Oligotrophic Lake LV.19.MP8.IB-2 | ecosystem: Environmental > Aquatic > Freshwater > Lake...
ATTCTAACCGATGAGCCTTATCCATATAAATATTTCCCACTCCTATTGCGGTTAGAATAATTACTAAGGGCAAAAAAATAAAATGATGTGGTAAATAATATCGTTTGTGATTAGAATAGTTTTGTTTTTTCATAATTTTAAAATTTAACTAGCATATATAATTATTTAATTTAAGGAAATATAAAAATAAGTATAACTCAATCATTTTTCCGAAGAGGATACTGTAATTACTTTACGGATGGAGGTGGTGGACAATTTGTTAAAAAAATCAATTCGTGTTTTATAATTTGACGTTACACAATTCAAACTTAAAATCATTTCTCGATGGTATTTCATCTAAATAAGTTTGTAAAATCTCACGGGAAGAAAGAGCTATTATTGCTTTTTCTATTGCCATAAAACAAAGATTATCATCCACTACAGAAGCTCCTTTATAAATATATTCCTCATAATCTTTGTCAAGGTGTGCATAAAATTTATCTCGCAAAGTACAAATGGCTTGAATTACTACTTCAATTCCACTTAATTCATCCAAACATTTTTGTGCTTCCAAACTACGCTCCGTTTTGCTATCAATCTGTGTTTGCAAAAGATAGAATATGTTATCCTTATTGTTTTTTGTTTTTTTAACAACCTTAGACATTTCAATATAGTAATCTTTCATTGAAAGGTAAATATAATGCGAAAGAAAATTATCATGTCTGAAGTGTTTTCCTAAGTCAAACCTTACGGCCTTCACTTCGTAATTAACCATAAAGCACCACACCTCCCAGCTACGTCTTGCATTAGAATAATTTTTAAGCAGCCTTTTTGTTTCTTCATCCATTTGTTAGCATATTGCTTTTGTTTAATCTAATATACAAAATCTAATTCAAAAAAAATGTCAGCCTAAGCTGACATTCAAAATATTCTTCCCGCCTTTGCATCTTAGCGCTATTAAATACTACCAGCCCCCAACATCAACACAGGATTTTCCATATTGTGTTTTAATGTTTGTAAGAATGCTGAACCTACCGCTCCGTCAACTGTTCTGTGGTCGCAGGATAATGTTACTTTCATAATATTCCCTGGAACAATTTGTCCGTTTTTCACAACAGGTGTTTGTTTGATTGCACCTACTGCTAAAATACAAGAATCAGGAGTATTGATGATGGCTGTAAATTCTTCGATGCCAAACATTCCTAAATTAGAAATGGTAAATGTATTTCCTTCCCAATCGCTTGGTTGTAATTTTTTCTCACGAGCTTTTACTGCGTAGTTACGAACTTCCGTTCCAATTTGTGTTAATGTTTTACCATCAGCAAAACGAACAACAGGAACTAATAATCCTTCTTCAACCGCAATTGCAACACCAATATGAATGTGATTGTTGTAACGAATTTTATCGCCTAACCAAGACGAATTTACTTTCGGGTGTTTACGTAAACTTGCAGCCACCGCTTTTATTACAATATCGTTGAATGAAATTTTTATTCCGGCAACAGTATTTATTGCTTCACGTGCTTTTATGGCTTCGTCCATATCAATTTCCATTGTTAAATAGAAATGTGGAGCAGTAAATTTACTTTCAGCCAATCGTTTTGCAATTACTTTACGCATTTGCGAAACTGGTTCTTCGGTAAAACTTTCAACGCCAACAAAAGTTGACATTCCACCATTTGATTTGAAATTATCAATATCGCGTTTAATAATACGACCGTTATCTCCACTTCCTTTTAAAGCAGAAACACTTATGCCTTTATCTGCTGCTAATTTTTTTGCTAAAGGAGAAATTTTTGTTCGCTCTCCGTTATTAGCTATAGCAGCAACCTTAACTTCCGATTTTTTTTCTGCGATTGGCGCTTCAGACTTTGAACTTTCCAACTTTGAACTTTGAACTGCTGCAATACTCTCAGCTCCTTTATTAGCCTCGGATGCTATTATTGCAGCAACATCTTCCCCTCCTTTTCCTAAGATTGCCAAAATAGATTCTACTGGTGCACCTTTTCCTTCTTCTACTCCAATGTATAATAATACGCCTGTTTGAAAAGATTCAAATTCCATGGTTGCTTTATCAGTTTCAATATCTGCAAGCAATTCACCTGACTTCACTTTATCACCAACTTTTTTATGCCACTTCGCAACTACTCCTTCTTTCATTGTATCACTCAATTGAGGCATACGAACAATCTGAACTGTATCAGGAATTTTCACTTCTACCGCCTTTGTCACACTGAGTGTAGTCGAAGTATCTTTCTTTGGCTCTTCCTTCACTTCTTCTTTCACAGAAGAATTTTGTTTTGCCTCTCCAGCCAATAAAGCAGAAATATCTTCGCCTTCTTTTCCTAAGATCGCCAATACGGAATCAACAGGCACAGCTTTCCCTTCTTCCACACCTACATGCAACAAAACTCCCGTTTGAAAAGATTCAAATTCCATGGTTGCTTTATCTGTTTCGATATCTGCAAGCAATTCACCTGACTTTACTTTGTCTCCAACTTTTTTGTGCCATTTTGCAACAACACCATCTGTCATGGTATCACTTAATTTGGGCATTCGTACTACTTCAGCCATACTCTTTTTAAAATTATAAATTTCTTTAAAACAAACAAGTCTTCGACTCCGCTCAGACTGACTCAGCAATGTCACACTGAGCGGAGTCGAAGTGTGTGCTAATTAAAAACTCTATTTACTCTATAATGTAAGGATAATCCGTTTGAGTATAAACGTCTTTGTAAAGTTCATCAGGAGTAGGATAAGGAGAATCTTCACCAAACTTCACCGACTCTGCAACAATGTCTTCTACTTTTTGTTCAGCTGCTTCAATATCTGTTTCAGTCATCCAATTATTTTTTCTGATAGTCGCTAAAACTTTTTCAATTGGATCTTGTGCTTGGTATTCTTTCACTTCATCTTTTGTACGGTAGCTTTGAGCATCACTCATGGAGTGACCTTTGTAACGATAGGTTTTCATTTCTAACAATGTTGGACCGTCACCTTTGCGTGCGCGAGCAACAGCCTCTTCAATTGCTTCGTGAACCGCTTCGCAAGTCATACCATCAACTGGATATGCAGGCATTTCATACGACAAACCTAGTTTCCATAATTCATGCACGTTGGAAGTACGTTCAACTGAAGTACCCATTGCATAATTATTATTTTCGATGATAAAAATTACCGGTAATTTCCAAAGCATAGCCATGTTGAATGTTTCGTGCAGTGCGCCTTGACGAACTGCTCCATCACCCATGTAACAAAGTGTTACATTATCATTCCCATTATATTTATCTGCAAAAGCAAGACCAGCTCCCAAAGGAATTTGTCCGCCTACAATACCATGACCACCAAAGAAATTAAATTCTTTGGAAAAAATATGCATAGAACCACCTTTTCCTTTTGAGCAACCAGTAGCCTTTGCCATCAATTCTGCCATAATATATTTTGGATGCAATCCTCTTCCAATGGGATGCGCGTGATCGCGGTATGCGGTAATAACTCTGTCTTCTCTTCGTAAAACCGATTCTGAACCAGCTACCAATGCTTCCTGTCCGATGTACAAATGACAAAAACCACGAATCTTTTGTTGGATGTATAATTGTCCGGTTTTCTCTTCGAATTTGCGCATTAACAACATGGATTCATACCACTTGATATACGTTTCTTTGCTGAACTTGGTGCTTGATTTTGCTGCTGCCACAGGTGTCGCTTTTTTAGTTTTACTAACTACTTTTTCCATTTGTTCAATTTATGTAGAACTACAAATTTAACAATTATAATTCAAATCTCTAAATCTCTTAATAAGACGTCACCCTGAGCGGAGTCGAAGGGTATAACCTCCAATATTTAGCCCTTCTTAAGCTCTTCCGCTTTAAACATAAAAGGCAACAAATCAGCAATGGAATCCATCACCCTAATCTTGCCTGTTTCTCCAGCCAAAATCACCCGAATTACCTGGTTGTGACGCATTTCGTATTCCGACATGGCTTGTCGGCAAGCACCGCATGGAGAAAGGGGTTCATTCACTTGAAACTGTTTTGATTTACATGTAATTGCTATTGTTTTGATAGCCACATTCGGATATTGCGCTCCTGCCGCATAAATTGCTACCCTCTCAGCACATAAACCACTTGGATAAGCCACATTTTCCTGATTATTACCGCTTACAATCACTCCATTTTCTAATAATAATGCTGCTCCAACGTAAAAATTGGAATACGGTGCATAAGCCAAATCACTCGCTTCACGCGCTTTTTTAAGTAAATCTTGCTCCACCTCAGTTAGCTCCTGGTCCGATTCATACTCTGTAAAGGCAATTTTCAATTCTTTCTTTATCATTCTTTTTACGATTTATCTCAAAGATAATGGATTTCGGTTAATCCTACCCTTGACAAACAAAAACATTTGCCCTATTTTTGGTTTGGATAAAAATAAACTTACACCCATTAAACCTTTTTAAAAATAGCTTGTCAATTCAACGCAAGTTTTCAAAATAGTTATCGTATAAAAAACCAACAGCTAATCACATGAAATCAAAAAATCTACTCCTATTTTTTGCGTTTCTTCTTCTTTTTTCAAAATCAACTAAGTCTCAAACCGAAGGCGATACTTTTTTCGGACAAGCAATTGTGCATGATGTTTACATGACATTTTCACAAACCAATTATTGGGATTCACTTGTTACATACAAACCTTTGGATCAATATTTAAAAGCGGATGTTACCATTGATGGCGTGCTGTATCCTAACGTGGGAGTAAAGTTCAAAGGAAATTCCTCTTATTCAAATCCAAGCACAAAAAAGCCGTTCAAAATCGATTTGAATGAATATGTATCGGGGCAAGATATGGATGGAATTAAAAAATTCAACTTGAACAATGGTTTTAAAGATCCGTCTTTTATGCGCGAAAAAGTAGCATTGGATTTTTATAACGAACATGGCTTAGCCGCTCCACGCTGTTCTTATACACGTGTTTACTTAAATGGAACATATTGGGGATTATACATGTTTGTTGAAGAAGCAAACAAAACTTTTTTAGAGGATCGGTTTGGAAACAAACAAGGCAATATGTTTAAAGGCGACCCGAGTGGCGATTTAAAATGGTTAGGAGCAAGCGCCTCATCTTATTATACAAAATATGAATTACATACCAACGAAACAGCAAACGATTGGACTGATTTAGTAAACTTAATTGACAACATTAATAATAGCGGAACAAATTTTTACGACTCCTTGGAAGTGACTTTAAACACCAATACTTTTATCAGACAGTGGGCAGCTATGAATTTATTTGTAAATCTGGATTCCTACATCGGCAGTGGTCACAACTATTTTATTTATCACGATACACTTGCCGATAAATTTGAATGGGTATCATGGGATGTGAATGAATCGTTTGGAAACTTTTCGATGGGTTTGACAAACACACAACTCAAAAACCTGAGTATGTATCATGTTTCAACACCTTCAAGCAATCGCCCTTTGGTTCAAAAAATGCTAACTGTTCCTTCTTACAAAAGCACTTTAACAGATGTATTTTGTCAGTGGTTACAATACGACTTTAGCAATGCGGCACTTGATTCAAAAATTGATTCGCTTGCAAATGCAATTCGTACGGATGTGTATGCCGATGCCATAAAATTTTATACAAATGCCAATTTTGAGACCAACTTGACGTCTGACGTTGGAATGATAATGGGAATAAAAACCTTCATTACCGAGCGCAGAAATGCTTTGATGGCAGAATTATTTTCCAATGGTTGTTATGTTGGAGTTGATGAAACTACAGTAAACAATAACTCTTTGAAGGTTTATCCCAACCCTGCAAACAATTTTATTACCATTGATTTGCATTCAAACACAAACGAAAATACAATTTGCATTTACAATTCATTAGGACAAGAAATTTCAAAACAGATTTCTCAAAATGCTTATGAGATGATTGATATTTCAGGCTATTCGGCAGGAGTTTATTTGATTAAAGTAAATGAGAATAGCTATTCAAAATTTCAGAAAATAAAATAAAAAAGCTTGAATTCATTTCTAATTTGATTTACATTTGTTGGGATGAACAAAAGAACCAATCAGTTTATTGTACACTTACTAGGTGTTCTTATTTTTTTAGCACTACCTATTATTTTTTCGCCTGACCTCTCGCTCGATTTTGATTTTATTCGTGCGAAAGGATTTCAGCGGGATTTTTTATTTTCTATTATTCTTATCCCCTTCTTTTATCTTAATTATTTTTTATTGATTCCAAAATGGTATTTTCAAAAAAAATACTACCTGTTTTTTTCTATTGCATTTATCTGTTTTGCACTGATCTTTTTCTTGCCGCTGGTACTTATCCCATCAACTAATTTCAATGCAAATAATACATTTGATGCTTTTTTTATTCGGGAAATCAAAATTCGTCTTTTTCAATTCTTAATTGTGTTCGTTTTTTCACTGATGCTAAAAACCAACATCCGCTTAAAGGAATCTGAAAAAGAAAAGCTGGATGCTGAATTGGCTTACTTAAAGGCGCAGATCAATCCTCACTTTTTATTCAACACTTTAAACAGTATTTATTCATTGGCAATTGTTCAATCTGATAATGTTGCATCGTCTATTGTAAAATTATCAAACATGATGCGCTACGTTTTGAGCGAAAGTTCAAATGATTATGTCCGCCTGGAAAAAGAAATTGAATACATTCAGAATTTTATTGAATTACAACAAATCCGCTTCGGAAGCTTTATCCAATTTGAATGTACAATTACAGGCGACCACAAAAACAAATCGATTGCACCATTAATACTTATCACTTTTATTGAAAATGCTTATAAACATGGAGTTAATGCTGAAGACAATTCAATTATAAAAATTCAAATTGACACAACAGAAAATCAGCTATTTTTGTTTGTAAAGAACAATAAAGTATTTGTGCAGCGAAGTAAAGAATCAGAAAGCGGAGTAGGCGTAGAAAATACAAAAAACCGACTTCAAATGATTTATCCTGGCAAGCACAAATTGCAAATTGATAACACAGAAAAAGAGTATTCCGTTTCACTAACACTTGACCTTAAATGATAAAAGCAATTGCCATTGACGATGAATTACCGGCATTAAAAATTATTGAAAATTTTTGTGAAAAAACCGGATTGATTGAATTACAAAAAACATTTTCAATGCCAAATGAGGCATTGAAACATTTAAGTAAATTTCCTACAGATTTATTGTTTTTAGACATCAACATGCCAGCTATGTCGGGCATCGAACTTTATAAATCAATTGAACAAAACACAATGGTTATTTTCACTACCGCCTACAGCGAGTTTGCAGTAGAAGGATTTAATTTAAATGCCATTGATTACCTTTTAAAGCCTTATACCTACGAGCGCTTTTTGCAAGCAGTAAACAAAGCAAACGACAGCGTTGGTTCTACGGGCTCAATTGAAAAAAATTTGGACCAGTATTTATTCGTAAGAGCCGACTATAGTTTGATTAAAATTGCAATCAACGACATCATATTAATAGAAGGCCTAGACGATTATTTAAAAATTCATTTGCACAACAACCCAAAACCTATTGTAACGAGAATGACTATGAAAAGCATACTGGATAAACTTTCATCAAAGGAATTTATCCGCGTACATCGCTCATTCATTATCCCATTCGATAAAATAGAAAACGTAAGAAAAAAAATTATTACGATTGCCGGCAAGGAAATCCCCATTGGCAGTAGTTACGAGTCGGACTTTAACGCTATTTTTAAAAAATAGGTGTTCTTTTTTTGTAATTAAACCTTATACAATCTTATTCGTCTAAGTATGCTCCAAACATGTCAATTTCTATAAATAAAAACCCGAAAATGCTTGTATTAGCATCACTTTATGTTAAATTTACATTAAATATAAGCTGCGCATGAATACACGCTTACTGTTTTGTATTTTCTACTTTCAATTTCTTTTAGCATTTCACTCAAATGCTCAAATTGTCATTAATGAAGTTTCTAGCGCAAGTGTTTCTACCTATTTGGATGAGGATGGAGACCAAGAAGATTGGATTGAATTTTACAATCCGACAGCAACCCCAATCAACATGGGTGGTTACACCATTAATTGCATAGAAAACGGAAAAACAAAATCATGGACTTTCCCTAGCATCAATATTAAAGCAAACGATTACCTCACTGTTTTTTGTTCTAAAAAAAATCGAAACGCTTATTTCGACCACTGGGAAGTTCCCGTTTATCCTCAAGTTACCTGGAAATATTTTTTAGGGACAGCAAATCCTCCTACCAATTGGCCTGATATCAGCTTTAATGATGCATCTTGGTTAAGCGGAATGGGTGGAATCGGATACGGGGATGGTGACGACAGTACAATAACACCTCCAATCACTTCTGTTTTTATGCGCAGCACTTTTAATGTTGCCGACACCAGTAAAATTCCAACTGCATTATTATTTTTAGATTTTGATGATGGCTTTGTAGCATATTTGAATGGTGTGGAAGTGGCCCGCGCAAATATTGGTATTTATGGTGACAGACCAAACTTTAATACTTGGGCATACGATGAACACGAAGCCACCGTTTATTCTACTGGAAATTTTTCAGCAGCCTATTTTATTTCGCCTGAAACAGTGGATGCTGCACTTAAACCTGGATTGAATGTTTTTAGTGTTCAAGTACATAATTTTTCAAGTGGCACGGATGACCTTTCCATGATTCCATATTTTTTAATTGGAGTAAATGATACTACTGTTACTTATTATCCTTTTGCAGCTACCGTTAATTTACATACCAGTTTTAATTTAAACAGTACCGGACAAGAATTGATTTTAAAAGATCCATCAGGAAGCATCGTTGACCAAAAAATAATTGGAGACATGCAATTAAATAATACCTACGGAAGACGACCGAATGGAGCAAGCAGCTGGTATTATTTTGATTCTCCCACACCTGATACCACCAATAACACTTCTGCGTTTTACAATAATTATTTAAACAAACCTTCTTTTTCGTTGAGTGCCGGATTTTATAATTCAACACAAACCTTAAGCATGTCATCTTCCACCGGCTTGGTAAGATATACACTTGATGGAAAAGATCCGGATCAAACAAGTGCATTGTATTCATCTTCTATAACCATTGATTCTACAATGGTTGTAAGAGCTCGCACTTACTCAACAGACCCGTTGCAACTGCCAAGTGAAATTATAACGAATACTTATTTCATTAACGAAAACATAGAATTACCGGTTGTTTCATTAACCAGCGATCCTTATAATTTATTCGATTTCTATTATGGGATGTACGTCATGGGGCCGAACGCTGATACGGTGAACGTTCCTTTTCAAGGAGCAAATTTTTGGCAAGGCTGGGAACGTCCAGCAAACATTGAGTATTTCGACCCAAATGGAAATCTGGGATTTGAAACTCCATCTTCTATCGCTATTCAGGGGAATTATTCTAAAGCATGGCCACAACGCGGTTTTGCTGTAAAAACAAAAGAAAATTATAAAGGTGAAACTATTGATTACCCTTTATTTCCTGATAAACCATACATCACACAATACAAATCTTTTAACATTCGAAATGCCGGTTCGGATTGGAACAAAGCTCATATGCGTGATCGCTTCAATCAAAAAAATGCACAAAAAAGTACCAACCTCGACATTATGGATGGCAGACCCTGTGTGCTTTTCATCAATGGTGAGTACTGGGGCGTTTATGAATTACGCGAAAAACAAGACAAAGATTATATTGAAAACAACAGCGGTGTTCCTGCCGACAAAATCGATTTTTTACAATTTGATGGAAGTATTATTGAAGGAAGTAATACTGCTTTTTTAAATATGTCGAGTTGGATTGGTTCAAACGACATGTCGATTCCCGCAAATTACACTTCCGCAAAAAACATGTTGGACATAGAAAATTTTTGCGACTACTTCATTACAGAAACATATATTTTAAATGTCGATTGGCTTGGAAGTTATACCAACAATATTAAATTCTGGCGACCAAACAATCCAGTTGGAAAATGGCGTTATGTTTTATGGGACACCGACTTATCACTCGGGTTTGCGGCTGCTTGGGGCGGAGCTGTTAGTACAGACTTTTTAGATATAGCAATTAATCCTGTTACTGTCAATCCTCACTCAACAATGTTATCGGGACTTTTAGCCAATACTGAATTTAAAAATTATTTTGTAGACCGTTATGCAGATTTAATGAATACCATTTTTTTACCCAGCACTATGCAACAAAACATAGATGTGCTGCACGATGAAATGTTGCCAGAAATGCCGCGACACTTTACTCGCTGGGGCGGAAGTTTTTGGGGTGGATTAATTGGCCCATCATCCAATGTAACTGAATGGGAATATGAAATCGACACCATTATGACTTTTGCAACGGATAGAATTGGATTTGCTCGCGATCAAATACAAAGTCAGTTTGCGTTAACAAAACAAGTAGATGTAACATTGGATGTAATGCCACCAGGAGCCGGTAAAATTAAAATCAGCACCATTACTCCTGAGTCGCTTCCATGGACAGGCGTTTACTTTGATGGAGTTCCTGTTACTATTACAGCAATAGCAAATCCCGGTTTTGAATTTAAATATTGGGAAGCAAATAACAATCTTATAGCAAATGATTCATCGGCTGGGATTACCTTAAATATTGACAGCAATGATATTTTTAGGGCACATTTTGATATTCTTGAACTCGGCTTAGACGTTTACCCAAACCCTTTCAGCGACAACATTACTATCAATTTTCAATTGCCAAAAAGTATGCAAGTAAGTATAAAACTGTATTCAGTAATTGGCCAAGAAGTAGCTACTATTATTTCTCCAAACATCTTTCATGCTGAAGGAAGCTATTCCTTTAATTTTGACACGAATGGCTTGTCGTTAGCCTCAGGAATGTATTTTATCGAATTAAAAACAAGCGAATTTACAAAAACGGTTAAGCTGGTTCGCGCAAAAGCTAATTGACAAATGTGATTTTGTTAATTA
>Ga0163152_10008468_pt1 | contig 10980 bp, 8 predicted proteins | sample OliLakLV19MP8IB2_FD_148635 | JGI IMG/M metagenome (GOLD analysis project Ga0163152, IMG submission 148635) | Freshwater microbial mat bacterial communities from Lake Vanda, McMurdo Dry Valleys, Antarctica - Oligotrophic Lake LV.19.MP8.IB-2 | ecosystem: Environmental > Aquatic > Freshwater > Lake...
CCCGCCGGGTGAAGAGACGAACGTCGCCAAACAAGTCACGATCCTGACCAGTTGTTCGACGTGCCACCGATAAGTCACCGATGAGCCAAACGCCGTCCCACATAGCGCTGTCGATATTGAGCGCGACGCCCAGTGCCGCGCCGGCCGATGCGCTGCGCATCCTGTCGGCGGCCGAGGTGCAAGAGTCGCGTCGGCAGCAGGGCGCCCGCGCAGGGCAGTGCACTGGGCCTCAACGGCAGTGGGCGAGTCTCGAGGAGTTGAGCGAAGACGGTGAATTTCGGGCGGCCGTCTCGCGCGAGTTCCCCGACCTGGCCGATCGCTGGGACGAAGACCCCGTCGGCCGGCGGCGCTTCCTGGAGATCATGGGGGCGTCGCTGGCGTTGGCCGGCGTGGCAGGCACAGCCGGCTGCGCGCGACAGGCGCCGGAGAAGATCGTCCCCTACGTGAAACCGCCAGCCGGGCACACACCGGGCGAAGCGCAGTACTTCGCCACGTCGATGCCGCTGGCGGGGGCGAGCCTGGGCCTGCTGGTCAAAAGCTACGACGGTCGGCCGATCAAAATCGAAGGAAACCCTGAGCACCCCGACAGCTTGGGGGCGACCGACGCGTTTGCCCAGGCGGCGCTGTTGGGGTTGTACGATCCCGATCGCTCGCAAATTGTGCTGGGGGCCGGCGCAGTCAGCACCTGGCAAGCATTCAATCAAGCGCTCGATGCGGCGCTGAAGGTGGAAGACGCGCGCGGCGGCGCGGGCTTGCGAATTCTGACGCCAGCGATCGACTCGCCGACGCTGCTGGGGCAGTTGGCCGCGATTCAAGCGCGCTATCCGCAGGCAGGTTGGTGCCAGTACGAGCTGGCGGCGGCGGGGCTCGCACAAATTGGCGCGTCGCTCGTCGTCAAGGATGACGAGGCCCGAACGTACTATCGGCTTGACGACGCCAACATCATCGTGGCACTCGACGCCGACTTCCTGCACAGCGGGCCGGGCGCGGTGCGTTACGCGCGCGAGTTCGCCGAGCGGCGCCGGGCATACAGCGATCGACCCCTCAATCGCTTGTATGCAATCGAAAGTACACTCACCGGCACCGGCGCGATGGCCGATCATCGATTGGCGCTGAAGCCGAGCCGGATGCCGGCGCTAGTGGCGGCGCTCGCCCACGCCGTCGGGGTCGATCTCGGCACCACGGGCGCCGATGCGGCCGGCAAGCTCGACAAGCTCGAGACGCAGTGGGTCACGGCGCTGGCTGCCGATCTGCTGGCCAACCGCGGCAAGTCGGCCGTTGTCGTCGGCCCCGAGCAGCAGCCGACGGTACACGCGATCACGCACTTGATGAACGAACGACTCGGCAACGTCGGCGCGACGGTGCACTACGTGAGTGCTGACAACGGCAAAAGCGTCTCGGGCATACGTGCCTTGGAGGGGCTCGCCAAAGAGTTAAAGGACGACACGGTTGGTCTGCTGCTGATCCTCGGCGGCAACCCGGCTTACAACGCGCCGGCCAATCTCGAATTCGCGAAGCTCATCGAGAAGGCGAAGTTCTCAGCGCACCTGAGCTTGTATGAGGACGAAACCTCGGCGCATTGCGATTGGCATCTGCCGGCGGCCCACTTCCTCGAATCGTGGGGGGATGGCCGCGCGGTTGATGGCACGCTCACGACGCGGCAGCCGCTGATCGCGCCTTTGTACGAAGGCAAAACCGAGTACGAGTTGCTGGCCGCGATGATGCGGCAGCCGCAGCGCAGCAATTTGGATATCGTTCAACAAGCGTGGCGCGAGCGCTACCAGGGGAGCGACTTCGAGGGTTACTGGCGCAAAGCGATTCACGATGGGCTGGTGGCCGACAGCGCGCCGGCGCCGTATTCGCCGACGCCTGGCGATCGCAATGGCCTGGCGACCGCCGATTACTTTCAAGAAGGGGTTCGCGTCAAGGCGGAAGCTGACGCCAAGACCAGTGGCGCCGCCGTGATCGAGCTTTGCCTGCGGCTCGACCCCACGATTTACGACGGCCGGTTTGCCAACAACGGCTGGCTGCAGGAGCTGCCCAAGCCGCTCACCAAGTTGACGTGGGACAACGCGGTGCTGTTATCGCCGGCGACCGCCAAGGGGCTCGGCCTCGTAAACGAACAAGTCGTCGAATTGGAGCACGGGGGCCGCAAGATTCGTGGGCCAGTCTGGATACTGCCCGGCCAGGCCGACGGCTGCGCGACAGTACACCTGGGCTATGGTCGCCGCGCCGGCGGAAAAGTCGCGAAGGGGGCTGGCTTCGACGCCTATCCGTTGTGGACGTCGATCGAGCCCGCCGCGCCGTGGACCGTGTTTGGCGTCACGATCCGTCCGACGGCGGACAGCCACAAGTTGGCCTGCACGCAAACGCACAGTCGCATGGAAGGGCGGCATCTGGCGCGCAGCGCGCCGCTTGACGAGTATCAGCGCGATCCCGCGTTCGCCAAGGCGTTCAGCCACGGGGTAACCGGCGGCCCACAGCGCGATGCGCATGCTGATGGTCATGGTCAAGACCATCCGCACGACGAACCAGCGCACGACGCACTCGATCACGCGCACGCCGACGAACACGGGCACGATCACGCCCATCCGCACGCGCATGCCCACGCCGACGAATCGCTGTTCCCCAACTGGAAGTACAGCGGCCATGCCTGGGGGATGAGCATCGACCTGGGCTCGTGTACCGGCTGCAACGCCTGCGTCGTCGCTTGCCAGGCGGAGAACAACATCCCCGTCGTCGGCAAAGAGCAAGTCATCAACGACCGCGAGATGCATTGGATAAGGATCGACCGCTACTGGGAAGGGCCCGAGGAAGCTCCCGATTCGACGCACTTCCAGCCGGTCGCCTGCATGCACTGCGAGCAGGCCCCTTGCGAGCTGGTTTGCCCGGTGGCGGCCACGGTACACAGCGCCGAGGGGCTCAACGACATGGTCTACAACCGCTGCGTCGGCACGCGCTACTGCTCGAACAACTGCCCTTACAAAGTGCGGCGGTTCAACTTCCTGCAATTCGCCGACGAGACCACACCCAGCCTCAAGTTGTTGAACAACCCCGAGGTGACGGTCCGTAGCCGGGGCGTGATGGAGAAGTGCACTTACTGCGTGCAGCGGATCGACGCCGCGCGGATCAAGGAAACGGTCGACGGCCGGCCGCTGGTCGACGGCGCGCTGAAGACCGCTTGCCAGCAGGCGTGCCCCGCCCAGGCGATTGTGTTTGGCGATTTGAACGACCCCAACAGCGAAGTCAGCCGCCGCAAGGCGCTACCGCTCGACTACGGGCTGTTGACCGAACTGAACACGCGGCCGCGCACCAGCTACCTGGCGCAGGTTCGCAATCCCAATCCGGCGCTCGAGCCCCAGGAGCCGCCGGCATGACCACACCAGACAAAGCCCTTGTACACTCGTCAGCCCACGGGCCAGCTCACTCGCCCGACGCGCCACCGCCGGTGCTCGGCCCAGGGCACACGCTGTCGACGGTGACCGACAAGATCAGCGAGATCGTGCTGACGGCGCCGCCGCCACGCAGTTGGTATGTCGGGCTGGCGATCGCCTTCTCGTTGGTGATGGTTCTCTTCTGGGCGATCACGGTGTTGTTGTGGCGCGGCGTCGGCATCTGGGGGATCAACGTCCCGGTCGCCTGGGGGTTCGCGATCGTCAACTTCGTGTGGTGGATCGGCATTGGCCATGCCGGCACGCTGATCTCGGCAATTCTGCTGCTGCTACGGCAATCGTGGCGCACCAGCATCAACCGGTTTGCCGAAGCGATGACGTTGTTCGCCGTGTCGTGCGCCGGGCTGTTCCCGCTGTTGCACATGGGGCGACCTTGGTTCTTCTACTGGATGATGCCCTACCCGAATACGATGGGTCTGTGGCCACAGTTCCGCAGCCCGTTGGTGTGGGACGTGTTCGCGGTGTCGACCTATGCGACGGTGTCGCTCTTGTTCTGGTACGTGGGGTTGATCCCCGACCTGGCGACCCTGCGCGATCGCTCGCGGCACCGCATCGGCCGCAAAATCTACGGCATGCTGGCGATGGGTTGGCGCGGCTCGGCCTTGCACTGGCATCGCTATGAGACCGCGTACCTGCTGCTGGCCGGGTTAGCCACGCCACTGGTGATCTCGGTGCACACCGTGGTGAGCTTCGACTTTGCCGTGGCCCAGGTGCCGGGCTGGCACACCACGATCTTCCCGCCGTACTTTGTCGCCGGGGCGATCTTCTCCGGCTTCGCGATGGTGGTCACGCTGGCCGTGCCGCTAAGGTCGGTGTACGGCTTGCAAGATTTCATCACCGAGCGGCACCTGGACAACATGGCCAAGATCATGCTGGCCACGGGCTGGATCGTCGCTTACGGCTACGCGATGGAGGCCTTCCTCGGCTGGTATAGCGGCAGCCAGCCTGAGCAGTACGTGCTGTGGAATCGGCTGACCGGCCCTTACCGCTATCAGTACTGGGCGCTATTGACCTGCAACATCGCGGTGCCGCAGTTGATGTGGTCGCGCACGGTGCGGCGCACCGGCTGGATGCTGTTCATCGTGGCTGTGCTGATCAACGTCGGCATGTGGCAGGAGCGCTACATCATTGTGGTCACGAGCCTGCACCGCGAGTTCCTGCCGTCGAGCTGGGGGATGTATGCCGGCACGCGCTGGGACTGGGCGCTGTTCATCGGCACGATCGGCTTGTTCCTGGCGCTGCTGTTCCTGTTCCTGCGACTGCTGCCGATGATCTCGATCTTCGAGATGCGGACGCTCGTCGAAGAAGAGAAGCACGGCCGCGGCGCCCATGCCAACCACGGCCATAAGACCAATCCGCCCCCCGACGACATAGCCGCGGAGGGAGGGACCGCGTCATGAGCGAACAACTCGACACGGCCACGGGGCTCTACGGCTTGCTGGCCGAATTCCGCGAGCCGGAACAAGTCGTCGCGGCGGCGCGGGCCGCGCGTTCGGCCGGCTATCGGCGGCTCGACGGCTACAGTCCGCAACCGGTTGAAGGCCTGGCCGAAGCGATCGGGCATCGCACCAGCAAGGTGCCGCTGTTGGTGCTCATCGGCGGCGTGGTCGGCTGCCTGGCGGGCTTCTTCTTGCAGTACTGGACGATGGGCGTGGCCTACCCGATCAACGTCGGCGGCCGCCCCTTGAACAGTTGGCCTGCTTGGGTGCCGGTGATGTTCGAGCTGACGGTGCTGGTGGCCGCGCTCACCGCGGTGCTGGGCATGCTGGGGCTCAACGGGCTGCCGATGCCGTATCACCCGCTGTTCCACGTGCGGCGCTTCGAAGGGGCGACGCGCAACCGCTTCTTCTTGTGCATCGAAGCCCGCGATCCGTTGTTCGATCGCGAGGCCACCGCGGCGTTTCTCGAACGGCAGCGACCGCTGGAAGTGTACGAGGTGCCGTGGTGAGCGAGCACCGCAGATCAAACGACCACGCGACACGCCGCGCGATCGAGCGCGGGGCGATGGCGGTCTGCGCCGCCCTGGCGCTGTTCGTCGTCGGCTGCCGACAAAAGATGACCGATCAGCCGCGGTACGAGGCTTACGAAGGTTCGAGTTTCTTCGTCGATGGTCGCAGCATGCGCCCGCCCGTCGAAGGGGCGATCGCGCGCGGCGCACTCGAACTGACCAGCGTCCGCGGCACGGGGCGCGATGCCGGCAAGTTCGTCGCCGAGATTCCGGTCGACGTGACGAAGGCGACCGTGCTCCGCGGCCGGGAGCGGTTCAATATCTACTGCGCGCCGTGTCACGATCAAACGGGCAGCGGTCGCGGCACGATCGTGCTGCGCGGCTACCCGCCGCCGCCGTCGTTCCATACGCCGACGCTTCGGCAAGCGCCGGCCGGTCAGTTGTTCGACGTGATCACCAACGGATATCGCCAGATGCCCGATTACGCGGCGCAAGTGCCAGTCGACGACCGCTGGGCGATCGTGGCCTACATTCGCGCGCTGCAGTTGAGCCAGAACGCGACGCTCGACGACGTGCCGCCCGCCGAGCGCGCGAAACTAGAAGCCGAGCGCACGAAACTGGAAGCGCCGCCCGCCGAGCCGTCAGGAGGCACGCCATGAGCGCGGTAACCGCCCCCCTGGTGGGCAACGAATCGCTCGCGCGCGACGAGGCTCTGGCCCTGGCCGGTCGCCGCGCGCTGTACGTCGGCGCCGGCGCCGCGGTCGTCTGCGCGATCGGCTGGTTGGTCGATTCCACCGACTTTTACCGCGCGTACCTGTGGGCCTATGTCTACTGGCTGAACGTCGCCCTGGGGCTGACCGGCTGGTTGTTGCTGCAGAACCTGGCGGGGGGGCGCTGGAGCGTGGCGATCATCGACGTGCTCACCAGCGGCACGCGAACGCTCCCCTGGTTGGCCCTGTTGTTTCTGCCGATCGCGCTGGGGATTCCGTCACTTTACCGCTGGGCCCAGCCGGTCGAAGTGGCAGCCAGCGAGCTGCTGCAACACAAACAGCCTTATCTCAACAGATCGTTCTTCCTTGGCCGCGCGGCCGGATACTTCACGCTGTGGATCGTGCTGGGCTGGTTGCTGAACCGTTGGGCGGTGCCGCTGTCCGAGCGCGGCGACGACCGTGCCACACGCCGCATCCAGCGCACCGGCGCCATTGGCCTGATCTTGGTGGCCGCCACGGTCAGTTTGGCGGTGGTCGATTGGATCATGTCGCTGGAGCCCGAGTGGTACTCAACGATCTACGGCCTGATCTATGTGGCCGGCGACATGCTGGCCGGCATGGCCTTCGCGATTCTGCTGTCGGGCTGGCTGGATCGCCGCGTGGAGACGAGCACTGCGTATTCGGCGAGTACGCCGCTGGTGCGCCCCGATCAGTACAACGACCTGGGCAACCTGATGCTGGCCGCCGTGATGGCGTGGGCCTACATGGTGTTTTCGCAGTACCTTATCAACTACTCGGGCAACACGCTGGAAGAGATTCCCTGGCATCTGCGGCGCACCCGCGGCGTTTGGGGCGCGGTGGCCATTTTGTTGATCACGTTTCACTTCGCGCTGCCGTTCGTGACTCTGTTGTTTCGCGGCGTCAAACGCGAAGCGGGGCGGCTGGCGATTGTCGCCGGGCTGGTGCTCGTGGCGCAGGTCGTCGCGCTGTTGTGGCTCGTCAAGCCGGCGTTTGGCGCCGGCGCGGGGCTCTGTTGGCTCGATCCCTTCGCATTTGCGGCGATCGGCGGAGTGTGGGTCGCAATCTTCGTGCGACTGTATCGGCGGCAGTTGGCCCGGCCCGATGGCAATTTGGCGGCGCTGGCCGGGGAGGCGCGACCATGAGCGAGCGCAACTTGTCGGGCGATCAAGCGCGTACGCCTGCGAGCGCGCCGCGACCGGGTTACGATCCGGCCCGGCCCGACTCGGGCACGCGCGCGATGATCATCGGCGATCGCCCCCTGCCGCACGAAGCGCACGGCGCCCACGATCCGCTCCCCGATCCCGAGCCGCCTGACGTGCGCATTGGCCCGATCGTGGCGACTGGCGCCGGGCTGCTGCTGTTGATGGTGATCGGCATCTTCGTCTCGCTGGAGATGATTCGCCGCTGGGGTGCCGAACGCGTGGCGGGCGAACCGGCGCCGCGTCCGCAAGGCGTCTTCCGCGAACAGAACCCGCAAACACCGCTGCTGCAAGTCGGTGGCCGGCAGGCGATGACCGAGATGCGCGAGCGCGAAGCCGAGCTGCTGGGGAGCTACGGCTGGGTCGATCGCGGGCAAGGGGTCGTACACATTCCAATCGAGCAGGCGATCGGCCAGTATCTGTCGAGGCGGCAGGCGAACACAGCACCGCAGTCAGTACCACAGTCACCGGCGCCGGCACCCGATTCGCCCCCCACCGCACCCCCGAGTACAGCGCCGCCAATTAACCCATGAACGCGCGATGAAATACCACGCTTCCTGTAACCACGAACTTTGGCTCGCCGCCTGTGGGCTGGCGCTAACCGCGATCTGCGCTGCACCCGTGCAGGCCGCCGCGCCGGTGCAAACTCCGCAATCGCTCAAAGAGCAGTTGCCGATGATCGGCATCGATCAGCACCTCGGCGCGCAGTTGCCGCTGGAGGCCAGCTTCCGCGACGAGCAGGGGAACAGCGTGCGACTCGGGCAGTTCTTCGGCGGCAAGCCGGTGCTATTGATGCTCGCGTATTACGAGTGCCCGGGCCTGTGCAACGCGGCGCTCAACGGCATGTTGCGCGGCATGCACGGGCTGGCGTTCACGGCCGGCAAAGAGTTCGAGGTGGTGGTGATCAGCTTCGACCCGCGCGAAGGTCCGCATTTGGCCGCCGCCAAGCGCCGTCGCTACGCCGATCAGTACGCCCGGCCCGGTGGCGAGCAAGGCTGGCACTTCTTGACGGGTGACGCGGACGCGATCCGGCAAGTCACCCTAGCCGTCGGCTTCCGCTACCGCTGGGACGAGCGCACCGCGCAGTTCGCGCACGCCAGCGGATTGTTCGTGGCCACGCCTGCGGGCAAGTTGGCCCGCTACTTCTATGGCGTCGAATACTCGCCGCGCGACATGCGGCTGGCGCTGGTCGAAGCGACCGACGGAACCATCGGCTCGCCCGTCGATCAGGTGCTGCTGTTGTGCTACCACTACGACCCGCTGACGGGGCGTTACGGCGTGGTGATTCATCGCCTGCTGCAAGGGGCCGGCGTGCTGACGCTGGCGCTGTTGGGGGGCTGCATCATTTTCTCGCTACGGCGCGAACGGCGCCGCGCGAGCCCGGCGTTGGCAACCACCGAGGGTGCCACTGCTGGCTTGTCCAGCAGTGCCGTCGCCGCGCCCGGCACGAATCTTCTGGGCGAGGAGGTCTGACCGACGATGCCCAGCCAGTTCCGCTTCTTTCCCGAACAAGCTTCGACGCTCGCGCCGCGCATCGACTTGCTGTACGCCGTGCTGGTGGCGATGACCGTCGTGATGAGCGTGCTGATCTCCACGATGATCCTGTTCTTCATGATCCGCTTCCGCCGTGGCTCGAAGGTGATTCGCGGCCCACAGATCAAATCGAACCTGATGCTCGAGCTCGTCTGGTCGATCATTCCGCTGGTGGTGATGATGGGCCTGTTCGCCTGGGGAGCCGATATCTACTTCGACCGCTCGTATCCGCCGGCCGCCGCGCTCGACGTTTACGTCGTCGGCAAGCAGTGGATGTGGAAATTGCAGCATCCGCAGGGCAAGCGCGAGATCAACGAGCTGCACGTGCCTCGCGGGTACCCGATCCGGCTGACGATGATCTCGCAGGATGTGATCCACAGCTTTTACGTGCCGGCCTTCCGCATGAAGCAAGACGTGCTGCCGGGGCGTTACACCACGACCTGGTTCGAGGCCACGAAGACCGGCGAGTTCCACTTGTTTTGCGCCGAGTACTGCGGCACCGATCACTCGCGGATGAAGGGGCGCGTGATCGTGATGGAACCGGCCGAGTACCAGGCCTGGCTGCAAGATTCGACGACCAGCTTTGCCTCGCGTGGCGAGCAGGTGTTCAACGATTTCCGCTGCGGCAGTTGCCATTCGCCCGAGGCCGGCAATCGCGCTCCGCTCTTGACCGGCGCGTTCGGCCGGCCGGTCGCGCTGGTCGGTGGGCAAACGGTCACGTTCGATGAGAACTACGCCCGCGAGAGCATCTTGCGGCCGCAGGCCAAAATTGTGGCCGGCTTCGGCGAAACGGCGATGCCGACCTTCGAGGGGCAACTCGACGAAGAGCAAGTGCTGGCCGTGATCGACTACCTGAAGTCACTTTCCGGCCAAGGAAGCACGCCGGCCGCCGCACCACCTGCCGGGAACCCCACTCCATGAAAATGTCGGCCATCGAACCGCGCACCGATTATCTGAACGCCGGCTACAGCGTGCGCTCCTGGCTGCTGACGCAGGACCACAAGCGGATCGCGCTGTTGTACCTGCTGGCGATCACCTGCATGTTCTTTATCGGCGGGGCCGCGGCCGTGCTGTTCCGGCTCGACCTGATGACCCCCAGCGCCGATCTCGTGCAGTCGGAAACCTACAACAAGTTGTTCACCATGCACGGCGTGATCATGGTGTTCTTCTTCCTGATTCCGTCGATCCCCGCGGTGCTGGGTAACTTTCTGCTGCCGCTGATGATCGGCGCCCGCGATCTGGCCTTCCCGAAGCTCAACCTGCTGAGCTGGTATGTGTTCGTTGCCGGCAGCGCGTTCACCATTTGGGCGATCGTCCACGGCGGGGTCGACACCGGCTGGACGTTTTACACGCCGTACACCAGCACTTACTCGAACACCCATGTGATGGCCACGGCGCTGGGCGTGTTCATCGTCGGCTTCTCGTCGATTCTGACCGCGCTGAATTTTCTGGTCACCGTACACACGATGCGCGCGCCAGGCATGACGTGGTTCCGGCTGCCGCTGTTCGTCTGGACGATGTACGCCACGAGCCTGGTGATCATGCTGGGGACGCCTGTGCTGTCGATCGTGATCTTTCTGGTGGCGCTCGAACGCGGACTGGGCTTCGGCATCTTCGACCCCGCGCTCGGCGGCGACCCGCTGCTGTTTCAGCACTTGTTCTGGTTCTACTCGCACCCGGCCGTGTACATCATGGTGCTGCCGGCGATGGGCGTGATCAGCGAGCTGGTGCCTTGCTTTGCGCGAAAGCAGATTTTCGGCTATCACTTCATCGTGCTGGCGAGCCTGGCGATCGCCGTGCTCGGCTTCCTGGTGTGGGGGCACCACATGTTCGTCAGCGGCCAGTCGGTCTATGCCGGCATGGTCTTTTCGATCTTGAGCTTTCTGGTCGCCGTCCCCTCGGCCATCAAGGTGTTCAACTGGACCGCCACGCTCTATGGCGGCCAGATCGGTTACGAAACGCCGATGCTCTACGCGCTGGGCTTCGTCGGGCTGTTCACCATTGGCGGGCTGACCGGCTTGTTCTTGGCGACCACGGCGGTCGACGTACACGTACACGACACGTACTTCGTCGTGGCGCATTTCCATTACATCATGGTCGGCGGCGCCGTGATGGCC
>Ga0163152_10008469_pt1 | contig 10980 bp, 6 predicted proteins | sample OliLakLV19MP8IB2_FD_148635 | JGI IMG/M metagenome (GOLD analysis project Ga0163152, IMG submission 148635) | Freshwater microbial mat bacterial communities from Lake Vanda, McMurdo Dry Valleys, Antarctica - Oligotrophic Lake LV.19.MP8.IB-2 | ecosystem: Environmental > Aquatic > Freshwater > Lake...
CATCATGAACAGCGCGCAGACCGAGCAGCAAAAAGCTATTGTAGCGCTGACGATGAGCCGCATAGCAAACTGCTACGTCGACAATTTTGCCAAGACGAAAGAAAACAAATGGCTGGATTTAGCGTCCAAAGAATTTGCGCAGGCCATCGAAGTTGCAAACCAAACTCGCCTTCGAAGCATCGAAGGACAGATACTTGCCCAATGGGCACTGATGTATTTGAACGCGCCGAAGAACTTAGGCGATGTAGGAACAGCGCAAGGACTTCTAAGCAAAGCACTTCAGAAAGCTCCGATGGAGCCAAGCATCTATGCGGCATTCGGCTTAGCCTTGCTGCGAGTTGGCAAACAACCTGAAGCAGAAAAGCTATTAGACCGGGCATTAGTACTCGATCCAGCTAACTGGAGCGCACTTTGGGCCAAGTACAAGCTCTATCGGCAAGATAATAAAGTAAAGGAGATGTCGATGGTGGCAGAACAGCTTTCCTACTACTATCCCGGTTATCCGGACGTGCTTGCCATTGCACCGGCGAGCAAAGAAAGCAAAAGAAAACCATTGCGCGTGCCGAAACCACACAACAGCAGCTCTGTGCGCTAGTTTACAGTACGGCCTAAGCGCCGGCTTCCGGCGTAACTTGAATCACTTGAAACGGGAGCGCACCAACTTCCGCTCCGTCCAACGCTAAAACCACGTTGTACATCCCTTCTTCGCGGAACACCAGGCCACTAAAGGCACTGATGATCTTGTGCGTCATGTAGCGGTTAGGAAGCGGCTCCACTTTTGCCACAGGCGAAATAGCGATCACTTGCGCCTGCCTATCAATCATTTTGAACTGATAACTGAATTCATGATGCGATCCGGAGACCTGGGCAAAAGCGAAAACCAGAGGCACGACGGCAGGAAAATCCTGAACAGTCATCCCATTGTGGATATTGATACATGAAATGGCATCTCGGCGAAGAACGTCCTGTAAGACCCGTTCGCAGAGAATAATGCCTAAAACTTGCGGTACTTCGGACATGTCACTTTGCTCTTTCTGCGTAATTCCCGCTGAATACAAGCTTGTCTGTCCGTGAGAAGAGTGCTTGAATAAAGCAACTCTTGACACCGCCATCGAAGCAAGGCAATTGTACATGATCGATCTTGAAGAGCTCACCTTCGTCCAATCTTTCTGGATCGTCTTCATCCCGATGATGGTGATTTTCTTTGGCTGCCAATGGTTGAACCACGTCTGGGTCTTCCAGCCGCTGCGTTAAGCGTACGTATTAAGCAAGGACAGTTGTCGGGGTGGCGCCAATAAGCCACCCTTTTCGGCATTTCAGGGCCTGCTGTACGGGTGGCGCCATGCGCCGCCCTTACAACTTCACCTTGCCAAGAATGCGCAACTGCGCGAAACAACAGCATGCAAATAAGTCACTAAGAATGCTTGACAGGCTTGCTATCGCGAGATCTTTCCCAGTAGCGTGAAGCATTACTGATCTTCTCTTAAATACATTCCCTAACGTCTCAAACAAAGCGCCATCGCTTAATTTCGCCTGCAAGCATCCTCCCCGGAGGACGTGACTTGCATTGGTTTTCCGGAGGGAAAGCAATGTCATTCACTGAAAGGCTTGTGGCGAGATTTCGCCATGAGCTCAGTCAAACCTTTCGTTCACTTCGTCATCCAAACTACCTGAAATACAGCGGCGGTCAGCTTGTATCTCTTACTGGCAGCTGGATGCAAACGACCGCCTTAGCGTGGATCGCCTACAACCTGACCCACTCCGCGCTGTTCCTTGGCCTAGTTGGACTGTTCTGCAACATCCCCATTCTCCTGCTCAGCATCTTCGGTGGAATGGTGGCAGACCGCTATGACCGTCGTCGCGTGCTGGTTGTCACGCAATGGTTTTCAATGGCGCTGGCTATTGTGCTCACAGCACTTGTCTTCACCGATAGCCTTCAGGTCTGGATGATTCTGGCCCTGTCTATTGCAAGCGGCATCATCAGTGCATTCGAAGTGCCGAGCCGCCAAGCGATCGTCGTCGATCTTGTCAAAGGGCAGGATCTTGTGAACGCCATCAGTCTCAACTCGGTAATCTTCAACAGCACAAGAATACTTGGTCCGGCAATTGGCGCAGTGCTGCTCGGACAGCTCGGACCGTCTGTGTGCTTCGGATTGAATGCCGTCAGCTTCCTGGCTGCAATTATCACGCTGCAGCAGTTAAGGCTGGACAAGCCAGCAAGCGATACGCCTTCTCCGAAAGTGCCATTTGTGGCTGGCCTGCGCGCGGCCTTCGGCGTCAAACAAATACGCGACATCCTGATTCTCACTGCGCTGACGAGCTTCTTCGGCTTCCAGTTCTCGACCCTGTTGCCGGTCTTCGTGAAAGATGTGTTTCACGCCACACCGGAGGCTCTGGGACTGTTAGCTGCAGCTTCGGCGTTCGGCGCTCTTACAGGATCGCTGTTCCTCGCCAGCCGCGGCAGACCTTCTCAGCTGCACCGAAACATCTCCATCGACTCAGTTGGGGTGGCGGTGTCGCTTGGGCTCTTCGCATTTAGCAGCAACCTGTATTTAAGTGCGTTCATCGAAGTGTTCATCGGGATTGCCATCAGCGTCCAGTTGAACAGTGCCAATTCTCTTCTCCAACTCACCGTGCCCAACGATGTGCGTGGGCGTGTAATGAGCATCTACACCATGATTCTTCTCGGCGCTGCGCCATTCGGCAGCGTCGTTATCGGCAAACTCACGGACGTGGTCGGAGCACCATGGGCGGTGGCAGTATGTGCCATCGCTTGTGCCGGTGCCGCGATCTTCTACGTGACTTGCGCAAGAAAGGACACCTGAAAATGTCAAAACGCTTGATCAAACCCACTCTCAGTCGTTTCGTCAAACAACGAGACAACGGCGTCATCGTCGTTAAGCATGCCGTCCGCGACCTGCGACAGCCTTACAAAGAAGGCGCTCCCGTCCCCAATTACCTGTCTCTTGTCGATCACAGCCTGAGCCTCAAGCGCAAGGAATACGACAGCTTGCGAGCGGTCGAAGAGCAAAAGCTCAATAAGCTCGTGCGCGAGAAACTGGCCAAAGCCGGACGCTTTCTCGTCATTGCCTTGCAGGGACGCGACGGCTCCGGCAAGACTGGTGCTCGAGTCCGCGTCGAAGAGGCCTTGGACAACGACGCCAAGATCTTCCAGGCCATCTGCATCGGTCCACCCAGCCAGGATGAGCGGGAGCACCCGTACCTTTGGCGATTCATGACCGGCGAACGGATGCCGAAGTTCGGCGAAGTTCGGGTCTTTGACCGCAGTTGGAACGAACGATTGCTCGTCGAACCGGTGATGAAAATCACGTCCCCGGAAGCGGTGCAGCGTTCGTACGCCGAGATTCGCGCGTTCGAATGGCTGATGCAACAGCAGGGCGCTGTGATGGTGAAGGTCTGGATGGACATCACCAAGGACGAACAGGCTCGTCGCTTCGAAGACCGCGCCAAGGACAAGCCGTGGAAGCTCAGCGACTCGGACACCGTTGCTCGCAAGCACTGGGACGATTACACCCTTGCGGCCAACGAGATGTTCCACCTGACTGGCACGGATTTCGCCCCGTGGCACATCATTTCCAGCGAGGACAAGCGCTACAGCCGCATCTCGCTACTGCAGATCGTCAATCACGCCTTGGAAAAGGCCTGCGGAAAGTAAAGGGGCACAGCCCATGAAAGTAACCATCACATCTCAGTCACAGACGTACAAGCACACCTTGCACGCGCGGACCCATGTGCTGACAAGCGATGTCCCGGTTGATCTCAAAGGTCAGGACACCGGGCCAACGCCGCACGAGTTGTTTCTTCTTTCGCTTGGGACATGCACCGCGATGACAATCGAGATGTATGCACTGCGCCAGGGAATGACGCTCACGAAGGTTACGGTGACCGTGACCGAGACCACAATTGCGGACCCGGATCAACCGGGCACCAAGATTCCCCACATCATCGAGGACATCGACATCGAAGGCAACGTGACTGCAGCGCAACTGACCAAGTTGAAGGAAGTGGCAAAGAAATGCCCGGTGTACAAGCTCGTTATGGGTAAGAAAGTCGTAGACGCGAACCTGAAAGTAACTGCACCACCGGCGACCGTGTAGGAGGACGCATGCCTATTTCCAAAGAGGACGTTGTCCGTCAATTCGGACGGCAATCAAAAGCCTATGTCACCAGCAGCGGCCATGCAGCCGGTGCGGATCTTGCAATCGTTCTGCAACTGTTGAAGCCAAGTTCGGGGATGTGCGTGTTGGATGTGGCAACCGGCGCCGGGCACACTGCCGCAGCAGTCGCACCATTTGTGCGCACTGTGATAGCAACGGATCTGACACCAGAAATGGTGTCAGAAGCTCGCGCTCTACTTGAGCGTAAGGGGTTCACCAACGTCACTTGCGAAGTTCAGGATGTGGAGACGCTCAGCTATCCTGCCGCTCAGTTCGACGCAGTGACATGCCGAATCGCCCCACACCACTTCCTCGACATCCGCAAGGCCATCGCCGAAATTGCGCGCGTGCTCAAAGTTGGCGGCAGCTTCGTTCTGGAAGACAATGTCTCTCCTGCAGCGAAGAAGCATGATCAGTTCATCAACACGGTCGAAAGACTGCGCGATCCAACTCACATCCGCTCCTACTCAGTAGCTGAGTGGAAGCGCATGCTGGCTGATCAAGGTTTGAACGTTAGTCGCGCTCGTCACTATCGCAAAACGCACGACATTGCCGATTGGATCGGGCGCTCCGGCATCGAGCAATCGGCTGTAGAGGCCGTCTATGCTTACTTTTCGAACGCCGCTGCCAATACGCGCAAGCACTTTTGCATCGAGTTCGAGAACAACCGTGCAGTAAGGTTCACCGACGATAAAGTGATCCTGCGTGCCGTCAAAGGCTAACGCCCGAGACACAAAATGGACCCGTCAGGGAAGCGAATTCTTTCGCAACCCTGGCGGCATCCATTTTTATCCACATTCTACTAGCTTTTTTAGTATTCTCCTCTTTTTCCGAAGTTAGATAGTGTTCTTTATCCAACAATTTCGTTGGTACGTCATCTCAGGGCCTGGATGCGTCCTGTAACCCCTTGACCCACCTATTGGCGTCAGTGGGCGGGGTTCGCAGAAGTCTTGGCGTAGGGTCATCGACCGGCTCCGATCGCATACTTAGCCAATTTGGGGTCCTCTGCTGCGATTCCGGCTTCGCGAGAATCGACTTCACCGCATCTCTTATCTGTCCTTCAGAAGCTCCCGCGGGCAGACCAAGGTCCTTCAGCAAATAGGGAACGATCTTCTCTTGCACAACTTGTTTGAGTTGATCATCAGTAAAATTCGGCGGCAGTTCGAGAGTTTCTTCAAATATCCTTTTTGCCAGCAGGGGCTTGTACTCGGGTGCATACTGATCGGGCACGCCAAAATGCTCGATAACATGTTGTTTTATAGCCTGGTAGTCGGTCAGTCCATGCTTATTCCAATAGGCTTCCTCAACCGGATAGTCCAATGCATCAAGACCCTGCCAATTGGGAACGGGAAGAGGCGACGCAGATTTTAACACCGCTTGTTTCAGGTCAATCTCACCTTTAGCAAACTTTGCCCAGGCTTCGTCGGTGGCGTCGAACATAGCGATATCCCAGCCTTGGCGACCCGCACCGATGACGTTCCGCGCAATCTGCCCGGCACGCACATAAGCGACATGAGTGTCCCTTATCGGCGTGACACCTGAAGTCAATTCGTCTAGTCGGGCATCCAGAATACTTGGAATACCTGTGCTCTGGTAGAGATTGGGCTGGGGCGTCGACAGTGTAGTGGTCGAAACTTCACCAGGGCCTGCTGTATTCACCATCTTAGATCTGTGCCAGGCGAGCCACTGTTTGAAACTGTTCCACTCCGGTCGATCGTAATTGTTCGGTGACTCTTTCAGCCAATTCTCCAAAACTGAGATGGCGCCACCTTGGTGTTTCCAAGTCTCCGGATGGTATTGAGGGTTCTGCGTCCCATACAAATATTGCAGATCATCTGAAGTGAGCTCTTGTAGCTTCTTGCCGGTTACTGCCAGCACGTTTTCCTCCCTCAAAGCCCCCAAAAGGTGGACGGCGATCATTTCTTCTACTTTCTTCCTTTCTGCTTCGTGTTGAAAACCCGTATACAGCTCCTCGAGCTTATCGAGCAAACCCCCAATTTTCGAATCAAATGGACCATGCGCGGCCTTTTGCAGCGCAATCGCTTGCTTGAGCGATTGCTCGGCCTTCAAAAAATCATCTGCTGCGTGGTGAATATCAGCCAATTTGACCAGCTCGGCCGCCTTCGGCTCAAGCGGAGCCAGCGACAGCACCGGTCTTGGTTTGGGGGGCTCAACTATGAAATCTGGCAAACGCTTCCCATGGAGCAATCGTTCCGGCATAGCAGCCCGCTGGGCTTGGCTTTCCAGAAGTGGCGTGCCAGTATCACGAAAGTCGTCGGGAATCACGCGCAAAGCAGATTGTAATTTACCGTTATAGGTGGCTCCCGTTTGCAAGGATCCCATTTGGTGTGGGTCGAAAATGCTGTTGAAAAGTTCTCTTGCTACGATAGCCTTTTGACCTGTTACAGGATCGAGGACCATCCAGTCTCCAGCATATCCAAAAGTGACTTTACCGTTTTGCGTGAGTGAAATTGTTCTATCCATCGGGAGCGCCATTACCAGACCGGTCTTTAGCGCGAGGAAATCCTCTAAAGACTGATTCATTTGATGAGCTGGAATGAAAACCGGACTATCCAAAGCACTACTGTATGGGCCAGTTCTCATGAACCAGTCGCCCGGCTTAGTCTTGAAACTTGCACCATAGATAGAGACCGGGGTTCCCTCACCGGCAGGTCCTGCCTTCAGAATTTTATTGACAAACGTGTCTACTTGATCGACGTTCCGCACAAGATATTGGTCTGCGTCTGCTAAATCATGTAGGACCAAATGATTTTCGGCAAGTTCCCTTCTGGTGCCACGATATGCCGCCCCGACTGATTTCATGACGGCGGTGAATATGGCAGCAGATGCTGCACCCATCGCAGCGTTGGTCGCACTGGAAGCCAGAATCAATTTCACGTTATCAGCTACAGGCTTGTTGTTATCCCACTCAGCGGCGCCTGTAATGGCACCGGTTGTGCCACCGGCGATAAATCCTGAGGCTGCCGGCAAGCCATACTGAATTCCGATATTCGCAATCAGGCGCGCCGACTGCTCTTTGGCGGCGGCTCCCACTGCCATGTGTAGCGATAGTTTTACAGCCCCTTCATTGCCTGCTGTCGCTACCTGCCTGGCAAGTGCTTCTATCGCCTTTGTTGATACCTCACCACCGTTGATCAATGCAGTTCTGATTATTTGAGTAACTCCCTGCTCAAGTACTTCGTCTCCACCTGCCACCAGAAAATCGACTCCAATCTGTTCACTAATTTGCTTCAGACTGCCTGTAGCGATCGCTGCCGCCCGGGTTCCAGCTTGCCCGCCTACACCCATAAGCTTGCCAATTTCAGCCGGTCCAACGACAGCGAACGCGCCGTACACCATTCCCGTTCCGACATCTAATGCGACCTGACGCTTACTCCACTCATACTGATCGCCTTCAATCGCTAGTTTGGTCGACATCTTAATTGCCACACCTGCGGAAGCGGCAATCGCAATTTTCGCCAACAGAGTCAAACTCGTTCCACCAGTGAATGGTGCCGCACCAAGTGCAGCGGCAGTTATTGCCGCATTCGCGGCGGTCTCGCTAAGCTGCTTGGTTGATTGGTCAAAAGCGAGGAGCGCTGTAGCTGTTCTGTCTATAATTGCCTTCTGTCTTTCTTCAGATAGCGCTTCAACACCTGCTCCAGAATCGCTCATAGCTTTCACATAAGCCAGAACTGCTTCATCAGCTTGGAAGCCTGTTCCATCCCAGAGATTGTCGACCATGAATTGGCGCGCTCCATCGCGCATAGCCGAGTGCTTCTCGATGTTATTGCTGAGAATATCTTGCGGTGTATCAGCAGCATGTTTGAACAATGACTCAATCTGGTTGAAGTCACGAGCAGACATGCGGTCCCTCAAATGAACCTGCAGATTACCGCCGTACTTGGTTGAATAGCGGCTGGCCAGCTCAATTCCTTCAGCCGTACTCATTGCTTTTAGCAACGTCGATAACTGCAATACATCCTTCTTCTCCAGTTTGAGGACAAAGGCGCGCAAGTGATCTTCGGGCCCAATCGCACCCTGTTCGATTATCTTGGCAGCCAGTGTTCGTGCGTCTTCGGAGAACCGACCGAACACTTTTGCCTGCAGCGTTGTCGCTTCCTTGTTATTGGCATCTTGAGATAGAAGCAGAGATCTCTCATCGGTGGATAGCTGCGTCAATCCCTCGAGCACCTCACTTTTGCCAAGCCTTGCCCGCAGCTCCGGCGACAGATGGCCCTTCAGTAATAATTCGGAACTGAGGCTTGCAGAATCAGCATTCCAGAACGCCTTGCGCAAAGCCTCCTTAAAACATTCAGCGATGATTTTCTCACCGTCCGATTTCGGTTCCACAATTCTAGAACGAAGTTCAGGCTCCGCCTTGAATGCCTGCTCCACTTCTCGAACGACTTTGCCTTCATCAACAGTCCAATGAGTGGCATATTCGTTCAACTTAGCCAGAATGTTGTCTTGCGGTGGGCGTCCGACCATAACATCATCAAGCATCACACGGGCAGTAATCGCCCAGGGATCGTCCTTGTCCAACAGCTTGTCCAGCTTTTGGTCGATTGACGTCCTGTACTCACCATCACTGCGATACTTAGTCTGCTCGCCTGGCGACATGCTTTCAATTGCGTGAATCACTGCTTTGTGATCAGTTCCATTCCAATGAGCTGCTTCATTTAGCAAGTCCAAAGTGCCCCGGCGCCCAGCTTCCATCGATTCACCAGGAGCTGCTGCAGCAAGCTTGCCGGTGAGAAGTTCAGAGCAATCGGCAAAATCCTTGTTATTTAGGACCAAACCGAGCATTTCCTCGACTTGCTGCCGGTATACAGGATCACTCTTCATCTGCAGCCAGTCGCGGGGCATCAAGTTCTCCACGAGCGGCAAAACTTCTGCGCGATCTGACTTCAGCATATGCTTGTGCTCTGCGATGCGAGAGATCAGCGTGCCGCCCTGGAACAACGCCATGTCCTGCCACTTGAGCGTCTCAAGCCTATTACCGGCTTTCACTATTGCCTTGCACAGACCGTCATAGTAGTTGAGTGCCTTCTCTTCATCTTTGTCAGCAGGCTCGCGATTTGAGTTGGAGAGGTTTCGCCCTTGAGCAAATAACGTTCGCTCATCGGAGCCCATGTTGAACAGCGCTTGTTCGATTGCGCTTTCATTGTCTCCAATCATGGACTCGTTGGACAGAATTTGCATTGCGGCCGTGAGCTTGCCGAACTTCGCGTAATCCACTGCTCTATCAAGAGTAAGTCCACTAAACGATTCGTCCAAAAGTCTCCACCCTTTGTTGTCAGAATATTTCTCCCGGTGCTTAGGTGATGCGACGTTCATCACCTCTTGAAACATCTCAATATCACCACGTTTAAGGGCAATGCTAGTGAGGGTATCGACGTCAAATTCAGACAGGCGATCCGAACCATGCATCCATATGGATAGCGCCTTTTTGTTATCAGCATCTATGCCTGGATGATTAGCAAACGCCGATGCCAATGGCGTTTCATACTTAGACTGGTAATCGCTGGAGGTCTGCGTGATATCGTCACTGCTCATGCTTGATAGTTTCATGCGCAGTGCACGCTCCAGCGAACCGGTCGAACGCCCGTACCATTGGCTCAGCTCCTGCATCTGCTCGTGAATAAAACCAGCATCGTCTGGCTTGTTGTCGCGGCGTGTCAGTAGGTTTAACCCCTTATCCAAATCGACTCCGCTCATTTCGCCTTTTAATTCTGCTTTGAGTTCAATGCCGTATGTTTTTTTGTAGTAATCACAAAGGAGCGCGCGCTGACCCTGATTGAGCGATTTGAGTGCCGTATGAATAGCGTTTTCATCAGTCCCCGTATCGATAAAATTGTCTCTCTTTGTGGCTTGACGAATAGTCTTTGCAGCAGCCATAGCCACTTTAGAAGAATCATTTGAACTACCCGTACTGGCGGCGTCCGGATTACTCAATTCAAGACTCGGCAAAGTCGGAAGCTCCTTACCCGACGGTTGTCTTGAGTTCTCAACAGAAATCGGCACTTGTCGTATCACATCCAAAAATTTCTCAGCAGCAGCTTGATCTTCTTTCGTGACGGCATCGTTCTTTTCAAATGGTGGCATGTGGAATCTCCCTGTTTGTATAGACAACACAGACCGATCGATCAAACGCTGTTCAACGTGATCAGTCAGGTATCGACTTGGAACCAGCTAGTGGCAGTATGTTTGGGTCTAATGGGGTGGAATGGTCGCTAGTCTTCCGATGGGGTGCTAGCAGTCTGTTGAGTCTCGATTACATTCCGTGGTGGCAAGTAACTATCTGGAATGCATGGGCTCATCTGGGGCGCTATCAGAACAGTGCCGGCCGCACTATCTTCCTTTGCATAAATATTTGGCCTCTACAACTAAGTCACTTGAGGTGCTAATTCTGCTCGGAACACCGTTCAAATGACCGTACTCACCTATCCACAAAAAAGGCCTTTTCTTGTGTCTGTATGGTGTTCGCATCGATAAGCTGATGATTAGAGCGGCGTATTCCGGATTCTGCTTGATGCACTCCAACTGCCCGGTCCAGCTGTGGATTGCGTGGTTGGCCTGCAATTCCTTCCGATCATCGAGAGGAACTTCCAGCGAATAGTCACCGGCTTGAACTACTAGTGCACTCTTGTCCTCCAACAAACTAAAGCGCGTATCGTAGCTGTAACGATGCCTTGAATCGTGTGGGTGCTCGACAAATTCGTTATCAAAAAGTCTGTTTAGTTGGCTGGCATACAGCGAGATATCTTCCGGATTACTGACAAAACGGACTGCTTTGGCA
>Ga0163152_10008471_pt1 | contig 10975 bp, 7 predicted proteins | sample OliLakLV19MP8IB2_FD_148635 | JGI IMG/M metagenome (GOLD analysis project Ga0163152, IMG submission 148635) | Freshwater microbial mat bacterial communities from Lake Vanda, McMurdo Dry Valleys, Antarctica - Oligotrophic Lake LV.19.MP8.IB-2 | ecosystem: Environmental > Aquatic > Freshwater > Lake...
GCTTCTGTTTGTGCTGGCCGCGACCGCTCAGCAGACCCGGCTCATTGCGCTCGCGGCGTTTTGCGCCCTGGCGACATGGATGGAATATCGGCGGGGTGAGTTCGTGGCGCGCCCGGAAGTTGCCGATCCTGCGACTGCGATCGAGCGGCAATCGCCTCCCGCGAGCGGCGTGACACCCTCCGGGCGCGCCGGCGGGCTGGAACTCGACGCGGTGTTATCCAAAATATCCCGGGAAGGCCTGCAAAGCCTGAACCAAGCCGAGCGGGGGGTGCTGGCGCGCGAGACCGAGCGTCGGCGGCGTGGATAGCATGTGCGTCTTGGCGCATGGTCGCGCCCAACGCGACTGAACGACTCGTGGAGACCTGCTGACCGATGGGCATTTACGACCGAGACTATACATTCCGCAACACTCAGCGGGGCGGGTTCGGGTCTGTCTCGCGATTCTCGGCGAACATCTGGCTCATCATTGTGAACGTGGCGGTGCTGCTGCTGGCGTTCGTTTCGCCCCGCGCCGGGCAGTTTCTCTTTGAGCATGGGCACTTCTCGACCCACGAGGTCACGCTAGCCGGGGGGCTTGAGTTCTGGCGCTTCCTGACATTCCAGTTCCTCCACGGCGGCGTCGTGCACCTGTTCTTCAACATGCTGGGGTTGTACATGTTCGGCGCCATGGTGGAACAGCACCTGGGTTCCAAGCGGTACCTCGCCTTCTACCTGACCTGCGGGGTGTTCGGCGGGCTGATGTACCTCATCCTGAACGGGGCCGGGACCGCCCTCGCGAGCATGGGGATGCCGCGCATCCCGGGACTTCTCTTCACAGATCCGAAGACGCCCCTGGTGGGGGCCTCGGCGGGCGTCTTCGGCGTCATCCTGGCGTGCGCGTACATCTCCCCAAACTCCCGGGTGCAGCTCCTGTTCCCGCCCGTCCCCATGCGCCTCAAGACGTTCGCCTACGTGTACGTCGGGATCGCGGCGGTGAGCCTGCTGATGAACAGCAAGAACGCCGGGGGCGAAGCCGCGCACCTGGGCGGGGCCATCGCGGGCGCGTTCTTTATCCGCAACGCTCACCTGTTGCGCGACTTCTTCGATGTCTTCTCGGATTCCCGCAAGGCGGACCGGGCCGCCCGGACCAGGATGCGCGAAGCCAGGCGCACCGAAACGGACGGCTCCCGCAATCAGTTGCGTGCCGAGGTTGAACGCATCCTGAACAAGGTCGACCGCGAAGGGATCCACAGCCTGACCGAGCACGAGAAGTCGGTGCTGCGCCGCGACAATGATGCGCGGGCGAGCGGGACAACGTGAACGGAGGACCGCTCGAGTTCCACGTAGCGGCCCGTTCGGCCACGACGCGAGCTCGCCTCGGGCGCATCACCACCCCCAACGGGTCATTCGATACCCCGGCCTTCATGCCGGTGGGGACGCGCGGGACGGTCAAGGGCATCCCGCCCAACCTGGTGCTCGAAACCGGGGCTCAGATCGTCCTCAACAACACGTACCACCTCATGCTCCGCCCCGGCTCCGAACTGATCGCCCGCTTGGGCGGCGTCCACCGCTTCATGAACTGGCCCGGGCCGATCCTGACCGATTCGGGCGGCTACCAGGCGTTCTCGCTGGCGCAGACCAACAAGGTCGATGCCGACGGTGTGACCTTCAAGTCCATCGTCGATGGCGCGATGGTGCGCCTGACCCCCGAGCGTGCGATGCAAGTGCAGAACCAACTCGGGGCCGACATCATCATGGCTCTGGACGACTGCCCCCCCTCGATCAGCCCCGATGCGATCGCGAAGACCCAACGGCGCGATGCTCGCCTCGAGGGCGCCGTCCGGCGCGATCAATCAAGGCGGGCCGGGTACGACCATGAAGCTCGCCTGAACGAAGCCAACGAACGCACCATCCGATGGCTCGCGCGGTGCAAAGTGGCCCATACTCGGAGCGCGGACCAGGCCCTCTTCGGGATCATCCAGGGCGGAACCGACCTGGCCAAGCGCTCGTGGTGTGCCGAGCGGGTGTGCGCCATCGACCTCCCCGGGTACGCGATCGGGGGGGTGGCCGTCGGGGAGTCGCTCGAGCAGATCGCATCGGTGGTGTCCCATACCGCCCCGCTGATGCCCGACGACAAGCCCCGCTACCTCATGGGGGTGGGGTACGAGCGCGACCTGCTCGCGGCCGTGCTTGCCGGGGTGGACATGTTTGACTGTGTCCTGCCAACGCGCAACGGCCGCAACGCCAACGCGTTCACTTCGGGCGGCCAGATCCGACTGCGTAACTCTTCGTTTGTGGCGGATGAATCACCCATCGAACAGGGGTGCGATTGCCACGCGTGCGACCCCGGTTTGTACGGGTGGAAGACCCCCGATGGCCTTCCATTCACCCGGGCCTACGTGCGGCACCTGTTCATGGCGGGAGAAATGCTCGGGCCAATCCTCGTTAGCCTGCATAACCTCAGGCACTTTCAGCGGTTCATGTTGGACATCCGCAACACGATCCGGGACGATGACTGGCCCGGTCTGGTAGGGCGATGGCCGGTATCCGCTGCGGGTTTTCCTGGGTAGTTCGGTTCTTTGAGCCGACCCCGTTGCACGTGGACATAGTGACAAAGGCAGAACATGACAGACAGTTGGACGAACAGTATCGATGGCTTGTGGATCATTGCTCAGGCGCAGCCTGGGGTTGCGCCCGCCCCTGCCGCGCAGCCGGTGAACGCCGTGGGGATGCCCGGCGGCGCTACGCAAGTGCCTTCGGACGGCACCCAGCAGCCGCTCGGTCCCACCGGGGCCGGGGCGGCGCCCGCGGGCGGCATGGGCCCGCTGATCTGGCTGTTGCCGGTCATGCTCGTGGTCATGATTCTGATGAGCACGCTCACCGGACGCAAGGATAAGAAGCGTCGGGCCGAGCTGCTCTCTTCGATCAAGAAGCAGGACAAGGTCCAGACGCTGGGCGGCCTCATCGGCACCATCGTTGAAATGAGCGACGACGAGGTCGTCCTCCGCATCGAAGAGGGCCGCATCCGCGTCACCAAGAGCGCCATCCAGCAGGTCATCTCATCCCGCGATGGGAAGTCCGCTTCTGTAGCGGAAGTCAAGGGTGAGGCCAAGGCCTCGGCTGTGAACTAAGAGGCGTCCACCGGTTACCAAGGCGGGAGTTGGCCGCGACTCCCGCGTAATTTCTTCGACTCGGACCACCATGCGACAGATCTACAAGAGCGCCGTTATCACGCTGGTCGTACTCCTCCTGTGCGTGTACGCCGTGACGCCCCTGGAAGAAAAACTCCGGCTGGGGAAGGACCTGCGGGGCGGCGTGAGCCTGGTCTACTCCGTGCAGCTCGACGATACCGACGACCCCAAGCAAGTCTTGGCCAAAACCATCGACGTGCTCAAGCGCCGCGTGGACCCCAACGGGCTGATGGAAATCGCGATGGTGGCCCAGGGACGCGACCGCATCGAGATTACGATGCCCCTGCCCGGCGACGACGTCAAGGCCCTCAAGAAACTGTTCGAGGAAGAACTCGCCAAGCTCGGCAAGGCCGCCCTCAGCGAGAGCCGGCTGGACCAGGCGATGAGGCTGCCCGCCGACCAGCGCGCCAAGGCGCTGGAGGAACTGAGCGCCGGCAGCGTCAGGCGGACCGAAAAACTCCGCGAAGCCGCCGCCGCCTACGACGATGCCGCCGCCAAGCGGGCCGCATACCAAACCCAGGCAGACCCCGCCGTGAAGGACGCGATGGTGGGGGAGGTGGCCAGTGCTGAACTCCGCTACGACCAGGCCCGCCAGGCGGTGCTGGACACGGCGCTCTCCGCCGACGATGTGCGGCGCGTTGTGACCAGTTCAACCCGCGAGCGGCAGATCCTCGACAGCGAAACCAAGACGATGGTCAAGCTCCCCAGCCCCAGGGAGCTGGCGGAGAAGGGCCTCCGAGAGGCGCACCCCGACGCGGCCGAGGAAATCGACCGGGTCATCGCCGCCTACGAGGCGTACCACGCCCGCCGCACCACGCTGGACGACCCCGCCGACCTGATCCGCATGCTGAAGGGCTCTGGTGTGCTGACCTTCCGGATCACCGTCAAGCCCAACTCACACCCGGAAGAGCAGCGTCTGCGGGATGAACTGCGCGAGGTCGGGCCCCGCAACGTCAAGTCCAGGGACGCCCACTGGTACAAGCTCAACGACATCGAGGGCTGGGTCAACTCAAAGCAGGATGTCGATCGGCTCGCGGCCGATGAACGCAACGCAGCGCCCTTTTTCCAGCAACGCGGGTACGTCGTAGAAGGGTACGGGGGCGAGTACTACATGCTCGCGTGGGACGTGCCCGGTTCGCGCCTCACGCCCGCCGACGGGCAGTGGGCGGTGGCCGAGTCCAAGCCGACGGTGGATGAGGTCGGCAAGCCCGCCATCGAGTTCCGGATGAGCCCCGCCGGCGGCGTGCTCCTGGGCGCCATGACCAGCGAGCACGTGGGCGACCAGATGGCCGTGCTGCTGGACAACGAGGTCTACACCGCGCCCAACCTGCTGCAGGGGATTTCGACCAACGGCATCATCAAGGGAGACTTCGCCCAGTCTGAAATCGACTACATCGTGCGGGTGCTCGCCGGCGGGTCGCTGCAGGCCAAGCTCTCCCCCGAGCCCATCAGCATCAGCGCCGTCGGGCCCGAACTGGGGGCCGACAACCTGCGGATGGGCCTCAAGGCCGGCCTGCTCTCGGTCGTGCTGGTGGCCGGGTTCATGCTCGTGTACTACTTCGGCCTCGGGGCCGTGGCGGTGGTTTCGCTCGCCGTCAACGCCGTGATCATCATGGGGGCCATGGCCCTCAGCAAGGCCGCCTTCACCATGCCCGGCATCGCGGGCATCATCCTGACCTTCGGCATGGCGGTTGACTCAAACGTGCTGGTCTACGAGCGCATGCGCGAGGAAATGCAGGGCGGGGCCGACCTCAAGACCGCCGTGCGACTCGGCTTTGACAAGGCCCTCTCCAGCATCGTCGACGGCAACGTCACCAACCTCATCGTCTGCGTCGTGCTGTACTACACCGGCACACCGGAAATCCGCGGCTTCGCCATCACCATGGGCGTGGGCGTCATGGCCACGCTCTTCGCGGCCCTGGTGGCCAGCAGGCTCATCCTCAACACCATCGTCGCCGCGGGCGTCAGAAAACTGTCCATGCTGCCGATGGCGGTGCCCGCCCTCCAGCGGTTCCTCGAGCCGCATGTCAACTGGATGAAGTACCGGCGCGTGTTCTTCAGCATCGCGGCCGTCTACGTCGGCCTGGGCCTCTGCCTGGTCTGGTACCAAGGCAAGAACATGCTCGACAACGAGTTCCTGGGTGGAACCCAGGTAACGCTCCAGCTCAAGGACGACGCCGCCACCGGCCGGCCGACCACCATGCGTCGCCCGGACGTTCAGGCCCGCATCAAAGCGATCGCCGCCCAGGCCGAGGAGGGCGACCAGCTCCGCAAGCTGAGCTTCGCCGAGGTCATCCCCGTGGACCCGGCGGGCGACGGCGTGACTTCCGATCGGTTCATGATCAAGACCACCGCCGACAACTCCAACGCCGTCGTCCAGGCGGTGGTGGAGGCGTTCTCCGATGTATTGGATATCAAGCCCCCGCTGCTATTCAAGGGGTCTGGCGCCGCGGATGCACGCCTGGCGCCGGTCTTCCCGGTTGAGAAGCCGGTCCTGGGCACCAACATTGACCGGCCCGAGGCCCGCAGCGACGTGTCCCGATTCCTGGGCGGCATCGCCATCGTCTTGGACAACATCGAACCGCCCCAGCCGTTGGCGACGCTGAAGACCCGGCTCGACGGCGCCCGCCAGGGCGTCTCCCATTCAGATACCCTGGCCCGGGACCGGGACATCGTGGTCCTGGACGGGGATGACAACTCCGTGCGCAGTGCCGTCGTCCTGGTGCGCGATGACGGCGCCAGCCTGTTTGACAGCGAGGCCCGCTGGGAACAGCAGGTGCGCGACCGCGAGTGGCGGCTGACGCTCGAGGCGCTCACCCAGAGCTCAACCCCTGCCAGCGTGAACAACTTCAGCGCCGCCATCGCCGACACCTTCAAGGCCAACGCGATCACCGCCACGCTCCTCAGCTTCTTCTTCATCGGGATCTACATCTGGGTCCGGTTCAAGACCCCGCGGTACTCCCTGGCCGCCGTCATCGCCCTCATCCACGACGTGGTCACCGTGGTCGCGCTCCTCGCCCTGTGCGAGATCCTGTACGAAACCCCCGCCACGCACGACTTCGCCCAGTCGATCGGCCTGCTGCCCTTCAAGATCGACCTCAACACCGTGGCCGCACTCCTGACCATCGCCGGGTACTCCCTCAACGACACGGTCGTCATCATGGACCGAATCCGCGAGAACCGCGGCAAGCTCCCCAACGCCACCGCCCAGATCATCAACACCTCGATCAACCAGACTTTCAGCCGGACCATCATCACCGGTGGAACGACCCTGGGGTCTTGCGTTATCCTGTACCTGATCGGGGGCGAGGGCATGCGGGCCTTCGCCTTCGCGCTCATCACGGGGCTGATCGTGGGAACCTATTCGTCAGTCGGTATTGCGGCCCCCATTGTCTGGTCCCCCAAGCACGAGCCGGGCGCCGGCGACGCCTGAGCCAATCTCACGTGGGAGTCCGCGATGCAGGACGGCGCGGCCAGGGTAGCGGGCGGTCTGTTGTTGCTGGTGGCGCTGTGGATCGGCGTCTACTGGTGGTGGCCCAGCGAGCCCCCGATCTCGTACGCCTCAAGGGATACCGCCCCCGCGGAACCCGGACCGGTGAGCCCCGTGCCAACGCCGCCGGCGGATGCTGGTGCCCCAGGGCCGATGCCGGAAGTGCCCACGCCACCAAGTCCCCGGCCTCCCGCCGTCATCGTCCCGGAGTTCACCGAGCACACCGTGCTGCCCAACGAGACCTTTGCCTCCATCGCCAAGTCGTACTACGGGTCATCCTCCTACGCGACGGCGATCTCCAAGGCCAACCCGTTCATCAGCCCTCAAACCCTGTCGCCCGGCCGGGTCATCCGCATCCCGAAGGACCCGAAGAACATCCAGGGCATCCCGGTGACCAACCCTGCGCGTGATCAGGCAAGTCAACCCATCGCTCCCAAGCCGGTCACGAAGCCCCCAGAGCCTCCGCCCGCCGAGGGAACGCGGGAGTACACCGTGCAATCCGGAGACACCCTCTCAACCATCGCGAAGAAGCTCTACGGCGACTCTCGTCTCTCTTCCCTGATCTTCGAATCCAACCGCGACCAGATGAACCACGAGGATGAACTCAAGATCGGGCAGAAACTCAAGGTTCCCCCCAAGCCCTAGCCCGGATTATTCACCATTGAGTTGAGATCAACGGCCTTCGTGGTGCGTAAGAGGCTTTACCACAAGTCACTTTCGCAGGGCACGGAGGCCGCTGATGTCAACGCAGGGTGCGCGGAACGCTGAGCAACAGGTCTTCGACTTTATCCCCGGCCGCGGCGTGGTGCTCGAATCATCCGCCGGGCAACTCACCAGCGACGCCGGGCTGCTCGCGGTGCGGCAGTTCGACGAGCGGCTGGGCTGGAGCGAGCGTTTCGCCGCGTGCATCAAGGACCAACGCGAGGACCCGGTCCACTCGGTCCTCTCGATGGTCCGCCAAAGGGTTTACGGCATCCTCGCCGGGTACGAGGACGCCAACGACCACGACGCCCTCCGCGATGATCCCGTCTTCAAGATGATCGCGGGCAAGCTCCCCGACGACGATCCGCTCGCCAGCCAACCCACCCTCTCGCGCCTCGAGAACATGGTCAACGTCTCATCGTTGCTCAGGCTCGCCGACCTCACGATCGCGCAGGGGGTCGAGCGCGTCCGACGCAAGCACGGGGGCGCGGTCCCATCCCGCGTCACCATCGATCTGGACCCCACCGACGATCCCACCCACGGGCAGCAGCAACTCACCCTCTTCCACGGCTTCTACGGCCAGCACCAGTATTACCCCATGATCGTCAGCGAGCCCACCACCAAGCACGTCTTCGTGGCCTGGCTGCGGCACGGCACCGCCGGGGCGGCCCTGGGCGCCGACGACGACGTACGCCGCGTCGCAACGGCGCTCCAACGGGTCAATCCCAAGACCCGCCTGTTGGTCCGGGGCGACACCAACCTCGGCAACCCCGAGATGTACAAGTTGTGCGAGCAGGACGGGCACGACTACACCTTCGGCCTGGGCCCCAACTCCAGGCTCAAGGGCTGGGCCGAGCCCTTGGTGCGCCGCGCCGCGGAGCGGTACGCCGCGACCGGCGAGAAGCAGAGAATCTTCGCGTTGCGCTCGTACAAGGCCAAGACATGGAACAAGCGGCGCACGGTGGTGGCCAAGGCCGAGTGCGGCCCCGAGGGGGCCAACCTGCGGTTCATCGTGACCAACCTCAAGGTCAAGAACGCCAAGCGGGCGGAGGAGACGTACGACCTGTACGTGCAACGCGGCGAGAGCGAGCAGCGGATGGACGAACTCAAGAACGGCCTGTGCGCGGGCAGGCTGTCGTGCCACCGCTTCAAGGCCAACTTCCTGAGATTGATGCTGCACACGCTGGCGTTCAACCTGCTGAGCGCGCTGCGGGACCACACGGCCGTGCCTGAGGAACTCAGAACCGCCCGTCCCGAAACGTGGCGGACCAAGGTCATCAAGGTCGCGGCGACCATCGAGCAGACTTCGCGGCGCGTGTGGGTGCGGGTCTCGCGATCATGGCCGTTCTGGGGCTTGCTCAAGTCCGTGAGCCGGCGCGCGCTGCGTGCCCCCGCGCTCCGCGCCGTGCCTGCGGCGCGGGCCGCGAGCCCGTGATCCCATGACAACCCGGTGCGTAGACACCCCCGAGCACGCGCGGGGAGGGGGAGGGTGCGCGCCGAAACGACCAAAGTGAGACTCGAGCGCGATTCCTGCAGTCCCGCGCGAGGTGAGGCTCTGTGCGGTGAATAATCCGGGCTAGGGCCTGAGCGAAGCTCGACTGAGGTATGAGATAGCCCAAGTCTTGAAACCCGGCCGTAGTCCAGCGGTACGCCGCGGAGGTAGGGGGGTTAGAGCCTGTCCCGTTCTCAACACTTCCCACGATGACGGAGCCATCGCCATTCATGGCTTCGGCCTTGTTGCGGCTCCACCCGGGCATAGTCCCAAGGTTCTGATAACCGGTCGCCGCCGACCAGCGGTACAGAGTTCGCACCGGCTCGCCGAAGTTGCGCGTACCCCCCCCCACAAACCGCCCATCTCCCGATATCACTGGGAAGGCGGTGAGTGAAGGCACGCCCGAAACAAGGCCGAAGTCGTTGCGTCCGCCAGTGCGTGTCCAATGGAATCCCGGCCAGACATCCACGTTTGTATAGCTATGGCCCGAGGCCGCCATGCCATCTCCGGATAACCCCGTCACTTCCGACCACGCCTGTCCCGGGGCGGGCTCGATAATGGTGAGCGACGGCTGAGCCTGGACCTCAGCCCAGACGCTGAAAAAGACTATGACCAACGAGGCGACGGTGCGCATGCGAACCCCTTACCGCTTCAATGTACCACGGAGTTCCGATCCAGAACATCAATGCTGGCCAGTATTTTCGTGCGCTCAGTCGAACGTTCGCTTTGACGGCGGAGCGCAGCCCGGCCGCCGCATCCTCGGGGGGCGGATATCGTGTATGTCTGGCTGGTGGTCGATGTGGTGCATGCAGGGAGTGGCTTTATCCATGATGTTCATCCGCAATCTCGGCAAAATCTTGAGGGGGAAGGTGACCCCCGCGCAGATCCTGCTGGCGACGGTGCTGGGGGCGATGCTGGGGTTTGTGCCAGGGTTCATGCAGGGGCCGGGGCTGTTCATACTGCTCCTGCTACTGCTGATTGTCCTGAACGCGAACTTCTTCATCGGCGCGATGGTGGGTGGGCTGGCGAAACTGCTTTCGCTGGTCTTGATGCCGGTCTCGTTCCAGATTGGGCGCGTGTTGTTGGATGGGCCGACGCAGGCGGTGTTCAAGAAGGCGATCAACACACCGGTGCTGGCGCTGTTTGGGTTTGAGCACTACGCGACGACCGGGGGCATGGCGCTGGGGTTGGTCTTTGGCGTGGTGAGCGGGGTGGGGTTGATCTGGATGATGAACTCGCTGCGGCGCACGATGGCGGGGCTGGAGCAGGGGAGCGAGCGGTACCAGAAGGCGATGAGCAAGGGCTGGGTGCGGGCGATGCTGTGGGTCTTCGTGGGCCCGATGCAGGGCAAGACCTATGCGGAACTGCTGACGACCAAGAAGGTCGGTAACCCGGTGCGGGTGATCGGTGTGGTGTTCGCAGCGCTGGCCGTCGGGCTGCTGTTCGTCTTACAGATGTTCTTCAGCGAGCCGATCGTGACGGCGGCGCTCAAGCGGGGGCTGGAGCAGGCCAACGGAGCGACGGTGGACATCGGGAGCGCCGACCTGAACCTCAAGGAAGGCAGGCTGGTGGTGACGGGGCTTGCCATGGCCGACCCCAACGACCTTAAGACCGACCTGCTCCGCGCGAAGTCGCTGGTGGCGACGATCAGCACAACCGACCTGCTCACCAAGCGGATCGCGATGGACAAGGTCCTGGTTGCGGACGCCTCGCAGGGCGAGAGCCGCGCAATCCCCGGGCGGCTGATCGGTCCGGCCCGCAAGCCCAAGAGTTCCCCGATGGGCCTGCCGACCATCGAGGACTTCCTCAAGAACGCGGAGGTATGGAAGGATCGGCTGGCGCAGGTGCGAAAGTGGTTGGAGGACATGTCGGGGGATGAGGACCCGGGTGTGAACCCGGACGGTACGCCCAAAACGCCGCGGCAGAAGAACGAGACCCTGCGCGAGCGGCTGGCGCGGGAGATTGCGGAGAAGGGGTATGCGCGGGTGACGGCGTCGCACCTGATCGAGGGCGCTCCCTCGTTCCTGGTGCGCGAGTTGGTGGTGGACGGCGTCCGCACCAAGGAACTGGGGGATGACCTGATCGACGTGCGCGGGGAGAACCTTTCGACCAACCCGAGGC
>Ga0163152_10008474_pt1 | contig 10970 bp, 8 predicted proteins | sample OliLakLV19MP8IB2_FD_148635 | JGI IMG/M metagenome (GOLD analysis project Ga0163152, IMG submission 148635) | Freshwater microbial mat bacterial communities from Lake Vanda, McMurdo Dry Valleys, Antarctica - Oligotrophic Lake LV.19.MP8.IB-2 | ecosystem: Environmental > Aquatic > Freshwater > Lake...
ACGATCGGCTTGGTACTCTCTCGCATGGTGGCGTACTCCTGGGGGAATGTGGCCTTCAGTAACCAAATTCAACCCAAGTACGCCGCCTACTTCAACTCTCACCGTCCACAACTTTCGGTTATATCTCGATCGCGCCACGCCTGGGATGTTCGACTCATAAGCCTTGAGGCTCTACTACGACTTGCGGAAGTCAAGGAGGAGCTAAGCGACTGGGAGACAAGCAACAAGATCAATCAGTTATTGCGGCCAGTTGAGTACACTCGACTCGATGGCATCGTTGAACTGCTATTCGCTGCCAAACGCGATCTAGAGCTCGCGGATACGGTTGCACCGCCTAGTGAAGACAATAGGGCTGGTGAACGATCATCCGTTTCGCGGAGCGACTTGGAGAGCGCACGAGAACGTGCGATTGCGCTAATCGAGAAACGGCTATCGTGCAATTTCGTGCGCCGAGGCCGAGCACTGAGAGAGTCGAGCGACGGCCTAAAGCGACTTGTCTGCTTGGCGTCCCAGCGCTATGAGGGCCCAAGTGAATCCGGCAATTACTGGTACGGGTTTACCCCGTCGCAGAACAGCTTTCTGTCGGCACGTGGCGAGGGATGGGTAGCCTTGGCGTGTGCGGACTCAAATCGCGTTTTTCTTGCACCCTGGAAACAGTTTCAGGCTTGGCTACCCGCGTGTCTCACGACACCTGCCGGACCGGTGACAGTCGATGAGGTCCGGCACTGGCACGTATACTTCTACGACTTCGGCAATTATGTGGATCTAATGAAGTCGGGCGGTGGTGTCATAACTGACCTGACGCCATTCCTCATTTAGCCGCATGGAACCTTTCGCAGATTTTGCCTGGGTTCGTCCGGCATCCGCAACTGCACTCCATCACCGATTGGCGCATTTCGCAGGCATTCCGTTCGTGAATGCACTGGAAGGTGCTGGCAAGATCGAGAGTGCGAAATTGGCGACGTGAAGCTAGATAAGCTGGCGAAGATTCGGGCGCGAAAGCGGGGTTGTTGGTCTAGTACGGTTCGGCTACATTTTCCCCCGCTTGAGGCGTAAGTCGCAGGAAACTCGGCGTTTCTCGGGAGGTCTCTCACGAGAGCGCCGGCCCGGCCGACTTGCCGCTTCGAGCGCGCGTTTTCCCACCGTCGGATTGGTATCCAAGGAGTGGATTGCGGAGTTTTGCGGCTGCCACGGGCCTGTGTGCCATGGGTTACCGCCGTCTTCGCACCACGCGGGGGGAATCGCGTTGGGCGCATCGGCTGCGTGCGATCGCTTTGCCGCGATCGCTGCATGGCCGTGCCGCCCGCCGAGCGAAAGCCCATGACGGGCTTTGCGATCCAACCTACCGGCAGGAGACGGTGCACGGATGGCCCAGCGCGTTCTGGTTACGGGGGGAGCCGGCTACTTGGGCTCCATTCTGATTCCCGCCTTGTTGGACCACGGTTACGCCGTCACGGTCCTCGACAATTTTTTCTACGCTCAGACCTCGCTGGTCGAATGCTGTGCCCGCGGCGATTTCCGCGTGTTGCGCGGCGACGCGCGCGATCGGTCGATGGTCGAGCGCGGCTTAGAGGATGCCGACTGGATCATTCCGCTGGCCGCCGTCGTCGGGGCGCCTGCCTGCCAGAATGATGAGACGGCCGCCCGCACGATCAATCTCGAAGCGGTGCAGCTCGTGCTCAAGCTCCGCGGCCGCGAGCAGCGAGTGATCTTTCCGACGACCAACAGCGGATACGGCATCGGCGAGCCGGGCAAGTTCTGCACCGAGGAAACGCCGCTGCGGCCAATTTCGCTCTACGGCACCACCAAGGTCGAGGCCGAGCGAGCCGTGCTCGACGCCGGCAACAGCTTGACCTTCCGGCTGGCCACGGTGTTCGGCATGTCGCCGCGGATGCGGCTCGACCTGTTGGTCAACGATTTCGTCTATCGGGCGGTCACCGATCGCACGGTCGTGGTCTTCGAGGGGCACGCCAAGCGCAACTACATTCACGTGCGCGACGTGGCCCGGGCCTTCTTGCACGGCATGCAGAACTTCGACTCGATGCAGAGCCAGCCGTTCAACGTCGGGCTGAGCGACGCCAACTTGTCGAAGCTCGAACTGTGCGAGGCGATCGTGAAGCACGTGCCGAAGTTCGTCTATCTCGAAGCCAAGGTCGGCGAAGACCCCGACAAGCGCGACTACATCGTGTCGAACGAGAAGATCGAGCGAACCGGCTTCCGGCCCCAGCACTCGTTGGACAACGGCATCCAAGAACTGCTGCGGGGCTACGAGATTCTCCGGCGTTCGCAATTCAGTAACGTGGCCTGAGCACCTGCGGGGGGATTCAACATGTCGCGCATCGCGCTGATTACCGGGATCACCGGGCAGGATGGCTCTTACCTGGCCGAACTGCTGCTGAAAAAAGGGTACAAGGTCCACGGCCTGGTGCGCCGCTCGAGCGATGAAACGCTGAGCCGGCTGCAGGGTTGCAAAGAGCAGCTCACGCTGCACGGTGGCGACCTGACCGACCTGGCGTCGCTGATCGCGATCATCAAGCAAGTCGAGCCGCGCGAGGTTTACAACTTGGCGGCCCAGAGTTTTGTCGCCGCGAGCTGGCAGCAACCGCTGTTGACGGCGCAAGTGACCGGGCTGGGGACGGCCAACTTGCTCGAGGCGATTCGGCTCGTCGATCCGACGATTCGCTTCTATCAGGCCAGCTCGAGCGAGATGTTCGGCCGCGTGGTCGAGACGCCGCAGCGCGAGACGACGCCGTTCTACCCGCGCAGCCCCTACGCGGTGGCCAAGCTCTACTCGCACTATCTCACGGTCAACTACCGCGAGAGCTACGGGATGTTTGCCTGCTCGGGCATTCTGTTCAATCACGAGTCGCCGCGGCGCGGGCTGGAGTTTGTCACCCGCAAAATCAGCGATGGCGTGGCGCGGATCAAGCACGGCCTGGCCAGCGAGTTGCGGCTGGGCAACCTGCAGGCGCGGCGCGATTGGGGTTTCGCCGGCGACTATGTCGACGCCATGTGGCGCATGATGCAGCAGGACCAGCCCGACGATTTCGTGATCGGCACAGGCGAGGCACACACGGTCGAGAACTTCGTGCGGACGGCGTTCGGTCACGTGGGACTCGATTGGCAGGAGCACGTGAAGATCGACCAGAAGTTTTTCCGGCCCGCCGAGGTCGACATCTTGCAGGCCGACGCCTCGAAGGCGCGCCGCAAGTTGGGATGGGTGCCGCGGATGACCTTCGATCAATTGGTGGCCCAAATGGTCGATGCCGACGTCGACAGGCTGGCGACGGTGGAACGGGTCCGCGTGGCGCGGGCAGCCTAAGGATCGGACGAAGAATAACTTCCAGATTCACCGAACCCCTCACCCTACCCTCTCCCACAAGGGGAGAGGGGCTTGAGGAGAAGTTATTCTTCGTGCGATCGAAAGCGGCGCGAGTGATCGGGCCTCACGGATGGGGCCGCCAGAGAGCCGGCTGGGTGGAGCAGAGTTTTGCGGAGCGCACGGATGAGCTCGTTTGTGATCGTCGACCCGTCGCTGCGGACCTTCAACGGTCACTTCTTGCACTACGATAACGCCGTGGCCAAGGCCGCCAGCGATCGTGGTTATCGCGTGGTGACGCTGGCCGGCGCCAACGTACACGTCGAGTTGCCGTGCCAGTTCAAGGTTGTGCCCTGTTTTCAGCGCGACCTGGAAGAGCCGTTCTTTCGTGGTGGGCTGACGCAGGCGTTTACGGCGGTGCGCTATGTCGAACACGCGCTGCGGCGGCGGGCGTTCGCGCGCGATCTGCACCGCGCGACCAAAGAATTGGAGCTCGACGCGTCGAGCGTCGTGTTCGTACACACGGTGACCGAGCACTATCTGCCGCCGCTGGTCGACTGGCTGGCGAGCCTGCCGCCCGCCTCGCGGCCGCAGTTGTGCATCTTGCTGCGCTACGCGCCGTCGCCGAATCCGTTCTATCCCAACTCGATCTCGGCCGACGGGTATCGCCGCGGTTTGCACTATGTCGAGTCGAGCGCCGTGCGGCCGTGGATCACGCTCTTGACCGACAGCGACCAATTGCAGCGCGAATACGGCGAGCTGACCGATCTGCCAATCCACGTGATGCCGATCCCGCACGCGCGGTTGATCGATGAAGCCGCGGCCGGCGCGAAGCCGGCGGCCCGCACGATGACCTACCTGGGGAACGCCCGCGCGACGAAGGGCTTTCATTATTTGCCGTTCGTGATCGAAGAGCTGTACGACGAGTTTGAGTCGGGCGCCTGGGTGGCCGAATTTCAGGCGAACGTGATGTTCGCGCACGATCAGGAATCGCACCTCGCTCTGACGCGGATGCGCTGCCTGCCCGTGACACTGCACGAGCACGAATTGACCGAGGCCGAATACGCGGCGCTGCTCGCCCGCAGCTCGCTGGTGGTGATTCCGTACCAGCAGCTTTACTACTTCGCGCAAACGTCGGGCGTGCTGTCCGAGGCGCTAGCCGCTGGCAAGCCGGTGGTGGCGCCGCGCGGCACCTGGATGGCCGACCAGGTCAAGCGGCACGGCGTCGGCACGCTGTTTCTGCCGGGGGATCGCGTCAGCCTGGTCGATGCGGTGCGCGAAGCGATGTCGCGCATCGACGAGCTGCAGGCCGCCAGCCAATCGGCCCGCGAAGAGTGGCTCGGCACGCACAACTCGCAGCGCTTCCTCGAATCTTTGTTGACCTCTGTGGCCGCTTGAAGTCGAGAACTCCGCCTTGAACGCTCAGTACCGAACATCGACCGCGAAGCTAGGCAAGAAGCCGACCGTGGCCGTATTTGCCAGCACGCTAACGCAGGAAAACCCGCGCGGCGCGCTGCGGCTGTTTCGCGCGCTGGCCGAGGAGCTCGAGCGGCTGGGCACGTTCGAGTGCCTGGTGTTGCACGAGCGGATCGCCGGTCAGACGCATCCGCTGTTCCCCGTATCGCCGCTTGGCCCTTGGCTGGCCGAACATCCGCTCCCCGTCGCGCACGGGGAATCGCCCGCGGAGCCGAGCAAGTGGGAGGCGCGGTTCCGAATGCTCCAGCAGAAATCGCGCACGGCCGCCTGGCTGTTTCTGCGTGCGCTGGCCGCCCTGCTGCCGGCGGTGATTCGCCAGATTCTGAAGAACCTGTGGAGGCTGCGGCACGACGTGATCGTAGCCCTGCGCACGGCGACGCCGCGGGCCGTGCCGTACAACCAAGTGGCCTCGCTGGCCGAGATGGACGTCGTGCTGAACTTCTGGTGGTTTCACGTCCATGGCAATCCGCTGGAAAGCTGCACGGTGCCGGCGCACGTGAAAGTGATCTCGTGGTTTCTCGACGCCATCCCACTGCGCGTGGGGCATTGCGATCCGACGGGGTTCGTCAACGTCGAGAGCTTTATGCGGGCCGTGATGACCCACCTGCGAATCGCCGACGAGCTGGTCGCCATTTCGCCCTCGGCGGCCGATGACGCGCAGCGCTTCTTCGGCGTCCCCTCCCGGCAAGTGCAGGTCATTCCGTGCGGCGTCGCCGAGCAGCAACCGCCGACCAATGGCCACGGGCTCGAAGAGCTGCGCCGCCGGTTCAAGCTCTCGGCCGATTTGCCGATCGTGCTTTGCCTGGGGCTAGAAGAGCCGTCGAAGAACATTCTCAACGTGCTGCGGGCTTGCCGTTTGTGCGCCAGCGAACGCTCGAAGCCGAAGTTCCAGGTCGTGCTCGTGGGCGAAGTTCGCAACAAAAGCATGCAAGAACGCCAGCAGTATCTCGCCACGCAGTTGCGGCGGTACGTGCCGGTTTGCTTCACGGGCTACTTGTGCGACAGCGACGTCCGCAGCTTGCTCGCGGCCAGCCAGGTGTTGCTCTACCCGTCGTTGTGGGAAGGCTTTGGCATGCCACCACTCGAGGCGATGCAAGCCGGCGCGCAAGTAGTCACGTCCGAGATCGGCCCGATGTCGTGGATCTGCGACCAGTTTGCCCACTACTGCGATCCCTTCGATCCGCACGACATTGCCCGCGCGCTCGACGAGGCGCTGGGCGTGCAGGGCGCCGAGCGCGCCACCTACAAGCGAGAAGCCGCCGCGCACGCCGGGCAGTTCACCTGGGCGGCCTCGGCGCGAGAACTTGCCACGCTGATCACTCGGCTGACGACGGCCGAAGCTGCCGAATATCCCACCTCCACGACGTTGCGATTCGACGCCGGCCGGTCCCAGGGTCCGGCGGCCAACAATCACCTCGTCGCCCCGCAATCTCAAACCGCCGCAGGAGCCTGACATGGAAGCCACCACCGCCAAAGAGTCGTGGATGCAATGGATCGGTCGCCGGACGGGCATTTCCACGGTTCGCGCCAAGTTCCGTCACGCGCACGAGCTCATGAATCAAACTCGCTGCGGCATGTATCGGCTGGAGGATATTCACCAGCGCGTCGCGCGGTTGGCCAATCGCACCGAGATCATGTTCGGTCAGATCGACACCTTGAGCGAGTGCTTCAGCGAGCTGCGCCGGCATCGGGTCCGCGAGTACGTGGGGCTGCTCCGCAGTATTCGCAAGCACTACTACCTCGAGTCCGTCCGCTCGGGCGAATTGCTGGTGCCGCAACTATTCACCGAGCATCCCATCGCGATGGATACGGACGACACTCGGCACCCGCGCGGCGCGAAAGCCGACAACTCGATCTGCGCGCGGTTTAACCAACGCATGTACCAATTGCTGGGTCAGCGACGGCCCCTGAAAGTGCTTGATCTGGGGTGCGCCGGTGGCGGTTTAGTGCGCTCGCTGATCGACGACGGCCACCTGGCCGTGGGTCTCGAGGGAAGCGACTTCCCCTTGCTAACGCAGAAGGACGAATGGAGCACGATTCCCTATCATCTGCACACGTGCGACATCGCCAAGCCCTTCGCGCTGAATCACCCAACAACCGGCGCTCGAATGCAGTTCGATGCGATCACGGCTTGGGAAGTCATGGAACACATTCCCGAGAACGGACTGCCGACGTTGTTCCTAAACATCCGCAACCATCTGGCGCCCGATGGCTGGGTGTTGTTTTCGGTTTCGACCGTGCCCGACGGGGATGAAAAGAACGGCTGGGTGTACCACCTCACGATTCGGCAACGGGAATGGTGGTATGAGCAGTTTGAAAAGTATGGCTTCCTGGTCGTGGAGCAGGACTGTATCGGCAAGGACGATTGGCTGCGAGGCTCTGGCAATTGCTACGCGGATTGGGTCGAGGATCAAAATATCGGCTTTCACGTCGCATTGCGGCACGCCCGCCGCGTGCCGGCCCCGCATTTCAACCGCACGCCCGCGACCACCGGCGCCGAGCTCGCTTACGCCCACGGCGAGAGCAATGGGCAAGGAAACGGCCACACCAACGGGCATGGCGCGTTGACGCATAGCCCCGCGGTCAGTGGCCACAACGCCGATTGAATTCAACAACCGGCCGCTCTTCGCGACCACGCTGGCCGGATGCGACTTCTCGGCCGGCAAATTGACCCGCGACCCCTTCGGTTAGGACTCGACGAATGAACAAGACTGCCCAACCCACGACCGGATCGCGGCGACAATGCCGCGTCTGCGATTCGAGCGACTTGCAGCCCGCCGTCGATCTGGGCATGCAGCCGTGGTGCAATCACTTTTTGAAGCCCGAGCAGATCGGCACCGAGCCGGCTTATCCGCTGCGCGTGGTGTGGTGCGCCGACTGCCGCACGGCGCAGCTCGACTTCACGGTGAAGAAGGAAATCATGTTCGGCGATCACACCTATCTGTCGGGTGTGACGCGCAGCCTGAGCGATCACTTTCGCGACGTGGCCGGCGATGTCGATCGACGCTTCGCCGCGACGTGCGGCCCGCGCAAATCGGTGCTCGATATCGGCTCGAATGACGGCACCCAGCTCAAGCACTTTCGCGACCTGGGCTACGAAGTGCTGGGGGTCGAGTCGTCGAAAACCACGGCCCGCATCGCCAACGACGCCGGCATCGACACGCTCAACGAGTTCTTCAACCTCGACGTGGCCTGCCAACTGAACCGCAAGTTTGACGTGGTGAACGCCGCCGGCGTGTTCTTTCATCTTGAGGAACTGCACTCGGTGACCGACGGCATCCGCCAGTCGTTGGCCCCCGACGGCGTGTTCGTCGTGCAGTTTTTGTACATGAAGCGGATCGTCGACAACCTGGCCTTCGACCAGATCTATCACGAACATTTGCTGTACTACAACCTGCGGACGATCGAGACGCTGCTGAACCGGCACGGCCTGGGGTTGTTCGACGCGAGGGTTGCCTCGATTCATGGCGGCTCGGTGATCGCTTACGTCGGCCACCTGGGGCGGCGTCAGCCGTCGCCGCGGCTGCAAGCGCTGCGGGCGGCCGAAGAAGAATCGAGCGCCAACGAGTTGGAGACGTATCGCGACTTCGCGGTGCGCATCGAGCAGATGAAAGAGGAGAACCTCGCCTTTCTCGACGAGGCCAAGCGGCTGGGTCGGCGGGTGTACGGGTTCGGCGCGCCGGTCAAAGGCAACACGCTGCTGAACTACTTCGGCATCGGCACGCGGTACCTCGATTGCCTGGTCGAGAAGAACGTGCTGCGCAAGGGGCTGTACTCGCCCGGCCAGCACATTCCGGTCGTGCTCGAGCATGAGATCGAAATGCCGCCGGACATTTACTACGTGCTGGCCTGGAATTTCCGGCAGGAGATTTTGGCCAACAACCAGCACCTGCTCGACCGCGGCGTGCAGTTCTACTTCCCCGTGATTCCGCAGGATGTCTACGCATGAAAATCCTCGTCACGGGCGGAACCGGATTCATGGGTTCGGCGCTGGTGCGCCGGCTCGCGGCCGATGGCCACGCGGTCACGGCGCTGGGCAGCCGCGACGCCGACCTGATGCGCCCCGACGCGCTCGACCGATTCAACGCCACACGCTTCGACCAGATCTATCACCTGGCCGCCTGGACCCAAGCGGGGGACTTCTGCCTGCGCCACCCCGGCGAGCAGTGGGTCCACAACCAGCAGATCAACACCACGGTGCTTGGCTGGTGTTCGCAGTCGCAGCCGCAAGCCAAGCTGATCGCGATCGGCACGAGCTGCGCGTACGACCCGAACTTGCCACTGGTGGAAGACAACTTTCTGGCCGGCCTTCCGATCGACAGCCTGTTCACCTACGGCATGACCAAGCGGATGCTCTACGTCGGGCTGCGGGCTCTGGCGCAGCAGTTCGGCCTGAAGTACTTGTTTGTCGTCCCGTCGACGCTGTATGGCCCCGGCTATCACACCGACGGGCGGCAGTTGCACTTCGTTTTCGATCTGTTGCGCAAGATCATCCGCGGCCGGATGCTTGGCGAGCCGGTTGTGCTGTGGGGCGACGGCCATCAATCGCGCGAGCTGGTGCTGGCCGATGACTTCGTGCAAGCGACGGTCGAGCTGGCCGCCTGCACGGATAACGGCCTGGTCAACATCGGGGCCGGTCAGGAGTATTCGATCCGCCATTTCGCCCAGTTGATTTGCGATGAAGTGGGCTTTGACTTCGATCGCATCAAGTTTGATACATCGCGGTATGTCGGCGCGCGGTCGAAGTGCCTCGACATTGCGCGACTGACCGAATTGCTGCCGAACTTTCGTCAGACGCCGCTGGCCGAGGGGCTTCGGCAAACGGTGGCCTGGTTCCGCGACGAGCACGCGGCCTGGCTGACAGCAGCCGAGCGCGAAGCGCCGCTGCACGCCGCCAGTTAGGAATTGAAAGTCGGACCCGCGCCGACAACCGACCGATACTGACACACTGACGCGCTGCCACACTGGTTCACCGACAAACCCACTAACCGCACCACGAATCAAGCATCTGCATGAGTACGCCCCGCATCCTCGTCACCGGCGCGACTGGTTTTCTGGGACGGCACTTGCTGCCGATCCTCGGCGCGCGCTATGGCGCGGAGCAGGTCGTTGGCGTGTCGAGCGCCGATTACGACCTGCTCGACGCCGCTCAGGTGCGCCGGCTGTTCGCCGAGGAGCAGCCCGACTGGGTCGTGCACCTGGCGGCCTACGCCGGCGGGATCGGCGCGAATCGGCACTTCCCGGCCGATTTCTTCCATCAGAATACGCTGTTGACGGCTCACGTGTTTCACGAAGCGGCTCGGGCCGGCGTGCAGAAGCTCGTCTACCCGATGCCGGGCTGCGCGTATCCAGCGGCCGCGCCGTCGCCGATCGACGAAGCGCAAATGTGGAACGGCTATCCACAGCCCGATAGCGCGGCCTACTCGCTGGCCAAGAAGCAAGGGCTGGTGGCGGCGCAGGCCTATCGCGAGCAGTGCGGATTGTGCTCGGTGGTGATCGTGCCAGGCAACATGTATGGCGAGTTTGACAACTTTTCGCGGCGCGATTCGCACGTCGTGCCCGGGTTGGTGCGACGCTTCTTCGAGGCGCAGCGATCCGGCGATGCCGAGGTGGCTTTGTGGGGCACCGGCCGACCACTGCGCGACTTTGTCTACGCCGGTGACGTGGCCGCGACCATTCCGCACTTTCTCGAACAGTACGATTCGCCCGAGCCGGTCAACGTGTCGTCGGGCACGAGCACCACGATCGCCGAGCTGGCCGAGACGATCCGGCGACTCGTCGGCTTCGAAGGGCAGATCGCCTGGGACACCAACAAACCTGACGGGCAGTTAATCAAGGTGTTCGATGTCGCGCGGCTCCGCTCGCTCGGCCTGGCGTGCGAGACGCCGCTCGAAACCGGGCTGCGGCGCACGATCCGCTGGTTCGCTGCGAATTACGACGCCCAATCGGATGGCCTGCGGCTGGCCGACAAAGCCCGCAGCGAGACTGCGCAATCGACTTTACTAGCCACTAGCCACTAGCCACTAACCACTAGCCACTAACCACTAGCCACTACATGCCCGAAAGTGTTTGCGGAATACTGCTTGCGGGCGGGGCCGGAACGCGACTGCGGTCGCTCTACCCCGACGTGCCGAAGCCCTTTATTGAAGTGGCGGGCCAGCCCTTCATTAGCTGG
>Ga0163152_10008477_pt1 | contig 10969 bp, 8 predicted proteins | sample OliLakLV19MP8IB2_FD_148635 | JGI IMG/M metagenome (GOLD analysis project Ga0163152, IMG submission 148635) | Freshwater microbial mat bacterial communities from Lake Vanda, McMurdo Dry Valleys, Antarctica - Oligotrophic Lake LV.19.MP8.IB-2 | ecosystem: Environmental > Aquatic > Freshwater > Lake...
GGCACGTAGTTAACCGCCACACCTTGAGGTCCGCGTTACACCAAGCCGGGTTAATGGGGTGCTTCAGCATTATTTTCCAAGGACAAGGGCAGGACCAAGCCGTCTGGCTGGCGAACCTGATCAAACTCGATGCCCTGCAGTTTGGTCGCTCACAAGAAGACGATGCCGATCGCACCGGCGTGGTGCTCGTTTCCAAAGCTGATTATGACCCACGTGGCTTAATTGCCTTCTTTGAAAGAGCGCAAAAGATGCAGGGCAAAATGTCAAATATTCTCGACAATAAAACATTTGAGATTCTTTCCACGCATCCTTGTACGCCTGAGCGCATAGCCAGAATCAAGAAGGAAATTGAGCAGTTGGAAGCTAAATCAAATTCGAAGTGAGCGCGGTTTTACAAGGTAAGCTCGTATTAGTCGTCGAGCTTGAATCCGAGTTTAACAGTCACTTGGAATTCGCCTACTTGTCCTTCTTTGATCAAGCCACGCATTTCAACTACTTCGAACCAGCCGAGATTACGGATAGTTTTGGAGGCTTTTTTTATTCCTTCTTGAACGGCATCCGCAAAACTCGTTTTCGACGTGCCGACTATCTCAGTCAGTTTATATGTACCGCTCATGATGTACTCCTTGTCAGCTAGAAATTCCAACAACCATCTAACACGCTTGAAATCTGCGAGCGGTATGTCTTTAACGAATTCTGCGCGTTTTAATGTTGGTCCTTAACGCAGATGCGGTTCATGCTTCAGGTAATGAGGAATATTGCGGTCACAACAAGCTTTGGTGATAGTTTGAACGAACCAATACGAAAGATGTGCCTGGCGTGCTCGAGGGAATTTGATGACCTCAGCACCCACTGTTCGTACGACGGCACTGCGTTGATCATCCTTGATAAACTGAACGACGTGGAAAGTTGGATTAGAGATGCTGTCCTCTCTGGAACAAAGTATTGTCCAGTATGCCGCCAGCGCTACAAAACTGATTCCGCTGAATGTGAGCGGGACGGCGGGGTGCTGCAAGAGGATAAATATACAACGGCTCGGACTCTACTTGACGAACACTACGAGTTCGTTGATTATCTGGGCAGAGGCGGTTTGACCGACGTGTATTTAGCGGAGGACACCATCACCTACCGCCAGGTAGCAATCAAGATGCTTAATGATGGTATGAACAGAGACGAGAAGACTGCAAAACGTTTTGCCGAACAGGCCATGTGCTCTAGTCATCTCGAGCATCCAGCCATCGCTGCCACCTACAGCTCGGGCGTGCTTTTGGGAAAGCGCCCATACATCGCGATGGAATTGTTATCTGGAATCACGCTTCGCGCGCTCGTTAAGGACGAAGGCGGACTGAGTCCAGATCTAGTTGTCCGGATATTCAGCCAGGTCTGCGAAGGGCTTGAACATGCGCACAAACACGGCGTGGTACATAAGAACCTGAAAGCCAGCAACATCTATGTCTGCAAAGACACCAAAGCCTCTGCGTCTACTGCCAAAATTGTTGATTTCGGCCTAGCTGAACGTCTCTTTCGCGACCTGACGTGGGAGCAGCAAGCGACTAGAACAGGAAGCGTTTATGGCGATGTCGAAAGCATGTGCCCAGAGTACGTTAGGGCCACCCAACCAAATGAAGTGTCGGACATTTACACGATGGGCTGTGGGATGTACGAGGCCATTAGCGGTCAGCGGATCTTCGCACAGGAAACTCAAATGGCACTCGTCGTGGCGCATATGAACGAAAAGCCAGCGCCGTTCAAAGACCGCCTTTCAGTACCTGAACCACTAGCCGCTGTGGTCTTTCGCTGCTTGCAAAAGGATCCTTCCGATCGATTTCAATCCGCGGCGCATGTTAAAGAAGCGCTGCAGCTTTGCCTCGTATGAGTGGCTCTATTGACTCAAAGGTAATTACACAGTAACGATCATAGATACTCTCCGAATTCAACGCACAGATGGAAATGCGGTCAGTATACGTTTTTCAAAAATTTCGAAGGTCTTCGGACATCCTTTTATGGTGTCAACAAGGTTCCCCGAGCCATCGAAAAGAAGGACAGTTGGAAAAGATCGAACGCTGTTCATCTGACAGAACTCCTTGTTCTCCGGGAGCTCAGCATTGATCCGTTCGAATTCAATCCTTCCGCTGTATTTATTCTGAGCCTCTTCGAATTTCGGTTCAAAGACCTTGCACCAATGGCACCATGTCGTATAAACGTCGACCACTTTCGGTGTTCCGCTATTAAATGATGGTGCCGTCGGCGCCACGGCCGCTGCCGGCCATTTTGAGCCGGCAGGTCGACCTGCGGCAGTTGTCACTGTATGCGGTGCTGGCTCCATCGTCGATTCATTTGGTTCAACGCAGCCGAAAAATCCAGATGTCGCTGTCGGCGCAATGGCGCGGCACGCGCTCAATCCCTTTTTTGCCCGCCGCAACAGATCAGGATCAGAAGTATTGGCGCACACCCAGGCATAATCACGGTTAGCATCCATTGTGCGCCCAAGGTAGTGATAACAGACAGCAAGACAATAGCGGACCTGGACATTCGACGGTTCTGCCTTGACCGCTAGCTCGAAGCTGCCCAACGCCAAGCTATACTTTCCGGCGTTAAGGGCAGCCAGCCCCTTCTGCATTTCCACCGAGTTTGCAAACGCTGGTATGCCAGAATAGAAGCAGAGCACAACCAACGCGAATGCCGCTATGACAGAGCGCCAGCGCGATATCCAAGTTATACGATCAGCCTGCATCAGCTAAACACCTCCGCTTCTAACTTTTGCTGGGTGAACTCCATGAACTCACGTCGAAGCGCTGCATACTGTTCACTCACTTTGACTAATTCGCTATTCGCTTCGATTATTTTGTCTTCGGCATCATCAATTGCCAGACGATATCGCTCGTTGCTTGCGCCCAATGATTTCAAGTTTTCTCTGGCGCGCTGCTGGTCGGTGGTAGCTTGTTGAATACGAGCCCTAATTGACTGGCCCATCTCCACCATTTTATGAATTTCAGACTGCTTTTTCAGTATTTCCTTGACGAAGCCCAACATCTCCTTATCCAACATGTTCTGCTCTATGAGCCAGTTTAGCGAGTGCGTGTCAAGGTTCTCAGGCTCCGCAATCCATATGGCGGTTGAGAGCTCTTGCTCTTGAATCACAGACAGTTCCTGCAATTGCCTGGGTGCAAGGTTGACCACGAATCGATGATAGCTTTCCGTAGTTTCGCTTGGTTGAGCTTCTCCAATGACCTTCGCCTGTGGATTCACCGGATGTTCAACAAACACGACTTTGTCCTTGTCAGCAAGATTTTCAATGCGATAAATAGTCGACGAACGCGAACGATAATCACGGTAAACAGTTTGGCCGAACAGTCGAACCCGCCAAATGGGCTGGTCTTCATATTCATTTCTGACAATCACATGACAGTCCTGGTCCAGCGCGTAAGGCAAGAATCTGGTATCACCAGGTTTCAGTACATCTAAAAGAGCCTCTCCGGCATAAGCACCATCCTCAACTATCGTTACCGGCCCTGACTCCAACGTCAGTCCGCTGGTATTCTTCAAACGTACCGTGCAGTAAGGATGCTGACGATTCTTGACTGAATTGAACAGCGATAGACGTTCTCCCTCTACAGCTTCCTGCACGATAGGTATCAACGCAGACGTGTTGCGCGGAACGGTAACCGGCTCAGTAATGCGGTATTCAAACAACTCACCACTGCTACCGGCTTCCACAGAAGGAGCTGCAGCGTCCTCGCGAAAAACAGCATCTAGCCGTGCATCAATGTCGCTTTCTTCGCTAAACCGCCTCCTCAATGAAGCTGCCTGACCTGGAGCGGGTGGACCTCCTCCCCAGCCCTGCTCCTGTGGAGGCTGACCTGCAGAGCCAGTCCAGCCTCCGACGCTGCCAGAGGCCGCTGCCATCGGCTCCATTCGCTGAGCCCGTTCAGCAACAACCGGTCCGGCCGATTGATAGCCCTGAGCGGCAACTCGCTTGCGTACAGGTTGAACCGGCTCATAAAGCGGCTGGATGAACGAAATAGGTGCTGCACTTATCAGCACCATCTCCACATTCTGCCAGTCTTCATCCTGAACGTTATCGACAATAGCCATACCTTGCATGAGCAAACGTTCGTTGGCCAAAACCAGGCGATAACTAGTTTTCCAAATCGGTGACGGTATCGAATATGCCACCACCACCTCACCTTTGGTCTCAGGCAATGTCACGGTCAAAGCCTTTTTGTCTTTCTTCTTGGCGTTCTGAAACAACAATTCCAGTTGTTGATTGAGCTCGACAGAAAACGAGGGATCATCCACCGTTATCGTGGTTATGGAAGCCAAAGGCAACCGCCTGAAAGTGGCATCACTCAACAAAATCAAAAAAGGTTCACGGATTACGTGACTTCCGGAAGCTGCAATCTGGTCAGAGTAGTCCAGACCGACCACGCGCCCCTTAACGCTTGTGCTGGATGACAGAATAGTCACCGGCAGGCCTTTCATTTGAGAAATTATGCCTATCAGCCCTTTGGCGTCGCGAACATCAAAGCCAAATTCCGCCATGCGGTCTTCCAAAGTTTTCGCTGAATCATAGGTGATAGCTTGAACGCGCGCACCGTCAGCCGTCAGGACCATGAGCGACTTAAGCATGTCGTCAATTTCCGCAGCTCCACAGAGTATCTCGATGGACGCCTTGCCTTCGACCAGCCCGCGGCGCTCGAAGTAACCCATTCCATGCTTATACAGGACGACCTTCTTGAGTGGCACGGTATTAGTGCGAGCTTCATCAGTCATCAACAAACCCCCAAAAGGAAAAACGCCAGCGAGAAGTTCCCGCTGACGTTATTCCAACTATCCGACTGATTTACACGCTAATTTGGCGTGGTTTAGCCCGCAACGCCAGCTAGTGCCGTAGGACGGCCCGTAACTTGACCATTAGCGTAGCGAATACCTAGCGCATCTTGTCCGATGATGATGCGTTGGATTTCTCTTGTACCCTCGTAGATGTTCAACACTTTAGCGTCGCGGAAGTAACGCTCAACAGGATACTCATCCGAGAAACCGTATCCACCGAAGATCTGAACTGCGTTGTGGGCAGCTTTGTTGGCCGCTTCGCCACAGAACAGTTTGGCAATGGAGGTCTCAAGCGTGTTACGAACGCCTTTGTTCTTCAAGTGAGCAGCGCGTAAGTAAAGAAGGCGACCGGCTTCGCATTCGGCGACCATGTCGGCAATCATTGCTTGCACTTGTTGGTGCTCCCCGATGGGAACGCCGAAGGTCTTACGCTGCATGGCGTAGGTGGTGCACTGATCGATGCAACCTTGAATGAGGCCAACGGCTCCGGCAGCTACTGAGAAGCGACCATTGTCGAGGGCGGACATGGCGATAGCGAAGCCATCGCCGACCTTGCCGAGAATGTTCTCAGCAGGAACGCGAACTTCGTCAAGGAACAATGTTGAGGTGTCCGAAGCTCTCAAGCCTAGCTTGCCTTTGATCGGCACAGCAGAGAAGCCTTTGCTCTTGGTGTCAACGACAAAACAGGTGATACCTTTATGACCCAGCTTAGGATCTACAGTAGCGAAGATTAAAGCGTAGTGCGCGATAGAACCGCACGAGATCCACACCTTTTGTCCGCTTAGAATGTAGTCAGTGCCATCTTTGACAGCACGTGTTTGCTGGTTAGCAGCATCACTACCTGCTTCCGGCTCAGTCAAACCGAAGCAGCCGATGAAATCGCCTGTGCACATTTTAGGCAGATAGAATTGCTTCTGTTCTTCCGTGCCCCACTTAAGGATGGTCAATGCCACCAAAGATGTTTGTACGGAGAAAAGGGTTCGTGTGGAAGAGCAAATACGGTTGATTTCTTCTGTCATCAAACCGTAAGAGATGTAGTCCATACCAAGACCGCCGTATTTTTCCGGCACTGGCAAACCAAGAAATCCTTCTTTGAAGATTTTCTTGGCGACATCCCAATCGAACTTGCATTCACGATCGTTTGCTTGAGCAACAGGCGCGATATTGCGCTCTGCGAATTCCCGCACGTGCTTGCGGATTGCTGCTTGCTCGGGAGTGAAATCGAAATCCATAACCTATCGTCTCCAAATTTGCTGAGCTAAAACTTTGTAACTTACCCTGATTGCTTTTCCTGCCCCGGGCTTCACCTTGGAAGCCCGAGGCATTCAAATGCTTATGCGCTATTCTTTAACAGCCGGTGAATCGCCATGCGTGTCAATTTGCGCTTTCTGCAGTCTTCCGGAGTAGTCGACGTAAATTGCCTTCCATTCCGTGAATTGATCGATACCGGCAATGCCGGCTTCGCGGTGTCCATTTCCGGTTTGTTTCACACCACCGAACGGAAGCTGAATTTCAGCGCCGATCGTTGGAGCGTTGATATAAACGATGCCGGCCTCAAGTTCCTGCATGGCGGTAAATGCGCGTGATACATCATTTGTGTACATCGCCAAGGACAGGCCGTAATCAGTGCCATTAGCGATCTCAATTGCATCATCGAAATCTTCGGCGGAGATAAGTACGGTGACAGGTCCAAAGATTTCTTCTTGAGCAATTCGCATACTCGGCTTGACGTCGCCAAACACGGTTGGCTCGTGGAAGAAGCCTTTGCTGAAGTCGCCATCGGTCAAGATGTTGCCGCCGCACAGAAGCTTAGCGCCTTCTTTCTTGCCAATTTCGACGTAATTGTGAACAGATTCCAATTGGGATTTGTTTGCCACTGGACCGACATCGATATCTGCATCCAGACCATTACCGAGCTTGAGAGCCTTGGTGCGAGCCACTAGCTTCTCGGCAAATTCCTTATAACGGCTCTTGTGGACGATGATCCGGCTGGAAGCTGTGCAACGTTGTCCAGCAGTTCCGAACGCACCCCAGAGGGCACCGTCGACTGCCAAATCTATGTCAGCGTCTTCCATTACGCAGATTGCATTCTTGCCACCGAGTTCGCAAGAGATGCGCTTCATCAGCTCACCGCAGCGTCCGGCAACTTGCTTGCCAACTGAGGTAGAACCGGTGATCGAGATTGCGCGAACGCGTGGATCTTCCACTATCGCCATCCCAACCTTGCCACCACCACCGGTGACAAAGTTGATTACGCCTGGTGGGAATCCAGCTTCAATCAACACTTCAACGAGCATCAGGGCGGACATTGGTGTGTCTGTAGCAGGCTTGAATACCACTGTGTTGCCTGCGACCAAGGCCGGGAATATCTTCCAGCTTGGAATTGCAACCGGGAAGTTCCAGGGTGTGATAACACCAACTACTCCAATCGGTGCCCGTACTGCCATTGCAAACTTGTTCGGCAATTCCGAAGGAACCGTGGCACCCATCAAACGGCGACCTTCGCCAGCCATGTAATAAGCCATGTCGATAGCTTCTTGAACATCGCCGCGGGCTTCTTTAATCACTTTGCCCATTTCGCGGACCATGATTTGAGCCAGCTCTTCTTTGCGAGTTTCAAGCAGGCGTGCCGCTTTCATCAACAATTCAGCGCGAAAAGGAGCCGGTGTACGACGCCAAGCCGGATACGCCTTTTCGGCTGCATCAACAGCATCTTTAACATCAGCAGCTGAGGACAATGCAAACAGTCCGATCAGATCGCTTTGATCTGCCGGGTTGTTGCTAGCGAATGTCTCTCCGCTCCTTGCCTTGACCCACTGTCCACCAATGTAGTTATTGTGCGTCTGGGAAGAACTCGCTTGCGAACTTCCTTGCCGACTCTCAGTTTTGGTGCTCATTCATCTGCTCCTTGCGCTTTCTCTTTATACGGTTCGAAGGGGCGCCCAAGGCGCTCCTGTCAATAACTAGATACCGGCTACAGCTTTTTCGATAATCGCCATGCCTTTTTCTGCTTCTTCATCACTCATGTTCAGTGGTGGAATCAGTCGAATACAGTGTGCGTGTGTGCCGCAGGTCAATAGAAGCAATTTGTTGTCGAGAGCGATCTTGGCGACCTTCTCAGCAATGTCGTGGCTCGGATCGCCGTTTGCTTCCTGGAATTCGATGGCAATCATCAATCCAATACCGCGAACGTCGCCGACGTTCTTGTGGCTGGTGAGCTTAGACAACCGGGCTAGCATCGTTTTTCCGAGCGTTGCTGCTCGCTCTGCCAGGCGTTCGGATTCCAGCACTTCTATGGTGGCAAGTGCTGCAGCGCACGAGACCGGGTTGCCGCCGAACGTAGAGCCATGTCGGCCCGGGAGCCACTTGATGGACAACTCCTTGCGCGTGACAAAGGCGGAAAGTGGCATGCCGCCTGCAATGCCTTTTGCCATCAGCATGACGTCCGGCTCAACACCAGAGTGCTCGATTGCAAACATTTTGCCGGTGCGTCCGAAGCCAGTTTGCACTTCATCAATGATCAAAATGATGCCGTGACGATCGGCTATCTCACGCACTTTCTTCAAGAAGCTTGTCGGAGCTACAACGTATCCACCCTCGCCAAGGACTGGCTCAATGATGATGGCTGCTACTTGTTCCGGGTGGACAAGCTGAGTGAACAGAACATCGAACTCTTTGATGCACTCATCAACAAGCGCTTCGACGTTTCCGCGATGGTTGGAGCGAAATACGTGCGGGAAGGGCAACGTGTAGATGGACGACGGTAGCGGCTCATACTTTTCGCGGTAAGACAGCTTCGAGGTGGTGAGCGCAGTGGTCATCAACGTGCGGCCGTGGAAGGAGCCTCGGAAATTGATTATCGCCGGACGACCGGTGATGTAGCGAGCCATCTTGATGGCGCCTTCAACAGCTTCTGCTCCGCTATTCGCCAGGAAAACCGAATCCAAGCGTCCCGGTGCAAGTTCAGCAAGTTTTTTAGCAAGCTCGATGTAACCCTTATGATGAACGACGACGCTCGTGTGCATTAGCTCAGCAACTTGCTTCTGGACCGCGGCAACCACTTTGGGGTGGCAGTGCCCAATATTGTTGACGGCAATCCCTGTGGTGAAGTCGAGGTAAGCGTCACCATTCATGTCGTAAATGTAGGAGCCCTTGGCTTTTTCCGCGACAATCCGAGCACTCCGGGACAGCACTGGATTCACATGCTTATCATCCAGCTGGAGGTAGGCCTGATTCTTGTCGGTTTCAACCATAACCATAGAGAACTCCTTAAGTGCTCGAGCACCACACGTCGTTATAAAGACCTTGATCTTAGCCTATCGATCCGCATTTCCCGCCCGCAGGCCGGCCGCAAGACCCGCATAAAATCAGCGTTCAGTGCAATCTTATGTTATGCGGAACCGCGAAGGGATAGGCGGACACCTCATTTGGACCACTCTTCAGGGTTTCTTAAGGGCGGCAAGGCGGTCGTCAAGCGCCCGTAGCGGCGATCGACTGCACAATTACGTACGGCTGAGTCCCGTGACCATGCCCGAACCGCTGACGGAATCGTAAGCTCAACAGTCCCCATTTTGACTGAAGACACTCATCCCGCTTGGAATTCGCAGGGGCCGGGGCCCCGGCTGTGCCACAACGTCAAAGGTCCGCCTCTTTCGCAGTCGCTCCAGTTGGGGCAAACAAACCGGTGTAACGGCTCCAACACAGATCGATCACACTCAGGAGCTATAACGTTAAAAGCAGCACACAAAGGCCCCTCAAAAATGGATGATGGTTCAGATGCGCTGAGAACAGGCGAAATCGCCGTGCTCATCGTCGTCAATGATGCCCTTACATGCCTCGGGCTGAGCGTTGCACTTTCAACTGCAGATGACATTAAGGTGGCCGGCAAAGCCCAGACGGCAGCAGATGTTAGACACGCTCTTGAGGCAAATCGGATAGATATTCTGCTTATCGACCTGACCTGCTCGACTTCGGACACCAAAGAGGTGATGGAGTACACCCGGAGGCACTGCAACAATTTGGGCAGGGTTTTGCTCAGCTCAAGTCAGTCCGATCGAGAAATAGCTGCCGCCTTTGACGGAACTCCCACCGCTTACTGCACCAATGGAGTGGATAGAGAAAGCCTGTGTATGGCGATTCGCACCGTTAATCTTGGCCACAGCTGGGTTCAGAAGGATCTGGCGGCGAAAGTTTTTCAGGCGATGGGCAAAGCCGCCCCCACCTTAACCCTGCTGGAGAAGCCAACTTCAATCGCCAATGTCCATAGTTTGACCACAAGAGAGATGGCTGTTTTGCGACTGGTCATGAAGGGATTGACCAATCAACAAATTGCCGACAAATTGTCACTTTCGCTGGCAACCACAAAAGTGCACGTACGCAGTATTCTCAACAAACTCTCAGTTGACGATCGCACTCAAGCGGCGGTAGAGGCACTAAAACGAGGCATGGTCAGCCTCTAACGAGAAGGTGGCTGTAATTTGGATGCCACCGCCAACAGTGGCTATCCATGGATGACAGTACCACAAAAGTTGTCTTGGGCACATGTTGTTTTATGCAGAATTATGCACTAGTCAGTGGTTTGACACCCCTTAGAGGTCAAGCACAAAAATGCCAAAATTGGGACGAACCAAATTCCCTCGCCTAAAAGCGCGTCCCAAAACAGGCGGATCATATGCAATTACTGGATTTGAGCGAATCAGAGAAGGAAGCTGCCCCGCCCGAATCAAAACGTCTGGTGGATTTGGCGTCGCCGGAGTTGCGCCTGACTGCCGCCAAACCTCAGGACGGTCCCGACAAAGTCGTACCAGCGGAAACAAAAGCGCCCGAGAAATTTACTGCCCCGATGGGCTCGCCAGCTCTTCAGGAATGGACAGTGGCCATAAACATTGGGTGTCACAAGGGCGGACTTAAAGAAGCGACCGACGACAAGATGAAAATGTTGGAGGAGCTTGCAGGGACAACCAAAGGCAAGCCAATTACTTTTCTTGTGCAACGTGTCATGCCCCCAGCCGACCCACTGGAAGGTCAGGCTAAAGACGAGAAGCCACCGGCGACAGTAGAGAAATACCTGATTCGGGACGGCGAGATCAAAAAACTCAGCACCGGCAAATCCCGGGGACTAGTTGAAGACGCTGGC
>Ga0163152_10008478_pt1 | contig 10967 bp, 7 predicted proteins | sample OliLakLV19MP8IB2_FD_148635 | JGI IMG/M metagenome (GOLD analysis project Ga0163152, IMG submission 148635) | Freshwater microbial mat bacterial communities from Lake Vanda, McMurdo Dry Valleys, Antarctica - Oligotrophic Lake LV.19.MP8.IB-2 | ecosystem: Environmental > Aquatic > Freshwater > Lake...
GGCCGGCGCGGTCGAGATCGCGCGCCAGCACGGCGAGCTCGGCGTTGCGCGCCGCAAGCTGCGCGAGGAGCTCGTCCTCGCTGCCCGGGAGCGCACGCGGCTCGGCCTCGGCGGCCAGCACGATCACTGCCGCCGGCGACCGACCGAGCAAGCCGTTGAGCGCCGCGCGTTCGCGCTCCAGCTCGGCCACGGAACGCCCCAGCCGGTCGTCCGCGAGCCGGACTTCGAGCTGGATGCGCACGAGACCGCGCTGCAGCGCGCCCGCTCCGACGGCCCGGCCGGCCGAGCCCGACTCGAGCCCGAGCAGGACCAGCTGCTCCGCCTGCAGCGCCTGCTCCTCGCGCAACGCACGGATCCGCGTCGTCGCTGAGAGCACCTGGGCCCGCAGCTCGAGCGCCTGCCCCCGGAAGCGCTCGCGGGCGGCGCGGCCTGTGGCCAGCGCGATCTCCCCGCGCTCGCGCGGCTTCGAAGGCCACTCGAGGATCGGAGTGAACATCCCCACCACGGAAGTCTGGTCGAACGTCGAGGAGCCGCCGGCGAACGCGCGTTCGACCTCGACCTCGAACATGCCCTGCGGCCAGGCGCTCTCGACCTCGACCGACGCGAGCGACGAGCGCCACGCGTGCCAGGCCGCTTCCAGGTCGCCGTTCGCGAGAAACGCGTGCTGCAGCACCTCGCGATCCGAGGCCGGCGACGGCAGCTCGGGCAGGACGCGCTCGGCCGCGGGCTGCGCGTAGGGCGCGCCCTGCGCCGCAGCCGCGTCGCGTTCGGCGTCGAGGCCGTCCGGGGTCAGCAGGCAGCCCGCGAGCCCGAACGCGGGCAGCACGGCGAGGAAACGAAAGTGGCAACGCATCGGAATCCAACTCGTCTCGAGGTCCACCGCGCGCCGGAGATCGGGACGCGGAAGGAGCAGCCGGAAGGGCTGCACGGCGGCCGGCCGTGCCGGTGCCGAAAGCGGAGCGGACGCGGGCCGAGCGCTACGCCCGGCGGCCGCGGCTCAACGCCGCGAGACTTGAAGGAACGCGAGACGTCGCGCGGTCGTGGGACCGCGCGCGAACAGGAGTCCGGCTTCGCGCCCCGGCGGTCGCGGAGCTTCGACGGCCCGCACGGGCTGGAGCTCGGACAGCGCGACGACGAACGCGACCTGGATCTGCTCGAGCACGCTGGCCTGGCTCGCGCCGACGCTCACAGTGCGGGGCGCCGCGGGCTGCTCGGGCGCGTTGACCGAGCAGCCACACTTCGACGGCCCGCTCGGATCCTGTGTCGATCCCCCCGATTCGTCCACACTCTGCGCCTGCCCGCAACACGCGCTCTTCTCCGTGTCGCTCGCGGGCTCGTCCGCCGCGGCGATGCACGGACACGTCCCGGTGAAGAGCGACGACGCGCACGCAGCTCCGGCACGCACCGCGGGCTGCAGCAGGAGCAGCGCGGCGATCAGGCCGAAGAGCAGGCTTCGAAGGGGGGTCTGCACGCGGGTTGGTCCAGGGTCAGTCTAACCCATCGACCCTAGACCTTCGTGAACTCGATCTTCCCGCCTGGAAGCAGGTAGACGATCAGCATGCGCCCGCCGGACACGGTGGGGACGTGCGCGGAGCCGGGCGGCATCACGACCCAGCCCGCCGGCTGGCCGTCGAAGCGCGGGTCGCCCTCGAGCGCGACGCACCAGTTGACCTCGCCGCCCGGGTGCGCGTGGTGCGGCCCGGGGCCGTTCATGTCGACCGCGTCGATCGAGAAGTCCGCGCTCTCGGGCGTGGCCTTGGAGACGCGGCTCCAGCGCACGGGCGGCTCGCCGCGGTCGGCGATGCGACGCTCGTCGAGCAACGCGACGAGCTGAAGGTTGAGCTCGGCCGCGCGCGGGCTCTTCGGATCGAGTCGCCGCACGAGCTCGGCGCGAGCGCGCTCGGGATCGCTCAAGTCGACGTCCAGGGCGGCATCGAGGAGGGGACGGAAGGTCGTCAGCATGATCACGGATCGTAGACGAAGCGCAGCACGCGCAGCTCGGTCCCGGGCGGGAAGCCCTCGTCGGGGCCGGGCGGGTAGCGTTCGACGCGCGCCAGCTCGAGCGCGACGAGCGCGCGCCACTGCGCCGGCATCCCCGACAGCGGCGCGTTCGTGGGCGAGATCCACGCGCCCAGGAACGTCGGCTTCGCGCCCAGGAAGAACTCGGGATCGACGCGGCGATCGTGACCGGGTGACGCGCGCAGCGGCGGCGCAGCGAGCCGCGCGACCTCGGGGCTGACCAGGCCGAAGAGGTCGAACACGCAGAGCCCGCTGTAGTAGCCCACGGCGCCGATGCCGCCCAGGACGATCGACTCGCCACGGAAGCGACGGCCGAGCGCGCGGCCGACGAGGGTCCATTCTTCCGCGCGCAATTTCGCTCGGCGCCAGGTCTCCAGCTCGGTGACGGGCTCGGGTTCGTTCCAGCGGAAGTGCAGCTCCGCCGGCGTGGCCTGGATCCCGAACGACGACAGCGGCGCGAACGCGGCCAGTACGATGCCCGTCGCCGTGCTCCACACCCTGCGGCGTACGACGACGAGCGCGAAGGCGATGCCGGCGAACGGCAGCGCGGGCAGAAAGAAGCGCCCGAACGGCAGGAAATCGCCGCCGGTCCACAGTGCGTAGCCGATCGTGATCGCGGGCATGGCCAGCACCGCGCGCGCCACGCCGCGCTCGCCCGTGCGCGCGGTCGCGAACGCCAGGATCGGAGGCAACGAGGCCGAGGGCACCACGACCAGGAACGACGCGACGTACTTCGCGCCGCGCTCGAGCCGCAGCGCGGAGAGCCCGGCCTTCACGCGCGCCGTGTTCGGGATCCACTCGCCGTAGTACGCGTGTCGCCAGGCCAGGTGCGCGCAGAAGACCGCCCCGAGCACGAGGGCGGCGCGCAGCAGCGCGGCGCGCTGCTCGGCGCGCCAGCCGACGTCGATCGCGGCCACGACGAGCGCCGCCGCGGCCCAGCCCGCGCCGTCGGCGCGCAGCAGCGCCGCGAGCGCAGCACAGACGCCGGCCTGGAGCCCGCGCGGACGTCCGGGCTCGAGCGCGATGCGCTCGTACACCAGGAACACGCAGAGAGCGAAGCTCATCGTCTCGAGCCCGCTCGTGGCCCAGACCTGCATCGGCGGCAGGAGACCGGTGAACGCCGCGGCCGCCGCGGAGGCCAGGCTCGACGCACCCACGCGCACGCGCGCGAAGCGAGCGACCAGAAGGAGCAGCGCGGCACCCGACGCCGCGCTCACGACGTTCGCCACGATCGCGGGATCGGCGCGCACGGCGAGCGCCGCCGCGCTGATCAGCGTCCACAGGAAGTTCGAGTAGCCCTCGACCGGCGGCGACTCGCCCGGGTTGTACGCGAGACCCGCGCCCGCCAGAAGGTTCGCCGCGTAGCGGAACGAGATGTACGCGTCGTCGCACGTGAAGCGCAGCATCCACGCACCGACGGCCCACGGGACCAGCGCGGCCAGAGCCCACGGGAGCCACGAGCGCGAGGCGGCGCGCGAGGTGTCGGACGTCATCGGCGCGCGAAGGTACGTTCCACCGGCTCGCGGGAACACCGTAGGAGCTCGCATCCCATGCGAGCCACCTGGAAAGGCTAGGATCGCGCCGCGCCCATGTCCGCCCCGCTGCGCCGCACCCTCCTGTGCCTCTTCGTCGCGGCACTGGCGGTGCTGGCGCACGCGCCGCTGGCCGGCTCCGGGTTCGTGGGCGGCGACCTCCGCCTCCTGCCCGAGGCGGCGGCGTTCGCGCGAGAGGGGAGCGAGCCCGCGCCGGTCCTCCTGCGCCTCGGCCAAGGCCAGGTGCGCCCGATCCCGGCGCAGGTGCTGATCGCGCACGCGCGCGCCTTCGAAGGCACGTCGCCGCTCGAGCCCGACTGCGCGGCGCCGCTGCGCGCGCTCGCGCTCGTTGCGCTGCTCGTGGCCGCGGCCGGTGCGGGGGTGACGCTGCGGCGCTTGCTCGTGCCGTGGCTGGGCGAATCCGCCGCGCGCGCGGCCGGCTGGGCCTGTGCCGGACTCGCGGTCGCGCACCCGGCGTCGGTCGCGGCGGTCGCGCGACCGGTGGCGCTGGGGGACCTGCTCGCGCTGGCGGCCGGCACGTGGTGCACCGCGTTCTACCTGCGCGGGCGGCAACAGCGGCGCGACGTGTTCCTGGTCCTGGCAGCGCTGCTCGCCGTCGCGGCCGGCTTCTCGTCGCGCGCGGCCTGGATCCTGCCGCCCGTGTGCGCGCTGCTCGAGTTCTCGTCCGCGCACCGGCCGCGCGCGGTGCTGCGACGTCTGGGCGCGGCCGCGGTCGTCGGCCTGCTGGCGTTCGTGTGCGTCGGGATCGAGCCGCTGATCTCCGCCAGCCAGGTCGGAGTCGTCGGCCATGCGCTGCCGGGCGCGACCACGATCGAGGAGCGCGTCCTGATCGCGATCGAGTCGCTGGGCGTGCTCGCGCTGCCCGCGCCTTCGCCGGGCGAGCCGGGCATGTTCGTGCTCGCCGGCGCGCTGCTCCTCCTGGTCTGCGAGCCGCTCCTGCGCGCCGTGCGCGCCGCCCCGCGACTGTGGGGCTGGCTCGTGCTCGCGTGGATGGGCGGCCTGGCGCTCGCGCTGGCGCTCGTGTCGCACCAGCGCACGCCGTCGGGCGAAGTCGAGCTCGCGAGCTCGCTCGCGCCGGCCGCGTTGTTCGTGTGCGCCGGCCTGGCGACCGCCGCCACGGCGCTGGGCGGATTCCGCCGCACCGCGCTGCCGATCCTGCTGGCCGCCGGCTTCTGCTTCATCGCCGACCGCACCGCAGCGCTGTGGCCGCGCGCGACGCGCGAGCTCTTCGCGCTGCGCAGCGACCTCGAGCGCGCGACGAGCCTGGCCGCGCCGAGCGGGCGCGTGCTCGTCGTCGGCGCGCCCATCGATCCGCGCGGATTCGGCGCAGGTCGCGATCTCGACCTGCTCGCGCGACCCTGGCCGCCCGCGGCGCACGCGGATGGGCCGCGGATGCAACGCGTCGATGCGCGCGCGCTGCCTTACCGGCTGCGTCTTCCGCCCACGGAAGCGTTGCGGCGCGAGGGGCTGGCGGTGCTCTTCGCCGCATCCGAAGGCACGCCTGCGCGCGCATTGCGCGTGCCGCCGCCGTCCGGGATCGCGACGCCGATCACCTGGTACGGCGACTTCAAGTCGGGCTACTTCGAGGCCAAGCCGGACCCGCTCGAGTTGACCGCCGCGCGCTTCGTGCCCGACGTGGGCGTGTCGACGGGCGAGGCGCCGCGCTTGCGATGGGAGGCGACGAATCCGCTCTTCGCGAACGGCGTGGTCGAGGGCGCGTGGGTCGCGGGCGAAGAAGGGCCGCGCGCCGTCTTCGATCTGGCGCGATCGCCCGAATGGCTGCTCGGTGGGTCGATCCGGAAAGTGTGGCTCGAGAACCTATTCAAGGTCGTCTCGGCCGAGGTCCTGCCCTCGATCGGCTTGGAAGGCGTGGACGCGCCGGGCGTCGCGCTGTCCGTGCCCGAGGCGACGCGACCGCGCGCGTTGCGCGGCTTTGAGACTTGGGTGCTCGTGCGCATTCCGGTCGACGACGAGCCGCTCGTCGAGCACGAGGGCCGCTGGTCCGGCGATCGTCTCGTCTTCGACGTCCCCGACGAGGACGCACGGAGCGACGCCGCAGAGCGCCCGTGGTGGTGCGTCGAATGTCGCGTCGGCGGCACCGCTGTCGCTCGCACGCGGGCGTCACCCCAGCTCGCGCGCTAACCTCTGCGCGCTCATGGCCACACCCATCCCCAGCCTCGAATCGTTCCCGAACCCGCGCCCCGGCCGCGAATTCGAGATCCGCTTCGAGTGCCCCGAGTTCACGTGCCTGTGCCCGAAGACGGGCCAGCCCGACTTCGCCACGATCCGCATTCGCTACACGCCGGCCGAGCGCTGCGTCGAGCTGAAGAGCTTGAAGCTCTACCTGTGGTCCTACCGCGACCAGGGCGCGTTCCACGAGGCGGTCACGAACCAGATCCTGGACGACCTCGTGCGCCTGCTCGCGCCCCGGCGCATGGTCGTCGAGGGCGATTTCATGGTGCGCGGCGGCATCCACACGGTCGTCGAAGCGCACCATCCCTGAGAGCCCGTGGAGAATCGATGGTACGGGCTCTCGGATCCCGTTGGCGCCGCTTTGCGGCGCGAGAGGCTGTGATGACTCCACAGCCTCTGAGAGCCCGTGGAGAATGGATCGTACGGGCTCTCGGATCCCGTTGGCGCCGCTTTGCGGCGCGAGAGGCTGTGATGACTCCACAGCCTCTGAGAAGCAGGGTGCCGCCCACGAAGCCCGCGCGCGTGCCTTGGAGCCGACTCGCGCTCCTCCTGCTCGCGTGCGCCGTGTTGCGCGGTTTCCTGATCCTGGCGCCGCCCGACGACTACTTCGAGCGCGGCGAGGTGCCGCACGAGGAACTCCTGCGCGGCACCGCGGCGCAGGAGCTGCTCGACGGGCCCCTCGCGCCGATCCAGCGCTACCAGGTCAACAACTTCTGGGGCGGTTCGCTCGTCGTGTCGATGCTGGCGACCGCGCCCTACGCGATCTTCGGGCCCAGGATCGTCGCGCTGCGTCTCGTGGCGCTCGTCTTCGGGCTGGCGTGCGTCGCGATCCTGTTCCTGATGCTCCACCGGCACGCCGGCGCGCGCGCGGCCTGGATCGGGGCCGTGCTGCTGGCGTTCGCACCGCCGGGGTACGCGATGAGCTCGGGCACGCTGTACGGCACGCACGTCGAGGCCAACGCGCTGGCGCTGCTCGTCGCGTGGGCGTTCCTCGAGAACCGCGCGGCCGAGCGTGGTCCGTACGGCGCGCGCAGGACGTGGTCGCGATTCCTGCTGGGCGCCGCGGCCGGCTTCGCGTTGTGGTTCGGCTTCAGCCTCGTGCTCGTGCTGGCGGTGTGGCTCCTGCACGAGCTGGCGGTCGACCGCGCGTTCTTCGCGCGTCGCCGCGTGGTGCCGATCGCGGCCGGCTTCCTGGTCGGGTTCTGGCCCTGGATCCGCTACCAGCTCGTGCACGGCTGGTCGGGCCTCGACGTGTACGACGCGGGCCTCGTGAGCCACTTGACGTACGGCCTGTCGCGCGGGCGCGCGCTGGAAAAGCTGCTCGACAGCTTCACGCGCACGGGACCGGGTTCCCTGTGCTTCCGCGACACGCTCCTCGTCGACGGGCTGTGGGTCGGGCGCGCGCTCGTGTGCCTGGCCGCGGCCGCGGTCGTGCGCTGCGCGTGGGTCGCGCGCGCCGATCTCGCTGCGCTGCGCAGCGGGCTCGTGCGCGAGATGCCTGGCGCGCGCGCGACGCCGGCCACGTTCGCGCTCGGGTTCCTGCTGCTCTTCGCGCTCACCTACCTGCTGAGCGCGTTCGACGCCGCCGGACGCGACTGGATCTTCGACTGGCGCTACCTCATGCCGCCCGTGCCGTTCGTGTGCATCGCGGCCGCGATCGCCGGGGCGGAGCTCTCATCGCGCGGGCCAGCGGCGGCGCGCCGCGTCACGGTCGCGACGTGTGCGATCGCGCTCGCGTGCGCGATCGGGACGGTGCGGCAGGCCCGCCCGTCGCGCTTCGAGGCGAACCTCTCGACGCCGGGCGCGTCGAGCTCGCAGCTCGTGCGGTTCCTCGTGCGCAGCTGCGGGCCGTATCCCGAGGAGGCCGTCACCGTCGCCGCGCGCATCCTGGCGCGGCGGGAGGGCGCTCGGCGCGACGAGCTCTTGGCCGGATTCGGCCGCGGCCTGCGATTCCTCTCCGTGCCGCCTCCCGGGGCGGAGCGGCCGGAGTCCGAGCTGACCGACGAAGAGCGCACCGCGCGACGGCGCGCCGCCGCCTGCGCGCGGTCCCTCGAAGCCGTCGCGCGGAGCCTGCCGGCTGACGCGCAACAAATCTTCGCCGGGGACGACCGGCTTGCGCCCGCTATTGGACGGTGATCGCGAGGACGTTGCTCGAGGCCACGAGGGAAGCGGTCGTGCAACTGGGCGGATTCCTGAAGAGGAACTGCGCCAGGTAGCGCGCTCCGGATGACGCCACGAGTTCCGGCGATGCGCGCTCGACGTAGCCGTTCCTGTCACTCGACACGGGGAAGACCGCGCTGGCGAAGTGCGGGCGCAGCGCGCCGAAAGGGAACGTGGTCGAGCCCGCCGGGATCCGCGCCACGACCAGCCAGCCGGTTGCATCCGGAGGGGCCGCGCTGCACACGAAGCCGAAGTCCGGGCTGCCGGGCGAGGGCATCGCGGTCACGTTGGCGGCGAGGGGTCCCAGGCACGACGGTTGCGAGTCGCTGATGCTCTCGACCCCGCGCAGGTAGAGGTCCATCGAGACGAGCACGCCGTCGGTCTGGCCGCCGTTGTAGGTCGTGTCGAAGGCGCCGGGGGTCACCGGGAAGAGCCCATGGCTGGCGCCACCCGCCGTCAAGCGTCCCGTCGTGGAGAGGACCGAGTCCAGGACGAACTCGCTTTCGGCGCCACCGACGTAGGTGGAATAGAAGACACGCCGCATGGCCGGATCGAAGCGGGTGACGAACCAGTCGAACCCGGTATTGTACGTCGTGTCGAAGGCTCCTGGGGTGACGATGACGTTCGCGCCGGAGCCCGCGATCGTGACCAAGCCCGAAACGTCGACGGTGACGGAGTTGACCTGGTCGAAGCCGATGCCCGGGCTGCCGAAGTAGGTCGAGCCGAGGAGCCGGGAGCCGCTGGGGTCGAGGCGCGAGACGAAGCCCTCGTCGAAGAAGGGGACGTCGTTGTAGAAGCCGGTCGGCTGGAACGCACCGGGCGTCACAGGGTAGTCGAGGGAGAGCGTCCTGCCGCCCACGACGACGGAGCCGTCGGGCTGGAGTGCCATGTCCTGGACCTCGTCCTCGCCGGATCCGCCCAGGAGTGTCGACCAGAGGAGGGCGCTGCCGTCGGAGCGTAGGCGCGTGACGAAGGTGTCCAAGGACGTGGGCGGCCCGGTGTCGTAGGCGCCCGGAGTGACGGGGAAGTCCGTCGAGTTGGTTGAGCCGGCGATGGTCACGTTCTCGGCCCCGTCGAGGGCGATGCCGACGCCCTTGTCGTCTTCGTTGCCGCCCAGGTAGGTCGACCATTCCAGGGAGGACCCGGTGGGATCCAGCCGGGTCACGAAGGCGTCCCTCACCCAACCGATGGTCGAGTCGAACGCGCCTGGAGTCGTGGGGAAGTTCGGCGCGGACGTCCATCCCGTGACCAGGGTCGCGCCCGAGCCGGCGACCGCCAGTGCGTGGATCTCCGTGGAATTGAGTGTCCGTGTGGAGTCGAGCAGTGTCGAGAACACGAGTCCGGATCCATCCGCAGTGAGGCGGAACACGAACCCCGCGTCGCCCAACGCATTCTTCACCCGATCGTACGCCCCCGGAGTCGTGGGGAAGTCGCTCGCGAACGTCCACCCCCCGACCGTCGGACGTCCCTGGCCGTCCAGTGCGATCGCTTCCGGGTCTTGCTGGACGTTCGATCCACCCAACATGCTCGCCCAGCGCAGCGCGCTCGTCCTGCGATCGAACTTGGCGACGAAGATGTTCCTGGTCCCGGCGTCCGGGTTGCCGGACGGATAGTTCACGTACGCACCGGGCGTGATCGGAAAGCCCGGGTAGCCGGCCGAGCCGGCCGCCACGATGTCGCCCTGCGCATCCAGCGCCAGGGCCTGGATCACGTCCGGAAACCCTCCGCCGTCGTAGGAGCCGCCGACGTAGGTGGCCCAGAAGAACGCCGGATCGACGACCAGCCGGAGGCTCGGATCGCGCGCATCGACTTGGAGGACGGCGGTGTCGGACGCGATCGCCTGGAACCGCGCGGCGAGCTCGCGCGGTGCACCGGATGGAGTCACTTCGAAGGTCCGGCCCGCTGGCATCTCGACATCGCCCAGAGCCGTGTGCAGGCGCAACGCGCCGTATGCACCTTCCTCGACACCCGCGACGCCTTCGAAGCGCAGGCTGAGGCACGCCGGATCGACGCCGGGCTCGAACACGAGGTCGTACTTGAACCGACCGCCCTCGGCGCGCAGTACCAGCTCGACGCCAGGGACGATGTCGGGCACGCGGAGCCGCGAGTACGAGCGCGCGTCCGAGACCCAGCGGCTCGGGTCGGCGCCGAGGAAGTAGTGGAAGCGCTGCTCGAGCGGCGCTTCGCACTCGACTGCGGCTTCGGGCCGCGCGTCCTCGATGACCATGCGCACGAGCACTCCCCGCGAACCGTCGTCGCCGCGCTCGAAGAGCTGCAAGCCGATCGCGCCGCGCTCCAGCCGCACGATGGCCCCGGGCACGTAGCCGCGCCACCCTGGGGTCATTCGCGGGGCGGCGAGCTTCCCCCAGAGCGACCTGACTTCCTCGGATGCACGGGGAAGCTCCTGGTGCTCCGCGTCGAGGTGCTCCATGTCGCTTCGCCGCTCCTTCTCCTCACCTTCGTGGATCCGCCCGATCGCCGGGCTGTTCCTGCTCTCGTGCGCGGCCTTCGTGCTCCACGCTCCCGCCCGCGCGCAGAACCCGTGCCCGGTACCGGCGACGTGCGGTGCGTGGGAAGGACCCTGGGACTGGATGGCTCAGGTCCCCAACGCGCCGCCACCGCAAGCCATCTGCGCCGCTCCGGAGTTCTCGCACGCCGCCGTGCTTCCCACCGGCCCGCACCAGGGAAAGGTGCTCCTGTGGCGGTTCAGCTCCGGCTGGACCCAGTCGACGGGTTGCTACGACGTGCTCGAGGCGCGCTTCTGGCTGTTCGATCCAGCGCTGCAGGGCCCAACCCCCAAGCTCGCGCGTCTGGGCACCGTCCTCCCCTACGACATCTACTGCTCCGGGCACTCGTGGGATCGGCGCGGCGAGCTGGTCGTCGCGGGCGGGACGCGCGACAGCGTGACCATGACGACGCCGAGCAGGGCGTTCAAGTTCCGGCCGACGTCGCTGGGTCCCTACTACTGGGACCTCGCCGGGAATCCCTTCGTCACCGAGAGCGTGTCGAGCCCGCCCTGGATCGAGCTGGTCAGCATGCTGC
>Ga0163152_10008481_pt1 | contig 10966 bp, 11 predicted proteins | sample OliLakLV19MP8IB2_FD_148635 | JGI IMG/M metagenome (GOLD analysis project Ga0163152, IMG submission 148635) | Freshwater microbial mat bacterial communities from Lake Vanda, McMurdo Dry Valleys, Antarctica - Oligotrophic Lake LV.19.MP8.IB-2 | ecosystem: Environmental > Aquatic > Freshwater >...
TGTACGGACTCGGCGCAGGCGGGCACTCCTGCGGGAGAGGAAGGCGGGCTACTTCGCGAATTCCACGACCACGCGTTCGCCGAGAAAACAAAGGGCCAGTGTGCATGGCTGGGATAATCCCAGGGGTCAGGGCTCGTTGATGCCAAAAGCGAGGCCTGACCCCTTAGAAAGTTTACAAAATCCGAGCATCGCGTGGCCTCCTCGCCTCCTCCGCCGGCCCTTGGGCTTCTTCTGCGGGCTGGCGACGGGTTCACCTTTCAGCTTGGAAATCTTGTCGCGCAACTCGGCGGCTCGCACGAAATCGAGTTCCTGGGCTGCTTTCAACATTTCGACTTGTAGTTCTTCCAGGTACTCCGCGGTGACGTAGTCCTTGACCAAACATAGGGGTCAGGTCACGTTCGAGACCTGACCCCTTTGACTTCCTAGCGCACGTGCCTGAGTGGCACGTGAATTACTTGATCGATGAAGTCTTCTTCCGTGCCCAACAGAGCCAGGATTAACAAGTCCTCAATCGCCGCCGCAACTGGCAAGTTCTGTCGAACGTGAACAACTCCAGGCATGACCATCGAGGCTTTCACTCGGTCGTAGGCAAAGCCAATCATGGTATGCTTGTCGTGCGTGAATAGGACGCGGCCCTCTTCTGCTGCCCACGCCAATACTTGCTCGTCCGGCACTTGTGAAAGACTTTCATCCTGGGCGCGAACAATGTCGAGAGTTGGTTCGCTAGCAAGCAATCCAGTCAGAATGTCTCCGTTGAAATTCTGGTCGGTTAGAAAGCTAGCCAAATTAACGACTCTCCAGAAGACGCAAGTGTAAGGAATCGAACGAACATCAATTCAGAAATCGCTGAATGGTTCCGGCCGCATTGCATTCATGGAAGGCTTACTTCTTCGACGGTCTCGACCTGCCGCTCGGCCAACCGCGTCAGAAGACGCTCTCTCAGTCCGGCTTGGCCGTTGGCAAGATCGTGCGCACGCCTTTCCTGGTAGAACCGTTCCAGTTCCGCAAGATACTCGTCAAATGCGTCGCGATGGCGGTAGTAGTGCCCGATCACTGAATAAACGTCTGCGAGTTGTAAAGTGTCAAAATGCTTCACGATCTGTTCCGGGGTATACCCCTGCAGATGGTCCGTCAGCACGACTGCAAGGGTCACCCGACTATTTCCAACACGCAGCGCACCGTTGGATGCCTGATCGACTCGGAGGGGCGACAGGCCCGCCTCAAGTGGTAATGTTGTCATTGTATTTCCTCCATTTTCCATCATATCACCTCTTCCGCCTCCCCTTGGGCTTCTTTTGCGGGCTGGCGACGGGCTCGCCTTTTAGCTTGGAAATCTTGTCGCGCAACTCGGCGGCTCGCTCGAAATCGAGTTCTTGAGCGGCTTTTAGCATCTCGACTTGCAGTTCTTCCATGTACTCTGCCGTGACGTAGTCCTTGGCCTCCTGCCCGGCTACTTCCTGGGCCATCTCGTGGGCGGCGATCTCCTCCTCGATCACGCTCTTGATGGCCGAGACGACCGTTGTGGGCGTGATGCCATGTTCCAGGTTGTAGGCCGTCTGAAGCTCGCGGCGGCGGGCGGTTTCGTCCATGGCCCGCTGCATCGAGTCGGTCATGCGGTCGGCGTAGAGAATCACTTCGGCATTCACGTTTCGAGCCGCCCGGCCAATCGTCTGGATGAGGGATGTCGTACTGCGCAGGAAGCCTTCCTTGTCCGCGTCCAGGATTGCGACGAGTGAAACCTCCGGTAAATCCAGTCCTTCTCGAAGTAGATTGACGCCGACGAGAACATCGAAGGAACCCTCGCGAAGTTCCCGCAACGTCTGAATGCGTTCGATCGCGTCCAGTTCAGAATGCAGCCACTTGCAGCGCAGTCCGGCCTCGCGGAAATAGTTCGAGAGATCTTCCGACATGCGTTTCGTCAGCGTCGTCACCAGCGTGCGTTCATTGCGTTTAGTCCGCACATCGATCTCTTTGATGAGGTCTGGCACCTGCCCCTTGGCCGGCTTGACGTGAATGATGGGATCGACCAGGCCTGTCGGACGAATGACTTGCTCGACGACCTCGCCACCCGTGCGCTCAGCTTCCAACGGGCCTGGCGTAGCGGACATGAAGAGGGCCGTCTTCAACCGGCGTTCCCATTCATCAAACTGCAAGGGCCGATTGTCGAGGGCGCTTGGCAACCGGAAGCCGTGATCGACTAGGGTCTGCTTTCGCGAGCGATCGCCGGCGAACATCCCCCGGACCTGCGGCAACGTAGCGTGGGATTCGTCGACGATGCACAGAAAATCCTCCGGGAAGAAATCGATCAGCGTGTAGGGGGCCTCGCCTGCGCCGCGTCCGCTAAACCAACGTGCATAATTCTCGATGCCCGAGCAGTAGCCCACTTCCCGCATCATGTCGAGGTCGTACCGGCACCGGGCCTTGAGGCGTTCCCCTTCGAGCAGCTTGCCTTCTTGCTTGAACCATGCGAGCCTGTCGTTCAGTTCCTGCTCGATGCCGATGATGGCCGAGCGGGTGCGTTCTTCCGGCGTGACGAAGTGCTTGGCGGGGTAGATGTACATCTCGTCCATCGCTTCGGTCACTTCGCCGCTGGTCGGGTTGATGGTGGAAAGAGCATCGACCTCATCGCCAAAGAGTTCGATGCGCATGGCCGTCTGTTCGGCGGATGGCCAGACTTCGATGGTGTCGCCCCGCACGCGAAACTTGCCGCGTTCGAAGGCGATGTCGTTTCGCTGGTATTGCACATCGACGAGTTTCAACAGCAGTTGTTCGCGATCGATGGTCTCGCCTTTTTTGAGATGCACCATCATCCGCTTGTAATCGCTGGGTGAACCGAGGCCGTAGATGCAAGACACCGAGGCGACGACGATCACGTCTTGCCGCGAGACGAGCTTGGCCGTGGCCGAGAGTCGCAGCCGATCGATGTTCTCGTTGATCGACGAGTCTTTCTCGATGTAAATATCGCGTTGCGGGATGTAGGCTTCCGGCTGGTAGTAGTCGTAGTAGCTGACGAAATAACAGACGGCGTTGTGCGGAAAGAAGCCTCGAAACTCCTTGTAAAGCTGGGCCGCGAGCGTCTTGTTGTGCGCGAGCACCAACGTCGGCTTGTTGAGAGCCGCGATGACCTTCGCGGCCGTGTACGTCTTGCCCGTGCCGGTTGCCCCCAGCAGACATTGGAAGCGCTTGCCGTCGTTGAAGCCCGCGACAAGTTCTGCAATGGCCTTGGGCTGATCGCCCGCTGGCTCGAACTCGCTGACGAATTGAAACTTGTTGGCCATGGTGCGTCCTCGCGGATGGGGAAAGGATGATTCTATCCGCAGAGGGGAGAGGCTTTGCAAGGTTGGTAGGCGTGCAGTGAATTGGGGTGTAACGGAACACGAACCGGAGAGTCGCCATGAGGAGCGTTCGATGCGTTTGCCCCGATGAGGCCGTCAAGAAGACGCGAGTCAGCAAGAAGATTGGACAGAAGTTCGTGATCGTTCACATGACCTGCCCGCAATGCCAGAAAGTCGTTCAGTTCTTGGTGCTCATCAGAGAATCAACCTGAATGTCGCGTATATCGCTGCCGCCAGAAGCGAAGTAACGGGAATCGTCAGAACCCACGCGATCATCATGCTGCGGGCAACGCCCCAGCGAACGGCGGAAACTCGCTTTGAGGCACCGACGCCCATGATGCTCGAAGAAATCACATGCGTGGTGCTAACCGGTGCCTTCAAGATTGTCGACACGAGAATGACGAGTGCCGCGGAGGTTTCCGCCGCGAAGCCGTTAATGGGACGGAGTTTGATAATCTTGTGTCCCATGGTTTTCATGATTCGCGTGCCGCCTGCGGCCGTGCCGAGCGCCATGGCTGTCGCGCAGCTCACGATGACCCAGAGCGGAACGGAAAAGTCAGTCGTTGGCTCACCCTTCGAGGCCGCATAAGCCGCCAACGCCATTGTGATGATGCCCATTGCCTTCTGCGCATCGTTCGAGCCGTGGGCCGTGGCCATGAAACCAGCGGAACCGAGTTGCAGAAATCGGAATCCCGTGTTGACAGTGCGAGGTCGAAGTGGAAGGACAAGCCAGGTCAGAATGATCATCAAGGCGAAGCCGCCCAGCATGCCGACAAGCGGGGAGAGCACGAGAGCTTTTAAAGTAAGGAGAACGCCCTCCGAGGTGAGCAGTTCTTTGAGCGACGTCCCGGCCGCGGCACCGTCCCAAACACGATGACACCACACGGCCCCAACCAACCCACCGATCAAGGCGTGCGAAGAACTCGAAGGGATTCCGTAGTACCAGGTAAGCAAGTTCCAGGCGATGGCTCCCAGTAGCGCGGCCACGACGACGATCTGTGTGATGGAAGCGGGGTCCGCGATGTTTCCGCCGATCGTTTTCGCGACGCCCACACCGAGAAACGCGCCGCCAAAATTGCACACGGCGGCAAGCAGGATGGCCGTCCGTGCCGGCAATACCCCGGTGGAGACGACAGTCGCCACGGCATTGGCCGTATCGTGGAAACCGTTCACATAGTCGAACGCCAGCGCAAGGGCCACGACGAGAATGAGCAGAACGAATGTACTACCCATTTTTCACCACCACGGAACGAATGACATCCATTGCGTCTTCGCACTGATCAACCCCGCCTTCGAGTTCAAAGAGCAAGTCTTTTTGTCGAACGAGATCCGAGGGACTCAGGGTCTCCGTGAACAACGCCGCGATGGCCTTGCGATAGACGCAGTCCGCCTCGCTCTCCAGGGTATGAATGGCAAGAGCAGTCGCGTGTCCTGCCTCCGGGCCCCGGTATTTTCGCAACATTCGCACGGCCCCCGCCAACTCGCGGGCGGTCGCGGCCATCAAACGCACCATTTCGCGCATCGGCTCGGTCAGGCGTTCGAATTGGTAGAGTGCTGCGAACGTGGCCGTGTGCTCCATCGCATCCACGACATTGTCCAGGGCCTTGGCCAGCGCGGCCAAATCCTCGCGGTCGATGGGCGTGACAAAGGTCTTGTCCAACTCGTGGTGAATCTCACGCTCGTAGCCGTCCGCCTGGGTTTCAACTACCTTGAGCTTGGTGGAGATCAACTCCAACTGCTGGTGGCCTACCGCGTCCCGGAGCTCGAGGAAAATCACCGCGGCTGCCTCGATCTGGTCGGCAATGCTTTCCAGCAAAACGAAGAACTGCCCCTGTGCCGGTAGGAGCAGTCGAACGAGCCGATCGATAAGCATGCAAAGTCTCGGAAAGTTCCAACGAGTCGATGAAGATAATATGTAGATTGCATGAAGTTGAACAGCACGCCTAGCAGATCGCTGAGTTGCACTGCGTTCACTTGAAGGAGTTCGGAATGTTTCGTCTCACCACACTCTTGCTCGTGACACTGACCGGAGTGTCTCTCGCTCAACCGAAGATCAGCCGGGAAGACAAGCTGAAACTTGACCGCAAAAAAGTCGAGGCCGAGGGCTTCTGGATCTACAACGATCTGTCGAAGGGCTTTGCCGAAGCCAAGAAGTCCGGCAAGCCGATGCTCGTCGTGCTTCGCTGCGTCCCTTGCGTGGAATGCGTCAAGCTCGACGATGATCTGGTGGACCAGGATCCCATCATTCGTCCGCTACTCGACAAGTTCGTGTGCGTCCGCGTGGTTTCCACGAACGGACTCGACCTGTCGCTTTTCCAGTTTGACACCGATCAGTCCTTCGCCGTGTTCATGCTAAACGCCGATGGCACGATCTATGGCCGCTTTGGCACGCGTTCGCATCGAACGAACTGGATCACCGATGTCTCGCTACCGGGCATGGCGAAGGCACTTCAGGGAGCGCTCGATCTGCACGGCAACTATCCCAAAAACAAGGATTCCCTCGCCGCCAAGCGTGGCCCGGCACCGTTGTTCGCCTCGCCGGAAAAGTACCCCTCGCTCGCTCCAAAGTACGGACCGAAACTGGCCGAGATCGGCAACGTGTTTCAAAGCTGCATCCACTGCCACCAGATTGGCGATGCCCAGAAGACGTATTACCGCGCCAAAAAGGAGCCGATACCGGAATCCGTTCTGTTCCCTTATCCGCATCCCAAAACCCTTGGCCTGATTTTCAATCCCAAGGAGGCCGCGACGCTCGAAAGTGTGGTCGCAGGATCCATCGCGGAGAAGGCCGGGCTCAAAGCGGGCGACGTCATTCTGAAGCTTGATGGGCAGCCACTCGTATCCATCGCGGATGTGCAATGGGTTCTCCACAATACGTCGGGCGAGGGTGGAAAACTGCTTGCACAGGTCCAACGCAGCAGCAAATCAGAAGAGATTACGCTGACTCTTCCGGCCGGTTGGCGAAGGTCCGGTGATCTCTCCTGGCGATCTTCCACCTGGGGCATGCGCCGCATGGCGACCGGCGGCATTCTGCTTGAAGACGTAACCGAGGCCGACCGCACCAAATTGGGACTTGCGAAAGACGCCATGGCCCTGCGAGCCAAGCATGTCGGTCAGTTCGGCCCACACGCGGCCGCCAAGAACGCCGGCTTCCTCGTCGGCGATGTGATCGTCGAATTTGATGGCAAGACTGATCTCACTTCCGAATCCGCCGTGATCGTTCATGGAGTGACCAAGCTGAAGCCCGGCGACAAGGTGCCCGTGACGATTCTTCGGGGAGGCAAAAAGATGACGCTGACTTTGCCGATGCAGGAATGAACGATCTTCCCCACGGATGAACACACCCACGGATTAAAGACTGAAGAAATCCTGTCTTTATCCGTGGGTATATTCATCCGTGGGGAAGGCTTTGTGTTTGGACGCCGAGAATGCTAAACTAATTTCATCATCCTACCTCCACCATCCCTCTCCCGGGATCGCGTTCCATGATTGCTCTTTCTCGACGACAATTGCTGGCCCGCGTGGGCACTGGTCTGGGCACGTTGGGCCTGGCTTCGGTTCTCGATCAGCAAGGTCTGCTGGCCGCGAACCCGCTTGCGCCCAAGAAGCCGCACTTCGCGCCGAAGGCGAAGCACATTATCCACGTGTTCATGAACGGCGGGCCGAGCCAGGTCGATACGTTCGACCCGAAGCCCGCTCTCGCGAAGTACAACGGCCAAAAGATGCCGGCCAGCGAGATCAAGACCGAACGCCGAACCGGCAACCTGATGCAATCGCCGTTCGCGTTCAAGAAATATGGCAAGGCCGGCATCGATGTGTCGGAGTTGTTTCCCAAGGTCGGCGAATGTGCGGACGATCTGTGCGTCATTCGTTCGATGTACACGAACGTGCCGAATCACGAGCCTTCGCTGCTCATGATGACCTGCGGCGACATGCAGCCCGTGCGGCCATCAATGGGCTCGTGGCTGCTTTATGGCCTGGGTGCGGAGAATCAGAACCTGCCCGGCTTCGTGGTCATGTGTCCTGGGAAGCCAGTCGTCGGCCCGCAACTGTGGAGCAGTAGCTTTTTGCCTGGCATCTACCAGGGCACGCACATCAACAATTCGAAGATGGACCTGAAGTCGGTTATCGCCCATTTGTCGAACTCGAATCTGTCGCGAGAAGCTCAGCGGGAACAGCTCGATTTGTTGAAGGCGATGAACGAGGCGCACCTCGCGAAGCGTCAGGGCGATTCGGCACTGGAAACCCGCATTCAGTCGATGGAGATGGCCTTCCGAATGCAGTTCGAGGGGCAAGACGTTTTCGACATGACCAAGGAAACGCAGGCGACCCGCGATCTTTACGGCAAGAGTCAGTTTGGCGAAGCCTGTCTCGCAGCCCGCCGGCTCGTCGAGCGTGGCACGCGGATGGTGCAGATCTTCACCGGTAGCGGTCAACCGTGGGACGATCACGGCGACATCAAGGACCACGCGGCCAAGGCCAAGCAAGTCGATCAACCGATCGCGGCTTTGATCAAGGATTTGAAAGCCCGTGGATTGCTCGATGAAACGCTGATCCTGTGGGGCGGCGAATTCGGCCGCACACCGACGAGCGAAGGGGCCAAAGGACGCGACCACAACAACCACGGCTTCAGCGTGTGGCTCGCGGGCGGCGGGATAAAGGGCGGCATGGTGTACGGCTCAAGCGACGAATTCGGCTTCGCCGCGGCCGAGAAGAAGATGCACGTCCACGATTTGCACGCGACCATGCTGCACCTCATGGGCATCGACCATGAGAAGCTGACTTATCGCTACAGTGGGCGTGATTTCCGGTTGACGGATGTGGAAGGAGTGGTGGCGAAGGAGATTTTGGCGTGAGTGATCCCGTTCGTGAGGAATACGCCCGCTTGGCCCGGCGTTACGATCGCCGATGGGGCTTCTACGTTCGATCTTCGACGATTGAAACGCTTCGAAGGCTCGCCGCTCGCCCGGGCGAGCAAATTCTGGATGTCGGCTGTGGAACAGGAATATTGCTCGCGGAACTGTTGAGTCAGGTGCACTCCGTGAAGGTCTTCGGCATTGATCCGTGCGGCGAGATGCTCGAAATTGCTCGTCAACGACTGCCCTGCGAGGCCGTCATGAAGCAAGGGTCCGTCGATCAGTTGCCGTTCGCGGATCATAGCTTCGACGCCGTGGTGTCTTCGAGTGCCTTCCACTATTTTCGCGAACCCGGTCGGGCACTTGTGGAAATGCGGCGCGTACTAAAACCGAGTGGCCGACTCATCATCACGGATTGGTGCCACGATTATCTCAGTTGCAAAATCTGCGATCTATGGCTCCGGATATTCAATCAGGCTCATTTCAAAACCTATCGGTCAAAGGAATGCCAGAAACTGATCGGCAAGGCCGGGCTCGATAGAGTGCAGGTCGAACGTTACCGATTGAACTGGTTTTGGGGCATGATGACGGCGGTGGGTGTTTCACCACCAGGTACGATCAAAGCAGCCGAATCTTCGTGACCGAGATTTTGCCGTCAAAACACACATCCACCCCGAACCCGGCGTTCGTTGACGATTGTGATAGTCCCCATTGTAATAGTGCAGGCCTTCTTCGTGCCGGTAGCTGAGCGGCAACGATTACGGCATCAGATCCGCGACGGCAACGACCGCACCCGGAGCGGCCAAAGGCGATGCAGTCTGCCCGATCGCTAACTTTGTCACCGTGGCGTATGCAAAACCAAATCGGCATGTTGCATCGACCGCTGGATCGCGCATCACAACCAGTTGACGATTGTTCAAATCCACGACCCAATAGTCCGCGATTGACGCGGCGGCATACAGGCTCGCCTTGTCGTCCATGTCGTAGTCCAGCGACGAGTCGCTCACCTCGACCACGAGCACGGCAGTCTTTGGATGATTGCGGGCATAATCGCGGATCGATCCGGTCACGACGGCGACATCAGGAATCGGATCGGTTAGTTGATCGAGCGGTAACGGCTTCTCGGCGCGGATCACAAAGCCAGTCGTAAAAATTGCGCGGAGAACCTCTTCCGTCAGCCCCTCGGCTGTCGCGTGCGGCGGATTGGGGAGCGGCATTTCAAGAATCTCTCCGTCGATCAACATGACACGTCGCTGATCGAAGACGCCTCGATCACCTAACTCATAAAACTCCGGCACTGTCCAACGAAGGGATTGGGGGTTGCGAACGGCAAAGGGTTTTGAATATGAGCGGATGGGCGACGGCAGAACGGCGGTAGACATAGATCACTCCAGATACGCCATCTTACAAGGTCTCGGAATCTCATAGAAGCCGAATCTTCGTCACCGCAATTCGCCCGCCAAAGCAAACATCCACATCACAGCCTGCGGTGCGTTGGCGATTGTGATAGTCCCCGTTGTAGTAGTGCAGGCCTTCCTCGTGGCGGTAGCTGAGTGGCAACGGGTGAGGATCGAGTTTGCAGTAGACGATTTCCGGATCGGGATCATTCGGAGTCAAATGAGGCATATTCACGTTCCAGAATGTTCCCGGCTCGTTGTATTGTGTTAGCAGCTCACCCAGCACGCGATTGGTCCACAGCGAGATGCGGTCCCAATCGTAAAGGAGTTCTTTCTTCTTGTAGTGCGAAAAGGCAATTCCTGGCCAGCCGTGGAGAACGGCCTCGCGAACAGCGGCTACGGTGCCGGAATAGTAGACGTCGGCCCCGAGATTGCCGCCGTGGTTTACGCCCGAGAGAATCCAGTCCGCTTTCGGGGCCAGATTGAGCAAGCCGACACGAACGCAATCGGCGGGCGTGCCATGGATGGCGAATCGATCCGGCCCACGCTCTTCGATGCGGATGCCTCGACCGCCGGTTGTGGTCGTGTGGCTGCAACCCGACTGATGGTCGGCTGGTGCGGCAAGCACGATCTCGCCGAATGGCGAAGCGGCTTTGTGTAAAGCTTGCAGGCCATCGGCATCAATGCCATCGTCGTTGGTAAGGAGGAATTTCATTTGTCGGAGCCTGAAGCGTAAGCGAGGGATAGTTGCGCAAATGCTCTGGCCAAACTCTCCATCGGCAGCCCAATCACGTTCGTGACAGAACCCTCGACGACAGACAAGTACGGGTCGCCATCTTCCTGGATCGCGTAGGCACCGGAGCAGCCTTCCCACTTGCGGGTTTTTAGATACGCATCAATCTCGGCTGATGCGAGTTCTTTCATCCGCACGTGACTGACTTCCTGCCATTGCAGTTGCCAGCCATCGAAACATCTCCACAGGCATACGCCTGTCCAGAGTTCGTGAACTCGGCCGGAGAGCGTTTGCAGAATTCGCCGGGCGTCGGCCTCGTCCTCCGGCTTGCCGATCACGTGGCCATCGATCCAGCCGACGGAATCGGCGGCCAGCACGATGCCGTCCGGAACGGTCGGGCCAACTGCCGCGGCCTTGGTCCAGGCGACGTGCATGACGTATTCGCGAATGTTCCCGTTCCCGGCCTCGGTGGGCTCGGGAACGTTCGAGGGTTTGACGTTGAAGGCGTAGCCAGCACGCTCAAGCAAATAGCGGCGACCATGTGAGCCGCTGGCGAGCGTCAAGCGGAACGGGAGTTGGATGCCCATGTAGTCAGGATAGTGGAGAGCGAGGGCCAAAGGCGATCCGGGACGAGATCCTTCATGC
>Ga0163152_10008485_pt1 | contig 10963 bp, 17 predicted proteins | sample OliLakLV19MP8IB2_FD_148635 | JGI IMG/M metagenome (GOLD analysis project Ga0163152, IMG submission 148635) | Freshwater microbial mat bacterial communities from Lake Vanda, McMurdo Dry Valleys, Antarctica - Oligotrophic Lake LV.19.MP8.IB-2 | ecosystem: Environmental > Aquatic > Freshwater >...
GTCATTGAGTGGGAGCGAGGCCAGGCGCAAGATGGTTTTAATCAATGGTTCACGCGTCAGCGGCTTCCCCGCCGTTGTCGTGAAGGGCACCAGATGATGGTCGAACACCGATTGCAGCCTGGCCTGGTAAGGCTCCAACGTTCGAGCCACCACGCCGATCTCGTCGAAACGATAGCCGTTCACCTCAACCAAGGTCAGGATCTCACGACTGACCGTCGCCAACTCCTCCTCGACCCCGATGACATTTGTGACGGAGAGTTCGACCAGTTCCGATGTTGCCGTGCGCTCCCCGTCCCCACTCCGATCCTCATGGCTGTCTGCCAGCGAGAGGAGATGACGCTCGAAAAATTGACGAGCAAAGAAAAAGGCCGGGCGGTCTTGCAGCGGAAAGTACAAGGTGGTCGGCGCGACGCGGACCACCGATTCGAAGAACGAAAGTTGGACCTGCGAAAGATCGTAGAAACCATAATAGAACAGGCGTTGCATCCCGCTAAGGAACAAGGAACCTGAGAGATCCCGTCCGAGTGAGGCAGCCAGGTCATCCGAAGAACCAACCCCGAGCGACCGGCTGGCTTCCATCATAGCCGCATGCAGGGTGAACAGGGCACGAAGCCAGGTTCGGTCCTCTTCCTCGAATACCCCCTCCGTGAGCGCCTTCAACGCCATCGTCGGCTCGACCACCGCGTCTTTCAAGTCGCGCACCGTCGCCCACAGGCCTTTCCAGGTTCCTGGTGAGACAGGCAAACGCGTGAGAGGCTCGAGCCCTGGAACCTTGCGTCGAACTACCTGTCTCACCAATTGTTCGAAAAAGAAATCGTCCACCAGTTGCAGGGCCGGTTCGAAACTGGTCGCAGAAGCCGCTGCGAGATCATCGCGCAAACGGAGGGCCAGCTGGTGGAACGTCAAAAAGTGAATATTGAGGAAGGCTCGAGGCTCGTGACGCGTGAGGGACTGTTTCAGCTGTTCGACCAGGGAGGCCGAGGGAACAATAACGGCGAGTGGAGCAAAGGGATCCTTGGTCTTATAGGACCGTATGTCCTCGACCAAAGCATGTTCAAGAACTGGATGAAAAGGCCCGGTGACGATGCGAAGCATCAGGAACCGTGACGAGTGATCGGTGATGGGTGACGAGCGGCAACCGGACAGAGAGCCATGATGTTCTTTTTGTGGCTAGAGCCACCCATTTCATGATCACGACCTACTAGACTAGCCGGTTTCCGGCCCCATCAGCTCGCCGTTACAATCCATACAGCCCCAGTCGCCATCGATGAACCCCATCGGATCGCCGCACATGGGGCATTCGGGCGGAGGTCCCTTGTCGAGGACAGGGAGCACGGGCAATTCAAAATCGTCGTCGTCGTCATCGACCATGGAACGCTCCTTCCCCTACTCGCGCGGTTTCATTTTAAGCAACAGGGCCTTCTCGGCACTCTCGCGACTCGGCACGCCGACAAACGTCAGTCTCCCATCGATAATCGTGGCCGGCACAGCCCTCACCGAATGCCGGTCAGCGAGGCTCCGCCCATCCTCGGTGGTGATATCCACCTCTCGATAGCCGAAACTGTATTTTACTCGAAGTTGCTTCCAGAGACTCTTCGCCGACGGGCAGGCTCCACAGCTCGGCGAGATTAAGAGCACAATGTTCGGCATCGATTCCCTCCAACAACTGTGCGATCTTAACATCGAGTCGAACGGGGGAGCAAGCAAACCGATGATGGGTCTGCGCTGGTTTGACTTCCGGCGGTGGAAGGCGCATCATTCACGCGCTTAATCCATGATGCACAGAGGTGCACGGTGACCCCTTGTTAGCCTTTGCCAATCCAACCTCACAGACTCGTTCGGAAACAAAGTTTCCCCCTCCTAGTGGCCTCGCCATGAGGGCGTTGCTGTTTGTGCCGCGGTAGCCACCATCGACATGACATCATGGGCCTTAACCTCATCGAGAAGGAGACTGAGATGAAACGACTGACAGCCCTTTCGGCCGCACTGATCCTGGGATCGCCCACACTCGCGCTGGCGGCGGAACATAATGCGGGGTATCGAGGAATTGGACAGCTCTACTTCGGCATCATGGCCGCGATCCTGATCTATGGCGTCTACGATAGCTTCGGCAAGAAGGCGATGTATGTGGCTGCGCCGATCATTCTGGTCGGGCTCTACATAATGCTGCCAGAAAACTAAATCCTGACGTCAGGATACGACTGGCTGGCCTAGGCCAGCCAGTCCTTATCTTTGAGTTTTCACGAGAAATATTTATTCGTGAGACACTGGAAGTCTTTGTTGGCGAGGGCGTCCAGTTCGCACTTGATTCCGCTTGTGAGCATCCTCTTAATTTCCGCCTGCCAAGCCGGTTTCTGGAACCACTGATAGTTGAGCAGCTCTTTCGCGAGGGCGATGTCCTTGTCATTCAACTTGATCCCGACGTTTCGGGGAAGTTCATACCATTCGGGGTCGGCGCTGGAAAGACCGATGAATTTGGTTTTGGGATTCGCCATGCGTTCGCTCTCGAAGGCCAGATTGCTCGAGCCCTGCTTGACAACGGATTAGATGTAGTACCCTCAGGAATCGTTATCGACCAAGACATAAACAGAAATTCACTCGTCGCCCGCATTCGCGGAATGTCAAAATGATGTCCTTGTGAATTTCGTCGTACTCCGCAATCGCCTCCTTGGACTCACTCGTAAAGGGGGCTCATACGGAGGCGATGTGTATGAAAATAACCATCGGCCCAGTCGACAGGGCCCCGCATGACTGGGTGACCCCATAATTGCGTCAGGTCGTAGCGAGTACCGCCTTGAAGGTCGCACCGGCAGATTGCTGATAGAGCAGCGGCACCCGGTTGGCGTAGCGAATGACGCGCGCAAGTTCTAAGTCTCCCTCCTCCTGCTCTCCCTCTGCCAACGGCATCGCCGGCTTTTCAGGTTGTGCCGCACTGTCCGGTGCTTTTCCAAAGGCCAACCCCTCTTCGATGATGAAGGGGTTGCCACGATACATGGACGGACGCCGACTTACTGCAGCATAGAATTCCCCTTTGATCTGGTTATAGATGCCTGCGAGGATCGCCTTCTCACCGATCGGAGACAGGCAGTTGGTCGGCGGTGCCACGATCTTATCGCTTGAATGGTCTGATAGAGCGCTTCGGCAATCGCGCCGAGAATGTCTCGGGCCTTCGCCCTGGGTGAGACCTTCGCCGCGTTGCACATCTCATCCGCAAGCGCAGGCGTGACTCGACAGAACCCGCTCGCGAGAAAGCTCGAAAGATTTTGGGTCTTGCTCTCCTGGAGCATCTTGGGGAGCATCCCGAATTCGATGCCGTAGGGATGCGGCTTGATTTCTTTTGGCGAGGGCGGCAGCTCGTGATAGCTGCGGGGTATTACTTCGTCTCGCCTTCCGACGTGCGATAGATGAGGCTCACGTGCGGATTGGCAATACACGTCTGCTCGAGATACTCGTCCAGCGAGACGCGGCCTTTCTGATAGCGGCCTTCGACTTCGATCGCCACCTGCGTGCCTTGTTGTCGGTTCCACTCAATCTGCTTACTCTCATGGACCAGCGGTTAGTTCTTCTTCGTATCGATCTGGACTACAACGTAATGAGCCGGGGCCTTCGACTCGGTACGCGAGATGACCTTCACCGGGTTGCCTTGTCGTGAGTTGGCCATATATCCCTGCCGCTGAAATGCCGATCCCCTGATGGCCGCGGCTCATACGCAGACGATGGAACTTGGAACCATACAAGAGCTTTACAAAGATTTTCGGAATCTGCTGACGGACGATCCTGGCTCGCTGTTTGTGACGGCGATCCTGAACCGGGTCGCCTAACTCGCTGGCAGCGTAGTCGAAGATCCGGTCGCCATGACCTCCAGTTGTACCGTGACGACAGGAAGAATCCCGGCTTCCTCACAGGCATCCAACGTGTTATCAACCGTTTCCTTGACCCAGCTCAGCAAGGCTTTTCGTGGATTGTCGAAACCGAGCAGATGCCGGTTCTTGCTGAGGCACTCGGAGACGGAAATCTCCCGCTGCCGTGCGCCAATTTCCACCGCGGTGACTGCCTTGGCAACAGAAGCCCGGCTTTCTTAGAAGCTGGTGGTTGAGGCGATGTCTTCGATGGGAGTACAAGTTTCGCCGCAGATACAGTTGCCTAGTATGTGGCCATTCATCCTCTCACAAGTTAACGTGACGAAACCTGACGGCATTGTATACAGGCTGAGGGGAACAGCAAACCCTCACTGGTACCTCTTCGAGAGTACGGTTGATCATGACGGGTGGTGAGATGAAAAGAACGCCAACCGGAATGAGCGAGAGGTTAGCAGGTTGAACAACTACCATGGCAGGCTAGAGCTTCGATGGCCCACAGAGATGACACAATAAAAGAGCATTCCTGCAAGATGCTCCAACAGGCCGTCCAGCAAGGCCGCAGCGAACTATCCCTTACTTAAGGGGTGGCTGGAACGATCCCAACTGCGCGCGTCCAACGAGGGCCTTCTGAGGCCTCGCGTTGCGCGAGCACGGGGATCGGTCCAACCACTCCGCTCACTGTTTCAGCATCCTGTTTGGGTGGGAGGAGCGCGCACCTACCGAGGACAGCATAGGTACGGCGGAAATCTTGGCGGGACTTTAGGCTTCCCAGTCAAGCTGGGCTTGCACACCATCCCAACACTCGATCCCCTGATGAACCATATTCCCTCGGGGCGTTAAGCTCCCCCCACAGAGATACGATATTCCCTCAATGGGAGTCAGTCAAGCATCGACGCCCAGCAGAACGCTGAAACAGTCCGCTAGCGCCACAGACCGTGGTACGTGAAGCTCGAAAAGTCAAATTCATACAGCAAGGGGCTTGGCTTTGCGAAGGTTCCCTCGTACTTTCTTTGCAAATACTGACCTGAGATGATTCTTTTGTAGATTGTTAACACAAACTTAGCACAGCACTTTCATGCTTCTTGTCCTACTCGGCCCGAACCGTACGCATTGCGAACCCTCCGGTTTGACGCACCTCGTCAGAATGTGTGTCACCCTACTTACAAACGATGAGGGGTGTATAAGTCTATACGGACCTTTGGCAAGCAGACCATCCGCTATCAAGACCGCATAGGCCACACAACGGGTCATCGATTGAAGAAGGTGACGCTCCCCCCTCTTCTCGGGCTATGCTTCAGTGAGCCTCAAGGTCTTGACGGGAACGCTTGCCCTGAGCCAGGAGTATCCGCTAAAGATGTGTTGTGGCCATCAAGACCTCGCTGGCAATCCGCCGCGCCATGGATCGTTCGAGTTTGCCGAAGTCTCGGGCACTTTCCTCAATCTCGTTAAACTTAGTGAACTGCACGACCGAATCGAGCTGCCGAAGGGAAACGTTCACATTAAGAGCATTGGTCGTATAGTGCACCCATACGCCAGGAAATGTGAATTCCAATGCCCATTTGAGCGCCCACCGAACATCCCCCTCCCTATTGAAATCTAAGACTTCAACGGTCAGCGTCTTCTCGCCAGGGTTTTGGACCTGGATATTCCTTTCTAGAAGGGCTTGGGCGAGCACTTCTCTAAACGCTGCCTCTTCCACCGGGCTCATGCCTGCGGTGTTCACGATCTCGAGCGTCACTGTCTGTTCAGGATATGGGAGGCCGGTCTTCAGGTTGGGCTCCTGGAAAGAGCAAGCAGCAGTACATGTCATCACCATGGCTAGTACTATCGAGATAGCGATCCCCCGCTTCATGGTATCAACCTCCTTTCTAAGAATCAGGTAAACAGATCGTGCATCGCGCTGGCGAGCGCTTCGCCAGCCTCGCGAACCGCCTGCTCCTGTTTGTGGGCCCTCTTCGCGCTGTCATTGAAGCTGCTCCCCTTGCCAAAATTAGGCAATGAGCCTACCCATCACTTGTCATCGTGCAGCCAGTGCAGAGTCCATAGAAACCAGTGCATGGTAAGAAGGCAAGCGACTTGGCATTGCTCTTGAGTTCATGGCTGAAATTGACCGTTGCGTATCGCTGGCATCTGAGTACCCTCTCCAGTTTACCGTTGTTCGCGAGGACATTCGGTGTGTCGTCGCCAATCGTTTCCCATAGAACGTTTATTTTCGTGCGGAGAAGCATCGCATTGTTGTCTTGGCGGTATTCAATGGGAACAGAGATCCAGCCATTTGGCAGGCTAGAGTCTAACTCTGCGCTCAAGCGGGACGCCCAAGCGCGCTGGCCCTTAGCTCCACGTTAGCCACACAATGTCACACGAGTTTACCCTGCATAAGGAAAGCCTAAAGCGGAAGTTTGCCGTACACGTAGTCAGCGAAAAAATTGAAAGGAGGGTCAGCAATGTCTTGAAAATCAACAAGAGAAGTTGGGGTCAGGCATGACTATTTACTTATTGTGGTCCGAGGCCGGTGTGACGCGAGGCGCTGTAACCGCGCCCCGCATCTCACTGACCCACGGAAAAGAGAGATGGGGGGATGGCTCAGTGGAGTCGGCGATTCATGTCAGGACGCATGGGATAACGGCTAACACGCTGGCGGGCGCAATTACACGGCTTCTCAGGGGGAAAGATTTTTTCTTCGACGTTGGTCGCAGTGGTTGCACCCTAATCGAATCGAAATGAACGGACCTCACGGGTAACGTAGCAGAAGGCCTTGCAGTAGGCGTATTTCTCGTCGCTACATATCTCACGGGGATAAATGGCTACGCATAACGCTGAGGGTGACCCGCCGGATTTACGGTGTCGGTTCCACCCTCTCGTTAGGATTTCTTCGCCTTTGCTCTACGCTTGTGGGGCAGCAGCGGAATTAAACAACGCAACGTCCTATTCACAGATTCCGAGTCTGGAAAATACGCTTGAATATCCGGCTCTAGAACAACTGCACCGTGTTTGGGCATGGCGTCCTTAACAATCGTCGTACCATCCGCATTATGGATAGTGACGGTATAGCCAGACTGCATGGCTTTGGAGTGTTTGCCACGCACTCCTCCCCTAAAATCATATTCGGTACGCATATCAGTCTCCTCCAAACGGGGAAAGAAAGGGGGTCAGGCTACTTCTCAGAACAGTATTAAGCCCCCGTATCGCTCAGAAACAGGTAAGAAATGGGGTCAACCTGACCCTGTTTCTGGGAGCCTTACAGAGATCGCCATCCCCGGTTCTCCAGGGTGACCGCCGTTCGATTGTAATCACCTCTTGCACGCGAACATTCAGCGCATCGGCCACTTCTTGAAGACACTCAACGGCCACCCCTTTGTGTCGGTGCTCTCGTAGTGTTGGATATGAAAAAGAGAGATGGGGTCATGGCTTGACTGTGCATCGCACCATCACCTGCCTCTACTGACCTGCTGTACAAAGTCAAGAGAGGAAAATGGAAGAGAGCAGAAAAGGGAGAAGAAAGGTCTTGCAATCTCACGTGCGCCGCCGGCTGGTTTCTCGGCGCGATGTGATCTCGGACGGTCCATAAATACCTACTGCGACGCCCGATCCTCTCGGGGGGACTTTTCGATAAATGCTGAGGCGGAGATCAACTCTGTTCTGCTGTGGATGGAATTTCCGCTCACCTTGATCCTTTCCCTCAGGGGGCGAGGAAAGTTCTGGTGAAGATCAAGACGATCGTGGATGATGAGCCCTGCTCCTAGCAGGCTACGGAAAACCTCGTTTTTTTGCACAATACGCCGCTGTAATCTCACGCGTGGTGCTGGCGCCAGAATAGCCAGCAGAATGCTCAAGAAGACCGTTCAGCGCGGCCGCAGCGAGCGAGGGGACAGCCCCACCCTTCCGACCGGTGGCTGTCCCCCGCCGTACGTTGAGCCTATGAGCGACGCGAGAACAAAGCTGGCGGACTTTTTTTAGCATCCTGTTAGAATCCCAGCGCGAAGAGGCATGCGGAGCGAAGCTCAGACATCTTTCGCGGACTCAAGGTGGTGATCACTGGGCCAACCTTGCCCTTGGCGACCGTTTGGATGTGGTCGAGGTTTACCGCGCAGTTCCGAGGCATGCCATCGGTCTCGGTTAAGAGGACCTCTGAAGGAATGTTGCGGATTGTGGACGTGACCGGGGCGACCGTCACTTCTCCTAAAAACTCCAGGGCGGAGTCTCTGGTGAGAATCACGACCGGCCGCCTCTTATCGGGTTTTGAGAACTTGTACCATCTGACCTCGCCTCGATGCATCACTCGTCCCAAACCTGCTCTGCTTCCCAGCCACTGAACTCTCCTTTCCCGACGGGCTTTTGCCTATACCCCTCCCGGTGTTTCCTTTCCATTTCTTTCACACGAACCTTTCCGAGGGCGGCTCGAAGCGCTTCTCGGGCGAAAGCCGACCGGGTGGTTCCGATTCGCTTGGCCGCCTTGTCCACCGCATCCACAAGGCCTTCGTCCAGGGTCATCTGTACCGTCTTCATGATGCATCCTCGCAGGACATAGCTATGTTCATCATCATAATTTCATACATGCAGAGAAAACGCAACGGCATAGAATGCAGAGAAGTTGGGGGTCAGCAACTGTCTTAACTGTCACGCGTGCTGAGGCGGTTTCGTCCGCCAGCGCGTCCGCGGGGGGAAGATGGGATCATGCCTGACTATTAACTGAGCGGGGTAGCCGGTTAGCTCCTCCCGGAAATGCTTTGGTGCGACCAGTCATAACCATCGGTGACATCGGCCTCCGTGACCGGTCTCGCGACCACCACTTGCTCAAGAAGCCTTCGGAAGACAAGGCCCCGGCCCTTGGACGTTCGCCGGTTGAAACGGAACGTGAACTCTTCCAAGGAAGTTGGGGTCAGGATTGACTATTGACTTATTGCGGTCCAAAGTCGGTGTTTGTCGAGTGAGGGATCGCTCGCCGACAAAGGAATTAAAAAAACGGAGTTAGATATGGCGGAAAAGGTATCAGCCTTTTTGTTGATGTGAACGAAACGGAGCGAGACTTGGATCAGATGATGAAGGACATGTGGCTGAAGGCGCGGACGAAGTAGGAGAGCGTTTATATTAGGTCCATGGTGTGTGTATTGCGATCCGTGAATCACTTCGATGACATCCACGTGATCAGACTTTATGTGATACATGATTCGGTAGAGTCCCTCAAGGACTTCACGAATCTGTGGATACTCAGCTTCGGGAACGATGAGGCCGGATTATGGGAAAGTGCCGATCTACTGAGACCGTCTGGTCAAACGGTCAACAATTCTCCGTGCATACTCTGGCGAACTTTGTCCAATGCAGGCATGAAGACTTCGAACGTGGCCTATCGCGGTGTCGGTCCAGTGGACCTTTATTTCGGGAGTCCAAATGAGGAGCGCACGTGCTCCACATCGGTGGTCCGCCCTGCCTTGCTGTCGGCTAACCCTGTTTCGATTGCCTTGCGAACATAAATCTCATGCATGAGGTCTTCCCATGTTGAACTCTCTGGAAAGCGGTCCACCAGTCGGCGGGCTTCTTCTTTGATGCTTGGAGTGGCCATGGCTGTCCCTCTTGAGGTGTTGAGATGCGTGTAGAATACGACAGACGAGTGATGGAATCAACGCACGGGTGGGAGAAAATTGAACAGCTCGATCCGAAATTCGAAGTTCAAAAAATCTTGAACTTCAGACCTCGAGCCCATGCCCGTCTAGCATGCCTGGCGCGCCAATCCTGCTACGCGTGACCTCCGCCTTCGGCCTCTTCATATTCATCGATGAGCTGCTCCAACTCATCCAGTTCGCCAGGATGGACGTTCTGAAACGAGACCCCGAACGTGTTTTCTCCGACCCACTGGACCTGCGCATCCCCAATCGAAACCGGTTCTTCAGACCCCGGAATGATGAGTCGCACAGGGATCACCTTGCCGGGAAAGACTTCAAGCTCGCAGTCGAACTTGACGCCACCGACTGAGAGGTCGAGGGTCCCCGCTTCGGTTTCATGAGAGTTCCCCCCAATAGGAACCCCTGCACCTGTACCGGCACCCGCCGGTGTTGACGACGCTCCATGCTGATTCAATACTCCTGTCTCGAAAACGATTCAGCGACGATCGCGATGACTGGCCCCCGCATCACAGCGTCCCCACTCAGCAGGGACCAGTCGGCTACTTGAGCTTGAGGATCTTGCCATCGAGCTTGGTGTCGGTGACGAACTTTTCGAAATTTTTACGATAGAGTTCGTTAAGCAACTCCTGCGCATCCTCCGGATCGAACCAGAAGACCTGGTTGGTTCCTGTACTGGTCAACGTCTCAAGGACTTGACTCCCGTCAGCGTGATTCTTGACTTGGACGACCATCCGATTCTTGGCGTTGAGGGTCGTCTTCCCCATACCGCTCTTCGCTTCTACGCCGACATCGACCAGTTTGCCGGTCATCGTCATGTCGGCTCCTGTGGCTTCGGTACCTTTGGCAACCGTCGCATTCCAGCCTTTCGAATTGAGATAGTCGGCAAAGGCCTGTGCCGTGGCATCACCGAGAGTGCCGCTCGGGAGGCTGAAGTGACTCTCCCCTCCCCAGAGATGTTGCCTGGTGCCGAGCTGTGACCGGTCCGTGCGATTGTCCTCAAACGGCTGAATTGAAACGGTTGCTGCATTCTTCGCAACCCCCTTTTCATCGGCCCCGCATGCCATAGGGACCTTGAGGGCGATGCGCTCGCCCTTGCCCGCACAACCAGCCGTCAAGACGATTCCGAGGAGCCCGATTCCTACTATGTGAGAGTGCTTCACAGATTCCTCCTTCGTGGTGAAATGGCCTGTCGCAGAGCGTGAAGCCTGCGACGGTACCGACCCATGTTTATTTCGTGACGAAATGCGCACGGCGGTTCTGTTGATAACATTCTTCGTTCTGCTGCTCACAGAAGGGTCTCGTTTCCCCGTAACTCGTGATCTGGAGCTGAGAGGCTAGGACGCCCAGATCCTGGAGGTACTTCTTGGCCGCGCGCGCCCGCTTCTCACCCAGCACGAGGTTGTACGCCAACGTCCCTCGTTCATCGCAATGGCCTTCGATGAGCGCCGTCTTACTTCCATTGGCACGAAGCCAACGGGCATT
>Ga0163152_10008486_pt1 | contig 10961 bp, 7 predicted proteins | sample OliLakLV19MP8IB2_FD_148635 | JGI IMG/M metagenome (GOLD analysis project Ga0163152, IMG submission 148635) | Freshwater microbial mat bacterial communities from Lake Vanda, McMurdo Dry Valleys, Antarctica - Oligotrophic Lake LV.19.MP8.IB-2 | ecosystem: Environmental > Aquatic > Freshwater > Lake...
GTCGTAGAAATAGGCCAGCAGGGCGCGGAAGTTTTTCCCGTATTGGACCGGAGCTTTCAGGTCGGCGGGAAAGGGTGCCACGCAGGTTTGCTGGCAACAACCGACACCGCCGCCCTCCGAAGCTGACTGGTCAGCCCGTAAAGTTCCTCCTTCGGAAATGACTTGCTGAGCCGATGAATGGCTTCTGCCAGATCCATCGCTTTTTGCCACACGATCAGTTCTTTGTAGGTTTTGATTTGCATAAGCCTCCTTCTGGCCACTGGCCACTGACCACTGTTCACTGTCTTCGATGTAGTAAGGCATGTGCTCGCGGAGCTTTGACTGCGGGCGGTTCAGCAGCCACAGCCTGCCGAGCGAGTTCTCCACCAGATACCTCACGATCCAGTGCGGGGTGAAGAGCTGGGTGACGGCGGGGATGTCCTCCGTGGGCACGGCGCTCTTGCGGGCCATGACCTGGTCCTTCCGCTCGGAGATGTAGAACTGATAGAGCCAACCGAGGATTTCGACGTTGGCCCGCTGCGCGTCGCCGCAGTCCTCGTCGCTGATCTCGGTGCGAAAGCCGTGGACAACGGAATGCTCGGTGAGGAGGTCATCGGGCAGGAGCAGCTCGGTTTCGTCGTCGAGTTTCTCAAAGAGATTCGGCAACAGGGCATGGTAGAAACGGCAGGCGGCGAGGACGAGGTGGCGATAGACTTCGCCCTGCGCATCCGGCGACGGGATGCGGCCATCGAGCAGATCATTGAGCCGTTGCGGATCGGTGTGATCGGGCAACTCGCCGGGCAATGTTCCGGTGCGGGTGAGCTTGAGCAGTTCCGGCTGGGTTTCCTCGGCGCTGGCCGGGGTGAGGACGCGGGCGCGGAACGGATGCCAGCCGCGGGCATCCATGAATCGAAGCGCGGCGAAGCGGTTGAACCAGGTATAAGCCACGCGTTCGATGAGACCTTTGCGGTCCTGCTCGGCCAACTTGCGCAGCGACGCGACCTGCGGAGCGTAGGTGGTCAGAAAATCCGGCGTCCTGGCGGTGAGCGCAAAGTCGAGCTTGCGCGTGACCGCCTCCAAAAGCTGGCGGCGAACGGCGGGGGCAAAGGTCTTGAGAGCGGTGGTGTTCATGAAATTGGAATGACGTTAGGTTTTAGCGCCAAGCATGGCGGGCAAAAATCCAAAGTTCTGGGACGGTTCATTCAAGGCCCCGGTTTTTTTGAAATACTCCAGCGATTGCTCGAATGAGCCAAAGGGCATGTGGCTGTTCATTTCGGTCAGTTTGTGGGCAAATGTGATAAAAGGCTCGGGATAACCGTTTACAGTCAAGGCTTCGAGCACGCTCAAGTAATCACTACGAAGGGAGGTCGGAATGATCAGCCGCGTTTGCCCGGCAGACTCCAGTTCCGCATTCATTCCTAAACGGGCAATACGCCCGTTGCCGTCATTGAAGGGGTGCACTTCCGCAATCAGAAAAAGGACGTAGAGGGCACGAGCGGTGGGTGAGGACAAGTCACGACTGGCAGGCCAGCCATGCACCAAAGTTTCGGCCACCAGTTCAGGCGCAACGAACATGCGGGAACCAAATTGGTTGGGGGTGGTTTTAAAAACACCAGGCTCGATGGCAGAACGGCTGGCCATCATGCGGGCATGCCGGCGCTTGAGCAATTCAAGCAGATGGCTTTCGTGCTTGGGAACTTCGCCGCTGATTTTTGGGTCAATGATCAGCCGGTAGGTTTCGAGGACGTCATGAGCGTCATCGGGGCGTTTTTTTTCCAAGGCTTTGGCGGCCTCCCGGTCATAAACAATGATTCTGGCTTCCTCCACCGTGAATTTTGTGCCTTCGATGAAATTGGAAAAATAGGCTTCCCAGAAAGCGCGATTTTCAAATTCACGCGACTGCGGTTTTGGTAATTCCACGAAGCGCTCCGCCGCCAGCCGGGCCTGGAACGTTCCGAAAAGCGTCAGCCGTTCGGGATCATAGGGCTTGCCCTTGGCGCGGGAACGCATGAAGTCGGTGGTGAGCCGGTAGCTGGAGGTTTCCCCTTTGATCGCAGCCACCAACTGATTGAGTTCCTGTTGCTCGCGGCTCCAGCCAAAATTAGCGGACAATCCTTCTGCCTGCTGCTGGAGTTTATCAAGCCAGCCGAACCCGAAAATGCGAAGGTAGCGATCGAGCCACCTTTCCAGCTCTATTGCTGAAAGCGTCTTGGACTCGGCACCGCCGAGCACCCGCGCAACCTGCAAATTCTCGAGCACGGCCCGGGCCTGGCTCGATGTGAATACCTCTTTACCATCACCCAGGGGAGTTCGAGCATCGTCAGGCTGCGGTGCGGGACCGCGCCAGACTCGAATTTCCAAACCGGGAAGTTCACGAACTGGAGCCACTGCGTTCGGCAGGGTCAAATGGAGTTTTCCGCCGGGCGAAACATTACCTTCCAAAGCCGAACGGTGACTAATCAGGGCGCCGGGATAAAAATGAGCGACGATTTCATGCCGGTGACGACGGATGATTTCCTCCGGAGCCGAGGTTATTTCATCGGCGTAAAGCTTGGAGGCGAGTTTTCGCATTCTCCCGGCTTTTACAGCGCGAGAGATTTCAAGCGTTCTTGCGGCACTGGCAAATATGATAGCCATTCCATTTTTTTTATTTAATTAAACGCCTCAAAAGCGGCCAAAATGATATATTTAATATAATTAGGCTTCAATTTTGATATATTTCATTAAATTAAATCACAAAGTCACGGTAAAAACACATTAAGTGTTTTGTGTGAGCGCAAAGTTGATCTTGCGCCGTAACCGCTTCCAAAAGCTGGCAGCGAACGGCGGAGGCAAAGGTCTTGAGAGCGGCGGTGTTCATGTTCAATCCTGGTAAAAGAGCTCTGCCTGGGGCGAAGCCGGACGTTCTTTCGCAGCGCTGTATTCCTCCGCAATGGGAAGCTCATGAAAGTAGTCGTCCATCAATTGCACGAACTCCCCGTCCTTGAGCATGTCGTAGGTGACATCTTTGAAGACGTGGGACACCTTCATGGTTTCACAGCGCTTCTCGGGGTCGCCAAACGAATTCAGCAAATCATCAATGATGCGGAAACGGACATGCTCTGGTGAAGGAGTTGAGCCGAGCTGGCGTTTCCAATGGTCGGGAAGCTGCTCGAGGACATCGGGCAGAATGGCATCGGCAATAGCCTCGGCCGTTTTGCGGAAGAGCGCCGCCAGGGTCTGCCGCAAGACATTCGCGAAGGCCAGCAGCGCCGATTCCAACCGGACGACCTCCGCCGAGAATTCTTCAATGTCGGTCCGCCGGATGATCTTGCCGACACCCTTGACCGGGCGTAGAAATTTTTCCTCGATGTCATTGCGTATCGCCTCAACGGTGGCCTGGGAAATATTGGGCGGCCCGTGAAATTTATTGTTGGAAACTGTTCCGCGACCGACCAGCGGGTCTTCCGGGTCGAGCAGATTCACGGCGCTATCAATCTTGCGGGCGAGTTCCTTGTTTTTGCGGGCGACGCTGACCAGATGCTTCGGCAGGGAGACTGTATGCTGGGACACGCGATAGCCGCCCACGTGGAGTTCAACAAATTGAATGCGGGCGTTGTAAACATTGACGGAGCGGGCGAGATCAAAGTTCTTGGGAGGATTCTGTTTCAGGTCCTGCGTCACCTCCGCCAACGTTTTCTGGTTCAAGGTCTCCATGCCCAAGGTGCGGGCGGCACTGCCGTCGGGACCGTAGCCAAGTTCGTGCTCCAAAATGGTCGGCGGCTTGGTCAACACGATGCCATTCGCTTTGGGCTGGGATTGAGCCTCCGGGTTTTCGGTGTCTACAGTTGTGCCTGGAGGCGCTTCGAGCTGGCGGGGCGTTGGGCTGAAGACGAAGGTCTGATCATCGACAATGACCACACAGATGCGGACGCCAGGTTCCTGACCCAGAGCTTCATTCGCAGCGCTTGCCGCCGCCTGTAGAATCTGCAAGCCTTCGAGCGAACCGTAACCGATCCGGCAAATCTCCGGGTCAACGTCGAGGATTACGGTGACGCAGTCCCGTCCCAGTCTAACCCAAGACTCCGCGATAGCTTTCGCCAGCGGCGGCCAGACGCCGGGCGCAATCATCACCACGCGCTGTCGAGCGCGGTTGACCGCGTCAATCAGCAACTCGTCGGTGATGGATTGGATGGCAGGCATTAGAGGCTGATGCGTTTACCAGCTTTCAGTTCCGCTGCGGCAACCTCGCGAAGTGCCCCTAGCCAATCGTCGAGTTCCGTTTCGTTAGAAAGGTAGGGCAGACGGCAATTCGGTTTCAAGCTGGACGCCGGGGTGTATTGCACCGGAGTCGCTTTTGAAGTTGTCCCGCCGTCGCTTTTTCCTACTGCCGCCAGCTTGGAGGCCAACGCCAGTTGTGCCGGGTATTCTTTGTTGATGTAGCCTTGGAGACGGTCGCGGATGCCGGTGACGAACCGGGCAGATTGGATGGCCGCACGGGCATCGAATGTCGGAGCCATGACCTGCTGGCGTTGTGCGGCGTCGAGCGCGACGAAGTCGTCCACGGCCTGGAGTCGAACCGACTGGGCGTCCAATGTGGCGATGGCTTGATCGCGCTCGGTTTTGAGCAAGCCAGCCAAAATTCCGCGCAGCTTGGTCACGGCCGCCTTGGCGGTGGGGACCGCATTGCCTCGGTAAGGATTCTTGGATTCCGCCAGATCCCGCAGAGGCTGGACCTCGGTGGTCGGGACTTCAGCAAAGTTGGCCTCTTCTTCCCGCAGAAAGGCGATGGCCTCGTCAAAAGCGATGCGTTGCGGGCCATGCATGAACGCCTTGATCGGGGACAGGAGATCTTCCTTTGCGTTGAGCAGGTCTTCTTCGAAATCCGACAGATTGTTCAGAAGGTAGGTATAGTCCTTGGCAGCAAGCGTGTTAAGTCGCGTGACGATAGGGCGAAGGGGTTCGAGGAAGGAGTATCGAGCGGCCTAGTCCAGCAGCACGGTGAGATCACGAGCTTCAGCAGCCAAAGACTCAGAGGTGAGTTGCCCAACAGAGCGGGCTTCTGTTCCGGCGTTGGGACGGTCAAAGAAGTCGTGGTGGAACTTTTTGAGCGCGTTGACCTTTGTGGCATCAAATTGCTCCTGCAAGCGCACCCGAACGCTGGCGTGCTGCCGGGAGTTCTTAAGCAGTTCAAACGCGACTCGGGCATCCAGAAGCTCGGCGGTGCGCAGCTCCACTTTGCCCATGCGGAACAGGCGGCTGACCAGGGTTAACACCGCCATCGGATACCAGCCGCAGGGACGCTTGCCAAAGTTCCGGAGAATCTCCTCGATGGATGTGCGTTCGCCATTGTTTTGGTTCCGCATCACGTAAGTCAGAATCTCCTGCTCCGCCTCCGACGGCGTCTGAGTGCCACTGGTGAGGAGATCGTCCTGGAGCAAGAGGGCGTTTGACAAAGTCGATTCGTCGTAAGCGCCTTTCAGCATCCGCAAGTTTGGGAATGAGAAAGAAATGAGTTCCTGGCAGGCTTTGACGAAACGATTGCGGGCATCGCCTTCCCCCACGGTATCGAGGCGGGAACCATTCAGATAAAGCGGGGCCTTGCTGAGGAACTGGCTGGCCAGTTCCTGCATCGCCGTCCGCCGGATGCTGTTTTGTTGGCTGCGCTGGTCGAGGATGGCCTTGCGGGAGGCATCACCTGCACCGGTGTTCTGTTGGACGTATTTTTGCGTCTTGAGGAAAAGGCGGGCTTGATCGGTAAGACTCGTGTCGGAGGGCAGGACTGCAAGGAGTTCGGCCTTCCCCGTGTTCTGCGCGGCCAAGGTGGAGGCGTTGGTGTGGTTGGGATGCTCAGTAGTGATAATGTTGAGGGCAATGTCTGCTTCACGGCCGATCAATTCGTCATCAAGTTTGCGACCATAGGCATAGTCCTGCCCGTTTCCTTCGTAGCGAATTTTGGGATCGCGGAGAACGTCGGCGAAAAGGACTTTGGTGAGCAAATCGGCCACCTGAGAGTCGTCGATTTCAGTGTTCTTGATCTCGACCTCAATGTCTTTTTCCGTGTCAGTGAGGAACTCGTAGAGGACGCCATTGCGTTGCAAATAAGATTGGCTTTCCAATAGAGCCAGCGATTCAAGAACCGCTCTCTCATGGCCTCGGATATCAATCTCCGGACGGTCGATGAGAAGGATGGCGACGTTGCGAGGTGTGGCCTTGAATTCGCGCACCCATTTGAGCAAGAAGAGCGACTTGAGGATGCGGATGGGGATACCCTCGCCCAGTCGCGACTCAGCCATCTTGATGGTGGTCTGCATGTCGCCCCGGATAGAGGCCGAAATGCCGTCATACATGAGGTCGAAGGTGGCAAGATGGCCCACGTCTTGATTCCGCACGGCTTTCGCGACCTCTTGGAACACCGCGAGCATGGAGCGTTCGCCTACGGAAAGGTATTTTCCGGTGAAGACGCCATGCTTGGAGAGTTGCTGGATGGCGAGTTGGAACAAATCAAACTGATAGGTGTGAAACGGATAAAAGCCGCAGAACTCATCACTTCCCCGCCAACCGTGGAGGTTGATCGAGTTATCGCTGAAGCGGTAGAGGGTTTGAAGGTTATCCTTTTCGCGGTCGTAGATGTCAGTGAGAATTTCGGGCTCTTCCTCTGTTTTTGCGAGGAGCCGCTTTTGAATTACCTCCCTCACATCCGCGCTGGCTAGGGTGAGCTGAGTTTTAAACCGGCCCATGATTTTGGTGATGTCCTGGGCGGCCATCCCCTTGAAGGAGCCAAGAACGCCTTCAAGATCAGCCTGTGAAGTCACAAAAACCCAGGCTCTGCCGTTACAGACGGTTCCCAAAGTCTCGGCTACCGTTTGAAGGTTGAGCATAAGTTTCGAGTCCTGCCCAATGAACTGGCCCACTTCATCAACGAAAAAATTCAGGCAAAAGCCGGGAGCCTGACGCCCGATATAGTCTTTCACCATTTGTGCGAAACTCTCGATGGATACTCGGTAATCTTCACGAACTTGACGCATCAGGGACGAGGCTTCCGACTCGGCCACACCGAAATGTGCTGCATAAGCTTTGGCGAAAGCGGCTTTCCGGGCGGTGGCAATGGCTTCACGATCTTTTTCCCAGGTGGCACCATTGACCTTGAGATAGGTTTCCTGGAACGGAAGGAAATCACCACGCACATCCAGATCGTGTTCAAAGCGAGCGATGTAACCCTGTTTGCCATAGTAGCCTTGCAATTCGTTCAGAACCTTGACGAATACCTCTAAAATTGGCGACGAATGATCCCCCCCGATGCCGTCGAATTTCTGATCGATATTAAACAAGATACTTCGAGAAGGGATTACAGTGGCCTTCCGGAGGTTAGCCTTAATGATCTCATCATCAATCTTTGGCAGAAGGATGTCGGCGGGGCGAACGCCGTTGGCAAGCGGCCTGCCGTCAAGAATCATTGAAAGGATTTTGAGGAGATGCGATTTGCCGGATCCGAAGAAACCTGAAATCCAGACGCCATTGGCAGTCAATTCGGTCAGGTAACGGTCGGTGAAGGTTCCAAGCCCCTTAGTGACATCTCTCGTGACTACATACTCCTCCAACTCGGTCTGTAGGTTGCGGGCATCATCGGCTTTGATGACTCCATCAATGGGGCGCTCGACGGGTTTAAGGAACAGTTGGTGGATTTTCATGCTGATTAAAGGCGGTAGTGATCGAGATTTGTGGCCCGGTAATAAGGATTGTTGATTCGAGGACTGGGGATCGATCCGAATAGGCGCAGGTGCGATCCAGCAGTGGAGTCTTGGGCGTATTCACCGGGGAAGAAAATAACCACGGGATGTCGCAACATCGCAGGTTGGAGCGACTCCAGGATGGTGTGGGTGCGCAGAAACGGAAAAATCCTGCCTGAACCGGTTATGAGCGTGAGCTGTGCTCCATCGTCCCCGATTGCACGAATCAAACGCGGGATCAGGTGAGTCTTGGGATCAGAATAATTTTGGAGTGTTTCCAGAATTTCAACTTTTTGAGAACTGGTTTCGTCCCTCAAAAGATCATCCAGAATGTTGCACTCCATCAACTCCTCCAAAACAAGGTTGAACAGGTCGAGGGATTTAAGGGTGATCCCGGTGTTTCGCAATCGGATGGCTAGCCTCTCGACGGTGCGTCTTATTTCATCCTCCTGTGCTGGTTCATAAGTTTGAATGAAAATCGGGACTTCATTGGCCAACCCCTTCATCGAGAGGAAATTTTGGTGGCTGAGAGTTTTGAAAAGCCGTTCGGATAAATCGTCCAGGTTCATGGCATTCAGAGATTCGAAAATTCGTTGTCGGGAACAAGGAAACCCGCAAGCCAACGAGGGCTGTCCGAGGTAATGACTCTAAGGACTTCGGGCGATAGAACCGGTCTCTGGATTGTACCCACTGCCCCCGCACCCTTCACCAGCAATCCCGCCTCATTGAGCATTCCGAGCAGATTCCGCCGGATTTTTGCTTTTGATGAGGGGGCCAGACGATTGAGTTCCGGGTGAGCAACGCCTTTGTTTTCGACGTAGGCTTCATAGTCGGAGTGGCGCAGCACAACGTCATGCGCTTCGAGTTTTTCTCGCAAAACCTCGGAGGCAAACTCGAAGGCGAAAGTTATGCTTTTGCAGGTCGCAAGCCAGGCCATGGCAGCGCGGTCTTCGGCGGTGGCCTGGGAAAGAAGGATCATCTGGTCGTTCGTTAACGTGGCAAGACGTCGACGCAACTCACGCTCGAGTCGAATTGAGCTGCTGGCACTCCGCGATTGCAGAGCATTGGAGGAAAGAATGCTTGCCTTTGCTGGCTCCCACCCACCTGCTTCGATGTAGCATTCGGCCACAATTCTTGCCAACTCGGGGCGCAATGACGCCGCAGTTAAGCTAAGATTGTAGCTCATGAGGTTTTTAGCCCTGGCGAACTGCGTTGCATATTGCGGTGATCCAATCCTCTGCATGCATGGTGATAACCCTTAGACGTTATTGAGAAACGCAATCTGTCGGAAGAACTTTCTATCCCTTCTATAATTGTTTTCAAAAAGCTGAATCCGGACATTTTTGAGGATTGGTTGTCGAAAGGATTACCCCTTTTTCGAATGGAGAAAAAGAATGATATCCTGTTTTGTTGTGGAGGCTTACCCACAATCCCTTCGGGAAATCAGCTTGACCCACAATCACCATCACAAAAGATTGGAGTTGATGCCGGGACTTGATGAAACAGTCCTTCATGCTCTTTATATCAGTGCCGGAGGGTGATGGGATTTGTTCAGGGTGAGTGTGCCAATCACCAACAAAATGAAGCCTCTCCTTGAAAAGTTTTTGAATTTCCGCGTTTTGTTTCGTTTCGTTTGGACTGAACCAGAACCTACCGCGCTTGTCTTCTTCGACTGGCCCAGTAGCAACCCCAATACAAACAGCACCAGGTGAAAATTCTGCGAAAAGCTGACCTCCAACCTCAGCAGCAGTTTTCGATGTCTGTCTATTCTTCAGGAAATGTTGGAGAACATCGGGATGAAGGACAATTTCCTGAGTGCCTTTCCCCGCGCGATAATAAAGCGATTCGCGTTTTGATTTTAGGCTCATCAGGGATTGCAAAGCTGGCATTTTGGATTCGATTCCCAGGGTTGAAAGAAGGACCGCTTACCAAGATCTTCGGCAGGTAGCTTGTTTTTCCAAAATTCGCTCAGGCTTCCATCTAAACTTGAGAGGCGGGAAAGATTTCCAATCCACGTGTGCCACTCCGAACTCGCGGTTCTCCCGGTGAGAACCCCAAGAGCCAGTTCAGCGATCAGGCCCTTGATAGAGATCACATCAGTGACACCGTATGGTTGGTAAAAGTCGCTGCATCCGGAAGCTTGAATTAGAGTTTTCTCCGGTTCCCGCCATTCAGTAACCCTTCCTTTAAATGAACCATGCTCAGTCATTCCACACGCCAGACACCCTCCCTTGTCATTGATCAAAAGCGCGTGACCAACAATTCCATAGGCTTCTGTCCATCCAAAAATAATAGGCGGAAAAGATGACCAATTTCGCGATGCTACGTTCAATGCGCAGTCGCTAGCCCAATCTCCAGTTGTCGAAATAACAAGGTCAAGTCGGTCAAAAACCTGCGGCGTTTCCCGGAGAATAAATTCTATATTGCGGCCACCACAAGTTTCGATGGAAAGGCCAGGCAATTGCTTTTGTAAAAAGGTTCCGAGAGCTTCGCTTTTATTGTGCTGCACGAAATCAACACCCAGAAGGTGTCTCCCGACGTTATCAAGCGAAAGCACTTGATGGTCGGTCAGGTAAAGCCCGCCAACTCCGCTTTTAGCCAGAAGAAAAGCGATATCTGCGCCTAATGAACCGCATCCTAGTATTCCAACTCGTTTCTTAGCCAATTTATGATCATGGCCATTGCCTCCGCGCGTATGAATCCATTCCCTGTCAGCCCGAGATACACTGGCTCCTAAAGCTGGCATCGATCCAAAATAACGACTCAAGTGCACATGATGAGGAACTTTTCCTTGGCGAAATCCATCATTTTTGCAATTGCGAGAACCATTGCAATTGGCGTTGGAGACTTTCGGCTCCTTCAGGACCAGCCCGGCATACACGGGTCCGGAATTTGCCAGAAACCCAAAAATGACCGGCAAATTTCGATTTTCGCGGGGAGCAACTCGGAGAAAGATTTCATCAACCTCCATATTCGACATTTGGGCCAAGCGTCGAAAAGCTGCACTGGTGCCTGGGTATTGGTTGGGGTAAAGAGGCTCGTTCAACCACACAAATATTGAAGGTAAAATCTCGATTCCTTTTTTCGAAACACCCAGTTGGAAGTTAAAACACTTTTGAACCGGATTCAACGTTTTGCCGGGTTTGTTTATCAATCCATCGTTTTGCGGGGATCGGGCGGCTCGCAACGGATTGAAGTCAAAATCGAGGCTCATCAGGGAATGCGGGGGAAGTGTTCGAAATGCCAGAAGTCCCGCCCTGGCTACGACCTCCT
>Ga0163152_10008492_pt1 | contig 10956 bp, 11 predicted proteins | sample OliLakLV19MP8IB2_FD_148635 | JGI IMG/M metagenome (GOLD analysis project Ga0163152, IMG submission 148635) | Freshwater microbial mat bacterial communities from Lake Vanda, McMurdo Dry Valleys, Antarctica - Oligotrophic Lake LV.19.MP8.IB-2 | ecosystem: Environmental > Aquatic > Freshwater >...
GCACCGGTCATCCCCTTGACCATCCCATTAGCTTCAATGAGGGAGTTTATCTTAAGTGCTTATTTGCCATAGCCAACTAATGTAAAAAATCCCGTCAATTGTTTGACGGGATTTTTTACTGCCATCCTTCACTTACTTCAACGCATCTTTTGCGGCATTGATGACTTCATCATAGTTCGGTTCGTCATTATTTGTCGGCATGTACTTGACGTAGGTCAACCTGCCATCGCGTCCTACGATGAACACCGAGCGGCGCAGGTAACGGCGTTCCTTGATGAGCGAACCATATTTCAAACCAAATTCTGCATCCACCACATCAGAAACGACCTTCACCTTGTCCACGCCAGCGGCTCCGCACCAGCGTTTTTGTGCCATCGGAAAATCAGTGCTGATGGTGTAGATCACAATGTCATCGCTCAGCTTTGCAGCTTCTTCGTTAAAGCGGCGGGTTTCACGGTCACAGGTATCTGTATCCAATGAAGGCACTGCCGAAAGAATAATTACTTTTCCCTTTGATTCCTGCAGCGGATTCACAGATGCCCAGCCAAACACAGCAGAAGTAAATTCGGGCGCAGCCTGCCCCACCTTTACTTCATCGCCAAGCAGGGTTGCGAATTTTTCGCCAATTTTAAAAACATCGGTACGAACGGTTGTCATGCTTACTTTCTCCTTATCATAAAGTGATCCATTAAGAGCGGCACACTGCGCTCTCCTACATTTTTTATGATTGGATTTTACCGCACTTGCTTTGCACCCATATCAACAATGGGCTTATCTGCTCCGCACCCACGCTGGGCGCAGGCTTGCCACCTTCTTATAAATCGGACATCCTACTTCATGCGCTCCTGCCAAATACCCAGTGGACATGAGAAACTCGTTCACGATCTCGCCGCCTGTAAATACAAAAGTCTTTTTGAAAAGTTTCGCCCACTCTTCTTTTGTGAGCGGGTGATGCTTGTCAAGCCAGCCTTTGAACGAACCAAATTCCTTTTTCAACTCAAGGATCTTCTGTGCGTTGGCAATGGCCGCATTGACCTTTAACCGATTACGAATAATTCCCGCATCCGCCAGTAAACGCGCACGATCTTTTTCAGTGTATTTCGCAATTTTCTCTATCTCGAATCCATCATAGGCTTTATGAAAATTATCGGCTTTCTTCAGGATGGTAATCCAGGAAAGCCCTGCCTGGTTGATTTCCAAAACCAGGCGTTCAAAGAGTTCATTATCATCTTTAAGCGGAAACCCATATTGAGTATCGTGATAGTTGAAGTTGAAGGTGTCATCAGGGTGGGTCAGACAATATTCACAATAGGTTGAACTCATAGATCAATCTCCATGATAGGCAGAATTCGCATTTGACCATCCAATTCATATGGGTGCTCGCCGGTTTTCTGCGCGCCCATTTTTTCGTAAAAGCTATGAGCATTGGGATCTGCCTCGATCTTCAAAACAAATGCTCCTCGGAGGCGACTCTTTTCGAGGGTATGTTCAAAAAGCTGCCGCCCAATTCCTTGTCCCATGTATTCAGGCAGCACCCATAAGTTTTCAAGCCATAAATCCTCAGCATCCTGTTTGAATGAGTAATAGCCAGCAGGGATTTTATTCACAGAAGCAAGCCATATTTCATTCTCCGAGACATATTCAGGAGAAAAGGTCAATTCTGGGAGCCAGAGTTGAATCCATTTTTCAGAATAACCCCAGTGACGTTTTGCAACAATTGTGATGTGAGTTAATTGATCTGCCTATTCTGGTAGTGCGTGAAGAATTTTAGACACAGATTTACCCTACTGGCACAATATCACGAATTTATAGAATCAACCCACCTCGCGGATCTCGCGCGGCATGTCACTTAAACAATCCGCGCCGTTCTCTGTGATGACCATGTTGTCTTCAACACGCACACCATTTCGATTGGGCAAATAAATGCCAGGCTCCACTGTATAGGCCATGCCAGGCTCCAGCAATTGCATATTATCGCCGCGCACGTATGGGTCTTCGTGACCTTCCATGCCAATGCCGTGACCCGTGCGATGCGTAAAATATTTTCCGTAACCGGATTTCTCGATGACATCGCGCGTGGCGATATCCACATTGGCACATGGCGCACCGGGCTTGCCTGCGGCTCGTCCTGCCGCATTAGATTCCTGCACGATCTTATGTATCTTTTTATATTCATCATCCACCTCACCCACTGCGAACGTGCGTGTGAGGTCAGAGATGTAATGATTGTATGCTGCGCCCCAATCCACCACCAAAAGATCGCCTGCCTGCAATTTTCTATCCGTTGGAGATGCATGCGGATTTGCGCCGTTGGGTCCACCGGAAACGATGGGAGCAAATGGCAGGCTCGGATCTGAGCCATGTTTCAACAATTGGATCACTAATTCAGAAGATAGTTCGCGCTCAGTCATGCCTATTTTAATTAATGGAATGGTCGCTTCCAGCGCATCCTGCGCAATTTTCACGGCGTGGCGCATTTTATCCACTTCGGCTTTGTCTTTTTTCAAACGCAACCCAGCCAACACATTACTTGCATCTGGATATTCTGCTTCAGGTGCGCCTGATTTTACATGACGGAATTCCAGCAGCCGTAATTGACGCGGTTCGACGCCAATGCGCTTCCCCCCGCTTCGCGTCAACCCCAAAGCTTGCGAGGCTTTTCGAAAGGCAGCATCCCACTCTGACGGATTCTCACCATACGGAATGGCCTGCACTTTGTAAGGGAACATATCCACCTTGAGCATTTCGAGTTCAGGCAATACAAGCACAGGGTCTTGACCGGGCGCAATGAATAAAACGACAGGACGTTCCATCAAATGGAAGTCCACGCCGGTAAGATACGTCAGCGTAGGACCGGGATTCAGAATAACGGCATCCAGGTTCGAGGTCGAAAGAGAAGCGATGAGGTTATTAAGTCGGGTGAGTGTCATGAGAGTCTCCTAATCCAATTTATGATTCTTTTTGGTAAAGATGTATGAAATCCAATCGACAAGAACGGGCAAGAGCATGTCTATGGCTGCGACAATACGGTACCACCACGGAATGATCAAGCTGCGGCGCGGACGCTTTGCAACATCCAATACACGCTGTGCAACGTATTCAGAACTCAAACGTTTATTGAAATATTTCCGAAAAGATGAGTATGTTTTATTTCTGCCAATGTGCTGACCAAACTCCGTGGCAGCAGGACCCGGATAAATTCCACTGACTTTGATTCCCAACGGCCTGACCTCGCGGCGAAGCGAGTCGGTAAACGCGCGCACGCCGAATTTACTGGCCGTATAGCTTGTGATGAGCGGTGTGGCGATCAAACCCGCAACTGAAGCCATATTGATGATGTGGCCTTTGCCGCGCTTCAACATGTGCGGAAGCGCCACGCGTGTGACTTGCATAAGACTGATCAGATTAACATGGATCAGCGTTTCAATATCGCGCTCGAGGCTGATGTTCTCGAACCAATCCACGCGGCCAATGCCGGCGTTGTTGAAGAGAATGTCGATATGATCGTATAGGTCAATTGCGGTTTCCACCATATTATTGATATCTGCGAGATTCATCACATCAACCGGGATGGCAATTGCTTCGCCGCCAGCATTCTGAATTTTCGCAGCGAGATTTTGCAAGCGGTCTATGCGGCGCGCGGCGAGGATCACTTTGCAGCCTTCCTTCGCAAAGAGCAATGCAGCTTCCTCCCCAAAGCCCGAGGATGCGCCTGTAATGAGTACGACTTTATCTTGAAGATTCGACATGAATGATTTTTTCCATTGCGTCCCGAGCGGAGTGACGGCAAGAACAAGTGCGTGCGACTCCGCTCAGGGCGAAGAATACAAATAAAAAGAGACACGGGCAATTTTATCACCCGTGTCTCTTTCAAAGGACTTTGTTATGAAATAATTGTTTAATCGTCCTGGCTATCATCTCTTGCATGTTTCTTCGGCCTGGGCGGCTCAACTGTCACTTCCTTTGAAAGCGCAATCGCGAGAACATCATCCATGTGTTTAATCGGGATAATCTTCAATTCAGATCTCGCAGTCTTTGGCAACTCCACCAGATCCTTCATATTCTTTTCTGGCAGAAGTACGGTCTTCAAGCCTGCGCGATGAGCGGCAAGGACTTTCTCACGCACACCACCGATTGGCAGAACGCGTCCGCGCAGGGTGATCTCACCGGTCATGCCCACGTGACGGAATACCGCCCGCCCCGTCAGCGCAGAGACGATGGCCGTCGCCATGGTGATGCCCGCTGATGGACCGTCCTTTGGAATACCGCCTTCGGGCATGTGGACGTGGATATCCAAACGCTCGAAGGCATCCAGGTCAATTTTCAACGCGGCAGCGCGTGACTTGATGTAGGTCAGCGCAGCTTGACCCGATTCCTGCATCACCTCACCCATCTGACCTGTCATCTGCATGCCGCCTTTGCCTTCAAGCACCGCAACTTCCACAGACATGATCTCACCGCCTGTTTCCGTCCATGCCAGGCTGGTCGCTACGCCCACTTCGTCGGTGAGTTCCGCTTCGGAGGGGAAGACCTGCACGGGGCCGAGTAATTTTTCGATCATATCTGGCGCGATGGAGATGGGATACTTCTTCGCTTCGGCTTTCAGGCGCGCCACTTTACGGCTCACCCGCCCGATCTCGCGTTCCAAATTACGCACGCCCGCTTCATAGGTATATTCACGAATAATGCGCTGCAATGCGGGAGGCTCAAACGCAAGACCCAAATCGTGTATGCCATTCTCTTCGATCTGACGTGGAATGAGATAGCGGGTCGCGATCTCCATCTTTTCTTCTTCGATATAGCCCGGGAACTCGATCACTTCCATGCGGTCCAACAGCGGCGAGGGAATATTTCCCAGTGAATTGGCCGTGGTCACGAACATCACCTTGGAAAGGTCAAATGGCATTTCAAGGTAATGATCACTGAACGCGTAATTCTGTTCGGGGTCGAGAACTTCGAGCATGGCCGAGGCAGGGTCGCCGCGGAAGTCTGAATATAACTTGTCGATTTCATCCAACATAAACAGCGGATTCGACGTGCCTGCTCGTTTCATGGTTTGAATAATACGTCCGGGTAATGCGCCGATGTATGTGCGGCGATGTCCGCGAATTTCGGCCTCATCACGCACGCCGCCAAGAGACACGCGCACAAATTTACGTCCCAACGCATCTGCAATCGAACGGCCTAGTGATGTCTTTCCAACACCGGGAGGCCCGACAAAACAAAGAATCGGCTGACGTTCCTTTTTAGGTTTGAGCGAACGCACCGCGATATATTCCAAAATTCTTTCCTTGGCTTTCTTCAATCCATAATGGTCGCGTTCCAATATCTTCGCAGCGTTCTTTACATCCAAATTGTCAGGCGACGAATTATGCCATGGCAGGTCAATGATCCAATCAATATAGGTGCGGATCATTCCCACTTCAGGAGACATCGGCGGCATTTGATTGAGTCGTTCCAACTCTTTCAACGCGACCTTTTTTGGCTCTTCGGGTAAATTCGCGGCTTCCAGTTTTTTCTTCAGATCAGAGGCATCGCGTGAGAAGATGTCACCTTCGCCCAATTCATTTTGGATCTGCTTCATCTGTTCGCGCAGATAAAATTCGCGCTGGCCTTTATCCACTTCATTTTGAACGCGTGAATGAATTTCATCTTCGAGTTCAAGCACATCCACTTCCTGTGCAAGCAGGTTATTCAATTGACCCAGCCGTGACTTGGGGTCAAGAATAAGCAGCAGGCGCAGTTTCGATTCATAGGTCAACGAGAGAGACGTGGCAATCATATCTGTCAGCCAGCCTGGTTCAGAAATGTTCAAGGCAAATAAATGCGCTTCTTCGGGAATCGAACGATCCAATTGCACGCAGCGTTCAAACAAACTCAATGCAGAACGCATCAAGGCTTGTGTCTGCCTGTCCGCTGTTTGCGGTTCGTGGATCACGCGCGCGCGCACTTTAAGATATGGCTTCACGCGCAGGAATTCGACGATCTCCACGCGCTTGCGTCCCTGCACCAATGCAGAGCGCGAACCGTCGGGCATGCTCAATAAACGCCCCACGGCCATTTCCACACCGATCGGCAAAAAGTCTTCCGTCCCAGGTTCATCCAGATCAGGATCTTTTTGCGTGAGTCCGATCACAGTTTGTTCTTTGCGCTGCGCCTCTTGCACAGCCAATAACGAAGCCTCGCGCCCAACAAAAATTGGCGAGACCATGCGCGGAAAAATGACCATGTCACGCAGCGGCAGCACCACGGCCTCAATCAAACCGTCAGCGTTGGGCTCCATATTCGGAACCCGATACAGCTCCTCGGTCCGCTGTGACAGCGTCAGGTCAAAATTATCTTCTTCTTCGTTCCAGTTACTTTGATTCATTGTTACTCATTTTCCATGCAGACATGACTTCCGCTGTTACGAACATACTCCCAGCGGATAAGACAATGCTACCATCTTTTGAGGACAATTCCAACGCCCGCGCCAATGCGGACTTAACTGGAGTAACCGATTCAGACTCCACCCCAGCCTGCTCGGCCAACTGTTGAATTCGCTCCACCTCAAGCGCCCGCGGATGATCAGCGCGCGTGATAATAATTTTTTTGATCTTCGATTTTAACTCGGCAAACATCCCGGGGATGTTCTTATCCTCAGACGCGCCAAAGATGAGATAGACCATTTTATCGGGGAAATAGGTTTGCAGCGTTTCGCTCAACTTCGCAAACGAATCCTGATTATGCGCCGAGTCAAGAATCACCGGCGGCTCGCGCCGTACCACTTCAAAGCGGGCGCGCCACTGTACTTGAGAAAATCCTTTTTGTATCTGTTCGTCGGTGATTGGAATCCCGCTGACTTTCAAAGCCGCATAAGCCGTGGCTGCGTTTTCGATTTGGTGAGTGCCGAGAAGGGGAATGCGGAATGCGTGATACGTGTTGCGTGTTGCGTGTTGCGAAATACAGAATGTTTGCCCTTCCAAAGAAGATTCGATGAATTCAAATTCTACGTCCCTGCCCACGAGAGTCAACTCCGCACCTTTTAGTTTGGCTACACGCTCCAAAACTTCAAGAGCTTCATCCTTTTGAGGGGAGGAAACCACAGGGATACCATGTTTGATGATGCCTGCTTTCTCCCCTGCGATCAAAGCCAACGTGTTTCCAAGCACGGCCATATGATCGTAAGACAATGAAGTAATCACTGAAACCTTCGGCGTGACAATATTAGTCGCATCGAGTCGTCCACCCAGACCTACTTCAAAGACAGCGGCATTGACTCCATTCTTTGCGAAAGCCATAAATGCCAGCGCCGTAGTAATTTCAAACGTGGTCAATTTTTCTATCTTTGCAACATAAGGTTTTATTTCTTCCACTAATTCAACCAATTGCTCATGTGAGATCGGCTTGCCGTTAATTTGAATGCGCTCTACATAGTCCAGCAAATGCGGTGATGTATATAACCCAACCTTATATCCAGCAGCCTGTAAACCCGAAGCGCACAACGCCGAAACCGACCCCTTGCCCTTCGTCCCTGCCACATGAATGAGGGGATACTGATTCTGCGGGTTCCCCAGAGACTCCATCAGCGCGAACATACGGTCAAGGTTAAAGTCCGCTTTGGCAAGCTCGGAGGAATGTTTAAGGCTATAATCTACGAAAGAGTAGAGGTAATCAAGAGCTTGGTTGTATGCAGTTTCTATGTCCATGCGAGGGATTGTAAAACGTAATTCGTGATTCGTAAACTTGAAAAAAATTGTCTGCATCCCCCTTTCCGACTCTAACAAAACATAGAGACCCTACTTTAATAAGTTAATAACAATCTATCTGACACTTTTTCCCCTTCAAGAGTTTTCCCATTCATTTGGAATCTCTTCAACATCGAATGACCAATATCAATCATCATTTCTTTCTCAAAAAGTCCATCAGGAATCGGCAAGTCACAAATCAAATCTCCAGATCGTTTTGTACCATCAATACTCAGGACAACATACACTCCCTTTGCTTTGCATTTTTCGATTACACTTAATAAATGCTCCAAGCTAAAGGATTGTGCCCCGTACAAAATCGCTTGACTATGAGTGTAAGGAGGGTCACAATATATTAGATCGCCTGGTTTTGCCAAACTCATTGCTTCTTCGTAGCCTAAATGCAAAAATGTCGTACCAGAAACTCGTTTATGCCATTCATCGACCCGACGAGAAAAACTGTCAGGTGAAATAGGGTTATGAATACCACAAGGTGTAGACATATAACCATCAGCTTTACGAAAGCGGATGACGCCGCCATAGGACGAGCGTGTCAAAAAAAGCATGTCAGGCCCATTAGGGTTTGAGTTATAAGACGCCTTAATTTGTTCGTAAACTTCAACCTTGTTTCCATTCGCCATTTTTTCCCAACGTTCTTGATACCATTGTTTAACGGTATCTGGCGATTTTCTCAAAGTTTGCCAAATTTCTATTAAAGGCGCAAATGTATCAGAAGCAATGGCTATCTTTGGAACTAAAGTACCCAGAACTCCTGCACTACCTAAAAATGGCTCAAAATATGTGCCGAAGTTGATTGGAAAGTAAGAAATAATTTCATGCGCCATACGTTGCTTGCTGCCTATCCACTTCAAAAGCGATGTATTAAATGGCTCAACGTGACGATTCTTATTAGCCTGCGCCTCAAACAAATAAAGTTGTGATGTGTCTTTTAGTGTCTTCATAGCTTGTAATATACCATCTTTCTAAAAGGAATAATATCCTATTTTAGGATATTTGTCAATTGGATAAAAACATGAAAATTCCAAATGAAATCCGTCACCGCGAGAAACTTTTATTGTTGCTAAAAGAAACTCGCCAAAAATGTGGAGTAACACAGGTTGAGCTGGCAGAAAAACTCGGTGTACCGCAGTCTTTTGTCAGTAAATACGAGTCAGGGGAAAGACAATTAGATATTTTAGAATTAAGACAAATCTGCCAACTTATTGGAGTTTCTTTTGATAATTTTGTTCGCCAGTTGGAGGAAAAAATAAATGAAACCAAATAATATTTTTTTGAATCTGCCAAAAAGCTTTTGGGCATGTGTTCGCTTGATAAGCCAGGAAGTTGGCTATACCCAAAGAACGACGGGACAAATAAAAATTCCAACTAATGCTGAAATTAACACTAAACTCGGAAATTTAGATATCAATTTTTATCGCTTGCGAGAGCAGGACACCAATTCTGGAAATTTTGGTGATCTTCTGCAAGATTATTTTTCTTACCGTGCAGACATATTGAATAATTTCGTTGAACCACAATTAATGAATGTAACAAAGGCAAGTAAAATTTTCAAAAAATTATACAAAGATTTACAACCCTCTTGCCCAATTCCTATGAATAAGCAGAAAGGAAAAATGAGAACACCTGCTTATTTGACAGGACTTGTAAATATGCTCGTTGAAGAAAACTCAAACGGCTTGCCATGCGACTACGATCCGCATCAGTTAACTACCGCCACAAAAAACAATTTACCTTTAAGAACACTCGCACGCCGAGTAGATGGCGCTTTTCCAAGCAGCATTAATCCAATTGCAATTTGGGAAATCAAAGAATATTACTACACTACTACCTTTGGAAGCCGTGTTGCAGATGGAATTTACGAAACTCTATTGGACGGATTAGAAATAGAAGAACTTCGAGAGCATGAAAACATAGATATAAAACATTATCTTTTTGTAGATGCACATGACACATGGTGGAAGCAAGGAAAGTCGTACTTATGTCGCATCATTGATATGTTGCACATGGGCTATATAGACGAAGTATTGTTCGGATATGAAGTAGTTGAGAGATTGCCAGATATTGTCGCTGAGTGGGTAAAAATTTATCAATCTCGGCTACACAAATAATGCTAGCCACCCTCACCATCCACCTGCACCTCCCAACCTGTGCTTCCCTCAAAGAGAAGCGCGGACGAATCAAGCCGCTTATCGCGCGTTTGCATCGCGAATTCAACGTCTCCGTGGCTGAGATGGGTTTGCAGGATAAATGGCAGGAGGCTGTCATCGCGTGTGCCATGGTCAATTCTGATGCGGTCATCTTAAGACAGTCTCTGCAAAGTGTGGCAAAATGGGTGGAAGCGAATTGGGAAGATGGTCAGATCATTGATGAGAAAATCGAAGTAATCTGATGTCGCTGCGAGCGGTTTTTGAAACACTTTCGCCGCACGCAGTGCAGGTGAGCAGTCTCCCCTTTCAAAGAGGAGATTGCTTCGACGGAAAAGCACCGTCTCGCAACGATATATGAAATATAAGGAGAATCAATGGACTTAGGACTCAAAGACAAACGCGCACTCGTTACCGGCTCATCCCGCGGGCTTGGCTATGCAACGGCCCTGGCTTTGGCAAAAGAAGGCTGTAAGGTTGCCATCAACGGACGTGATGAAGCGAAGATAAAAAGCGCGGCTGAAAAGCTAAGCAGGGAAACTGGCGCACAGGTGATCGGTTTGGCAGGCGATGTTGGGTTGCCCGATGCTCCTGCGAAATTGATCCAACAAACTGTGGATGCGTTTGGCGGTTTGGATATTCTCATCACCAATGCGGGCGGACCTCCGCCTGGCTCGATCGATGCGCTGGATGATGCAGCATGGCAAAAGGGCATAGATATAAGCCTCATGGCCCATGTCCGCTTAATCAAGGCTGCGCTTCCCTGGCTGCGAAAATCGGATGCAGCCAGCGTGCTGACGGTTACATCCATTTCTGTCAAACAGCCAATTGCAAATTTGCTTTTATCAAACAGCATCCGTTTGGCGACCATTGGATTAACCAAGTCTCTGGCCTTGGATCTCGGCAACGAGGGCATTCGCTTTAATTCCATCATCCCGGGTTGGACAGAAACGGAAAGAGTCATAGAGTTGATGACTGCCCGGGCAAAAGCGAACAGTTCAACGGTTGAGGAAGAGACGAAGCGGCAGGCGGCGCAGAGTCCGTTTGGGAGGCTGGCTCAACCG
>Ga0163152_10008494_pt1 | contig 10953 bp, 7 predicted proteins | sample OliLakLV19MP8IB2_FD_148635 | JGI IMG/M metagenome (GOLD analysis project Ga0163152, IMG submission 148635) | Freshwater microbial mat bacterial communities from Lake Vanda, McMurdo Dry Valleys, Antarctica - Oligotrophic Lake LV.19.MP8.IB-2 | ecosystem: Environmental > Aquatic > Freshwater > Lake...
CCCTTGACGGGGCTACGTTCTTCGTCGACGAAACAGCTAACCTCGCGACGAGAACGTCGTATTTTGTGCGGCCCGTGATCGGAGGCGTGGAACAGGCACCCAGTTCTCCCTTCACGCTCGCCGCGGGTGCGCCGCCGTTGCCGTATCTCTCCGTACCCTTGCAGACCAGCCCAACGATGCTTCCGCGGCCGATCTCGATGGCGACGGCACGTATGATCTGGTGGTGAAGTTCGAGCAACGCGGCCAGGATAACTCCCGCGGCGGCGCCACCGGTGAAACGAAACTCCAAGGCTACCGGCTTGATCCCAGCGGCGGACCGTCCTCGCTGCTGTGGACGATCAATCTGGGAAAGAATATACGGGAAGGCGCACGCTATACGCAGTTCATGGTTTACGATCTCGACGGCGACGGACGGGCCGAGGTCATCTGCAAAACCGCCGACGGCACCACCGATGGCAAGGGCAAGGTCATCGGCGACGCCAAGGCGAACTGGGTCCAGCCCGAGACGGGAACGGCCACCGTGCTCTTGACCACGCGCGAAGGCGCGAAGATCTCGCGCACCGTGAACACCAGCGGTCACATTCTCAGCGGACCGGAATATCTCACGGTATTTGATGGTCTGAGCGGCGCAGAACTCACCACCACCGGCTACGTACCCGCACGCCTCGACGGCACGACGGAGTTCAAGCCGCAGGCATTGCAGGATCTCTGGGGCGATGCGTCCGGCAATCGCTCCGACCGGTATCTGGCCGGCGTAGCTTACCTGGATGGCGAACGCCCCAGCGTCATCATGTGTCGCGGTTACTATACTCGTTCGACCATCGCCGCGTGGGACTGGCGTGACGGTAAACTAAGCCTGCGCTGGTTTTTCGACAGCGACAAACATGGTCCGCCCGATCGCACCAACCCGTACCGTGGACAAGGCAATCACAACTTGAGCGTGGCCGACGTCGATGGTGACGGCAAACAGGAGATTATCTACGGCGCAATGGTCATCGATGACGACGGCAAGCCGCTCTACTCAACCGGCTGGGGCCATGGTGATACCTTGCATTTGTCGGATCTGGTGCCCGACCGTCCGGGGCTGGAGGTTTTCGATATTCAGGAAACGTTTGGGCCGCAGGGCATGTCGATGCGTGACGCGAAAACGGGGCAGCCCGTCTTCACCATTCCCGCCGTGAAAGCAGCCACCGCAGGCGGCGACGCGGGCGAAGGACCGGGTCGGGGCGTCGCGTTCAACATCGATCCTCGTCACCCCGGCGCAGAAAACTGGGCCGCCGGCGCCGGGATGACGGGCTGGTACACGGCGAAAGGCGAGCGCTACTCCGAACGTCGGCCGCGCTCCTGCAATTTTGCCGTCTGGTGGGACGGAGACCTGCTCCGCGAGCTGCTGGATCAGAATCGGGTCTCTAAATGGAACTGGGACGATGGCACGGAAACCCCGCTGCTCATCGCGCAAGGTTCAACGTCCAACAATGGAACGAAGGCCACCCCGACCCTTAGCGCCGATTTGCTCGGGGACTGGCGCGAGGAAATCATCCGGCGCAGCATCGACGGCAAAGAGCTGCGCATTTATACCACCACGATTCCAACGAAACATCGCATCACCACGTTGATGCACGACCCGCAATATCGCGTCGCGATTGCGTGGCAGAATACAGCTTATAATCAACCGCCGCATCCCAGTTTTTATCTGGATGAAGCGGCGCCATTGCCGGCTCGGCCGAATATAACGATCGTAGTGCCATCACCCAGGTAACCTTCCGTCTCCAAGGTGGAGCGGCTTGTCCCCAAGCCGCTGGTTCGAATTCGCGGACGAGCAGCGACGCGGCGCCGGAAAGCCCAGCGCGTTGAGACAACACGCTCCGTGTGCCACCTACTGGACCGCCGTATTCGTACCGACCTCTGGAGATTGCCCTCTCAACTCCACTCGCCTTACTCGCCGTTATGACCATCACCCGGGTTCGCCCCACCCTGTTTCTGCGTCTCGCTCTCTTTGCGATCGCTTCAACGGTCTCGAGCCCAGCGCAAACCGTTGCTGCAGCCACCAGGGTCGGGCCTGCTCCAGCCACCGCGATGTTGGCGCGCGCTCGATCGCTCGAATTGCCCACTCCCTACGTGGCGCCTCCCGGCGATCCGCTGGAGCATCATGCGGCTGGTTTCGCGAAGATTATGTGTTCGGCCGTGTTCATCACCGGACTCGATCCGGATTTCGCCGCGGAAAACGTCGGCTACTTCACCGCACCTTATTCGGAGCGGGCAACACTCGGTAAACCCGTGATCGATCGTCTTAAGCGGGCCGTCCACGTCACACTGCCGAACGGCGTCGTACGGACTGCGGTTTACCTCGGCGATCAAGGCTGCGTTTCACTGCCGCGCGGGAAAACCTCAGTCAACTTCAAGCCGGTTGCCGTTCCGCGCAACCTACCGGATCCCGACCAGCAAGCTTGGCCCATGGGCGATCGGTTACCGCAGGAGCCATTGCCGGCGGGCCTCGACCAAGCAAAGCTGCAAGCAGCGATCGACGCGGCCTTCTCCAATCCTGCGGGCCTGACCGCCGCGTTCGTGGTGACCTGGAAGGGTCGGCTGGTGGGAGAACGCTACGCAGAGGGAATATTTCACCGGACGCAGCTTGAGAGCTGGTCGATGGGCAAGAGCATCACCGCGACCCTGCTGGGCATCCTGATGCAGCAAGGGGTCTATACGCTCGAGCAGCCCGCCCCCATCCCGGAGTGGCAAAAGTCGGGCGATCCGCGCGCGAAGATCCGGATCGTTGACCTCGTGCACATGGCGAGTGGATTGCGCATCCGCGCCCCCCAGGATCCGGACTACGATCCCGCGGCGGGTTATCCCGATCACGTCTATCTATATACAGGTACGGTAAACACGTTTCATTATGCTGCCACCCGGCCCCTCCAATGGCCGCCCGGAACGGTCGGTCGCTATCACAATACAGATCCGGTGCTGGTAAACTATCTCGTTCGTCTGGCCGTTGAGAAGCGGGGAGAAAATTACCATACATTCCCGCAGCGTGCCCTGTTCGACAAGCTTGGCATCCGAACCCTGATCATCGAGACCGATGTCGACGGAAACTTCCTGACGCAGGGTTACGATTATGGATCCGCCCGCGACTGGGCTCGGTTGGGAAACTTATACCTGCAGGACGGGATTTGGAATCGAGAACGCATCCTTCCTGAAGGCTTCGCCACATTCGTGAGCACCGTGGCGCCAGCGTGGGCCGCCGACAATCGCCACACCTATGGAGGCTTTTTCTGGATCAACCAGGACCGCCGCTATCCCGTTCCGCCCGACGCGTACTACATGGCCGGAGCGGGCGGCCAAACCACGCTTATCATCCCTTCCCACGATCTCGTCGTAGTGCGCATGGGACACTTCAAAGGCGACGCGCCCGGGGCAGCGGACTTCAATCGAGCACTGGCGGGATTGATGGCGGCTGTTCCCGCAAATAGATAAAATTCTCCGCCCCTCCCATGGAAGCGAGTCCACTCCGCAACGCCAAGATCACGCAAAAATGTCGGGGAATGGCCGTGATGTTTCAGGAGGAAATGAGCCGTCGGCGCCCGCGCTAAATAATCCGGCGGGAATCGGGCTTTCAGCGCGAGCGTGGCTCAGGCGGCCAGCGCCGTTCTCGCGGCCTCGAAGGCTTCTTCGGTAGCGACGACGGCTGGACCGAAATCGTCTTCGGTTAGATGCGCCGCCGCCAGTTTTTCTGGAGTGATGTCCCACCAAGGATCTTCCCCGTGAAAGCTTCGACTCACCCGCTGGGCTAGTCCGTTGGCGAGGTTGAGCAGCGCAGCCAGCGGCTCCTCCTGGCCCGTAGGCTGAATTATATAGTGACTTCGAATTGCCCGAGTCAGTTCGGAAGGGAATCCCCAATTATTCAGAACGATCGCGGTGACTTCAGTGCTGGCCATGCCGAATACACTGGTCTCCCACGCCACAAAGTCAGGCCAACGCGAGGGCGAATAGAGCGGCGAGGTCGCAGGATCACGGCGTCCAGCCCGATCCAGCACCATCACGCCCACGGACCGCAACAAACCGGCGTTATAAGCCACGCGGGGGTCAATTCCAGCGGGACCCGCCAGAGCTTCCGCCGCGAATGCACCATAAAGCATGTTGTCGCGCAGACGCTTCGCATCGACGTCGTAGCAATGCAGTGCAGATTCGCTTAAGCGAGCGGCCGTTACCGTGCCGACAAGCTTCAGAATTTCACCGAATCCCACGAGATTGACCGCTTCCTCAGTCGAGGCGACAGCACGCCCTCGACCGAAGGCAGCACTATTACTAACTTGGAGAATCTTGGCTGCCAGGGCGACGTCCCGGCGCAGAAGTCGGGCAATATCGTCGAGATCGCTATTCGGATCCTTCAAAAGTTCGGCGAGCTTCGAGAGAACGCGAAGGTCAGCCGGAAGCGTCTCGGCTATGGACATCAGGATTTCCGTTGGGAGCGGAGTGGGAGGAGCGAGCGTGACCATCGAAAGTTAAGAGGAGCCGACTAGTTCAAAGATGCGTAAGCGTTATCCCGACAGCTAGTAACCGTTTCCTCTGGCGTGAAGTACCAGCGGGGCGAAGCAACGACCCTGCCGTCGATGCTTTTGACACGATAGATATCCCCAAACGGAACGAGGACTGAAAAAGTGAGTATCGCCCCGCCCTCGGATACGTTTTATTACGCCGTTTACATCCCCGGGATGCGTAAGGCTACGACCCGCTCACACCGTAATGTTGCCACTCGGCCGCGGGCACGCAGGCGCTGGACCCAGTTGAGGTGCATCGTTTGCCGTCCGACTGCCCCGTTTATAGCCCGGAATCTACGCCTGCGCATTCAAGATCGTCGCCGCGGCGGCGGGCGACTCCTTAAATCACCACCGACGAATTTTCGTCCTACCGGCCGAAGCAGGCAACGCTGAATAAAGCTTTATTCAGCGGGGAACCGTTGCTCGTCTACATTCTTCCCCCAGACGGTTTACGAACCCCAGCGCCTGTCTTCCCATGACCCCGATTGGAAACGAACTCGTGTCCGCGGCCCCACCCGCCCCAGCTCCCGCCTCCCCGCGAGCAGCGTGGATCGACTTCATTCTCGTGCCGGCGTTGACGATGTCGCTGGCCTGGGGCCTGCGTGGCTTCATTGGCGGCGGCTCCCTCGGCGCCATGATTCCGGGCGCGCTCGTGGCGCTGACCCTGGCGCGTGCCCTCGGATTGCCGGGTGAACTCAGTGGTCGCCTCGTGGCGTTCGGCGCGATCGGGATCGGATTTGGCGGACAGGAAACCTACGGGCAAACGGTGGGACTGGTCGCGAATTCCGAGACCCTCTATTGGCGCAGTGTTATCGGCCTCGGGGTGAAAGGCGCCACGTGGGGGTTCCTCGGCGGGGCGGTGCTGGGCCTCGGCGCGGTGACTGGCTCGATCCCGCGACGCCACACGGTAGTCGGACTTTTACTGCTGGTTGCCGGCACCTGGCTGGGCTGGCGCACCATCGACGAACCCAAGGTCCTGTATTTCTCTAACCTGCTGGACCGCCCGCGAGCAGAACTTTGGGCGGGATTGCTCACGGGCGGCATGGTGTTGATTCTATGGATACGATCGGTGGCGCGGCCGGTGCTACCGATACTGCTGCGCCTGGCTTTTCTCGGCGCCCTCGGTGGAGGCATCGGGTTTGCGCTGGGTGGAATCATCAATGCCGCGGGTCTGTCACTCGGCTGGTCCGCCAAGTGGTACCCGGGCTGGAAGATCATGGAATTCACTTTCGGCCTGCTCCTCGGAGCAGGATTGGGTTGGGCGGCTTACCTTGAGCGAGCAGCGATCCAGCGTTGGCTCCAAGCCACCCCCTCGCCGCTCCCTTTCGAGCGATCGACCGCCTGGGCGTTCTTGAGCGCCGCCACCGGAGCCGCGGTGATCATCGGCAGCACCCAGTTACCTGTGCGTTTCAGTTACACGATCGGCGGGGTCGTTCTGCTGCTGCTCGCCTTGTTTTCCGAACGCGCGGCCTGGCAGCTTGCGCTCACCGTGACCGCGGGCGCATTCCTGCTCTATGTTGGAAAGTTCTTCACGCAGAATCATCCGGGCACACATCCCGCCCTTGCCACGAGCGTTGCGCTCGTAATCACGGCGGCATTCTGCGCCGGCGTTTCGCGGCGACACGCCTCCGGACAAGACATGATAACGTGGTCCCTTCACGCGCTGCTCGGGACGTCTGTGGCCGCCGCGCTCGCCCACGGATTCTGGCACGTCACCATTTCCCTGTCCCTTACGATCGTCTTGGTCACCTTCGTCGCCCTGACCGGCGGGATCACCTGGCTGGTTTACCCGCGACGAAAAGCGGGCGCGTGAAGCCCGCGGTTCAACCCTGGAGTTGGGGCGCAGTGCTGGGCGTCCGCCGACGCCCTAACCCGTACCTGCACATCGGATACAGGGAGCAGCTTGGAGGCGGCGCCCCAGCACCCGCCCGCCTCAGGCCGACACGCCGCGGGCCTCCTCTTGAGGATCGACCATCGGCAGGATCGCCGCGGTAAGTTCCTGGAGCGCGGCCGCGCGCGCGCCGCTCCCCGGTTCGCTGCGCCGCAGCTGCTCGAATAACCGGGCTAACGCTCGCGTGCTACCCGTGAAGGAGGGCACGTTAGCTGAAGACTCTCCTTCTTTCAGGTGCAGACTGACCGCACCGCGTTGCGCATGCGTGCGCCCGGCCACCACCCGGTGGTGCAGGAGCGCACGGTTCAGCAGCACAAAGGGAAACTGCACATTTCGACTCGGTCCATAGCGGAGCCGGATGCCGCCCATCGGCTGTCTCAGCAGTTTCACGTCGGCCAATTTCGCGGTGGAAAAATATCCCAACGCCCCGCCAATCACGCCGCCGATCACCGAACCGGCGAGAAATGATGCGCCCAACAACGCGCTGTCCACCACGCCGCCCGCGAGCGCGCCCCCGGTGGCACTGACGACGACGAGATCACGTTTCTTCAGGCCGAACACGAGCCAGCTCTCGCGCGAGAGCAGATCCGTTTCCAGGAGCTTCATATCCGCTTCCTCGCGGTCGAGCCCATCGAAGCCATACAACGCTTCCACGTCCCGTCGCGCCCGTTCTTCGATCGCGCGAAGGCGTCGCTTGTAACTGATTTCGAGCGCCGTCGCATGGCGCGGAGCGTCGTCATCGGACGCCAGGTCCTTGGTTTCCTGATACGTGAGCGCATCTGCAATCAGCTCGGCGATCACGCGCGCGGCATCCGCCTGCTGGCGCTGCCGATGCTCGATCAGCGCCGCCACGGCCTCGTCCAGCGGTTGACGCCAGCCTTCGCGCAGCTGTCCAAACGCCCGGAGTAATTCCAACTGCTGCTCGAAGGGAGCCTTCAACACATCAAGCACCCTCACCACGCGGAAAAATTGTTCGAGCGCACGGCGCCACGGCTCGACGAACCGCGGCTCGCCGATGGGATTGATGACCGCCAGGCTCGGCTGTCCGGTCCAACGCAGAATCTCCATCTCGGCGTCATACTCCGGTCCATACGGCGTGGCGCCGTCGACGACGTAGATTAATCCCGCGCCGTTCACGACTGGGCGCAGCAATTCGCACTCGTTACGAAAACGCTCTCCGGCCTCATGCTCCCGCACGAAGCGCTCGACCACGCCCGCTCGCGAAGCCGCACCGGTGTCATGTAGCTTCAGCCAATCCAGCGTGGCGCGGGCGCGCTGAAATCCCGGCGTATCAACCAGGACATACAATACTTTCCCGCCGGCGCGCATCGGAAACTCCCGCGCCTGCACTGTCGTCCCGGGCTCCGGTCCCACGCGCACCGACGCATCACGGGCGAGCGTAGCCACGAGGCTGGATTTACCCTTGTTAGGATGCCCCACGATGGCAAAAGCAGGCGCATTCACACCGTCACCTCCTGCTGGTGGGCGGCAACGCGCAAGGAAGGATCACCGACGCGGGCGAGCTTGTTTCGCCAAACACTCAATTGCGCCGGAGTCGCCGGGCCCAACCGTTCGTCGTGATCCAGCCCGACCGGCAACACGACGATTTCCGCGGCCGCGCTATCGATCGCACGGCGCAACGCCTGGACGAAATCGATAAACTCCATGAGCGGCGGCTCCCATCCCTTCACGAGAACGAGAACATCGCCCCGCCCCGGGTCGTCGTTCGCCCCGAACTGTCGGACCAACGCATCATCCTCCGCCACACTCGCGCCTCCCCCGGCCGTAAACCGCGGCACGCCCGGAAACGTCGCGTCGAGAATGTCTGCCGAAACGGGCACCGCCGACCAATTGATCAAGGCGCGCACATTCGCGCCCACTTTCCGCGAGGGTTCGAACGGTGCAGGTTTTCCCCTGTCGCCATCGGAGACCTCAGGCACCGGCGCAACCGTCTCAATCCGCGAACGGTGCAACCGACGTAGGACCGCGGAGAACCCCGGTGAAGCCATCACGGTAGCCCGCGCCGCCGCCCGGAGTCTCACGCTGGCAATCGAAAACGTGAGCAGCCGCGGAAGGACTCCATAGACCGCGATGGTCAAAACCACGAACGTCCACCAACCGCCGAGACGCGCTGCCTGCAGGGAAGAAACCGGCTCGGACGCGGCGCGAAAAAAACGCGACTCCTCGATCAACGCCAGCGAAGGCTGAGCGGTCGGCGCAAGCCAACTCCAGGGCACTGCGATCGCCGTGGTGGCGCGGTGCACGCGCTGCGCATCCCCGACGGGATCGCCGCTGGTGAGGGTCGTGCTCCATCCGAACGCGAGATCCGTGAACACCACCAGCACGAGCGACGCCGTGAGCGCCGTGAATTGAAACCAAAGTGCGAACCACTGTGACCAGCGCAGAAATGCCCACGTCTGTACGCCCGCGTAGAGGCGCTGATGCGCGCCCGCTCGAGCCGTCATGAGCTCCATCGGGTCGGTGCGATCGCGGGCCAAGACCCGCCACAACCACGCTCCCAACCGACCCGGACTGAGGCCACGCAAGATCGCTCCGAACGCACCCGCGCCAGGAAGCCTTCGCACGATTTGAGTCGGTAGGTTGGCGACAAAGAAAGGCACCAGCATTAGACATGGAACGAGCACGAGCACCGCCAGGACCGCGACGGCGTTCACGCGTCCGGATCCGTCGAAGTAAAACGCCGCCAGCGTCGCGGCCCATCCCAGGAGAATTGCCGCGAGCGCGATGAGCACGTCCGTCAGGCGAACTGCGGTATGCGCACGTTCATGCAAAGCGCGGACCGTTTCATCCTCGCGCTCGATGAAGCGCAGCCAGGCCAGCGCCGTCGCAACCCGATCGTCGGTGGCCCCCGCCACTTCCGGAGCCAGCCGGCGTTCTCGCTCTGCCAGTTCACGTGCCGTACACTGCTCATCCCGCTGCAACGCTCGAGCAAGCGCCGCGATATCGGCCAAATCGGGCTCGGTGCGCAGAGGGTTCGGCATTGCGACCTAGTATGGGAAAGAAACCCGGACTGGCAACGCGCTCCTCAAGGTGGCCTTCCTTTACTCCCGCGCTCAAGACCAGTCCCTGCATCACGGCCGGGCGTTTGAAACTCAATCGGCAAACCGCGAGCGTTTGCATCCCGACCCGACTCCGCGGTAGGCTACGCGTCTGATGTCACGCGCGCGCCTGTCCTTCCTTCTCGCAACGCTGCTCGCTTTCACCGCCGGAGTCCTGGCGCTCACCGGCTGCGCCAAGCGCGACACGCTCGTGACTCGCGGTGATCGCGATGGAATTTTGCATGTGGGTAACGGGGCGGAAATTCAGTCGCTCGATCCGCATCTCGCCGGTGGAGCGATCGATCACAACGTGCTCAGCTCACTCTTCGAAGGCTTGATCACGCTCGACGAGGAGACGCTGCAACCCCGGCCTGGCGCCGCGGAGCGTTGGGAAATTTCGCCCGACGGTCTGACGTACACCTTTTATCTGCGCTCCGGCGCCAAATGGTCCAACGGCGACTCGCTCACCGCGCAGGATTTCCTGTACAGTCTTCGTCGCGCGCTCTCGCCGTCATTGGGTTCTGAATACAAGGACGCGCTCTTCCCCATCCGGCAGGCGGAGGATTTCGCGCGGGGACGGATCACGAATTTCAACCCGGTGGGTATTCGCGCCTACGATGACACCCAGCTCGAGATCACCCTCGCGCGGCCCACGCCGCATTTTCTGACGGTCCTGCGGGCAAACGTTTGCTTCCCCGTACACCAGGCTTCCGTCGAGCGCGAGGGCGCGACGTTTGACGACCGCACGGGCCGGTGGACGCGCGCCACGCCTTTTGTCTCGAACGGACCCTTTCGTCTGCGCGAGTGGAAGGACCACCAGCACGTGATCGTGGAAAAGAATCCTAATTATTGGGACGCCGCCAAGGTCCGGTTGAACGCGGTGCATTTTTATCCCGGCGAATCGACCCAGGCGCAGGAACTCGCTTTTCGGGCGGGGCAGCTGCACACCACGTGGGACGTTCCGCTTACGAAAGTGGAGGCGTATCGCAAAGAGTCGCCCGAGCTGATCCGGGTCGAGCCGTATTTCGAAAGCTATTTTCTGCGTTTCAACGTGAAGCACCCGGTCTTCTCGGATGTCCGGCTCCGCGCCGCTCTGGCTCTCGCGATCGATCGTGAGACCATCGTGAAGAATGTTCTGCGGGGCGGACAAACCGCGGCGAACTCGCTCACGCCGCCCGGACTCGCGGGCTACACCGCACCACCCGGCATCCCGCACGATATCAAGACCGCGAAGCGATTGCTGGCCGAGGCGGGTTACCCCGACGGCAAAGGCTTCCCGGCCGTCGAACTCACCACGATTACCTCGGAGATCAACCAGCGCATCGCGGAAGCGGTCCAGCAAATGTGGCGGCGCGACTTGGGTATTGAAGTGGGCATTACGCAGAAAGAATTCAAGGTGCTGCTCGATGCGTTCGATACCCTCGACTACGCGATCGCGCGGGGCCGCTGGATCGCGTAGTCGAGG
>Ga0163152_10008495_pt1 | contig 10953 bp, 6 predicted proteins | sample OliLakLV19MP8IB2_FD_148635 | JGI IMG/M metagenome (GOLD analysis project Ga0163152, IMG submission 148635) | Freshwater microbial mat bacterial communities from Lake Vanda, McMurdo Dry Valleys, Antarctica - Oligotrophic Lake LV.19.MP8.IB-2 | ecosystem: Environmental > Aquatic > Freshwater > Lake...
CTCATAGCCCAACAGCAACGCCATTACTCAACGTACGAGGCACACTGTCCGGTGCAGACTTGACCATTATGAATGGCTCTTCTTACTTTGCCACGCGTCTGGCCATCGGCAAGCAGACGGCAGCTAATTCTACTACTGCGCTGGAAGTAGTTGGTACTATTTCCGGTTCTGCACTCACTATTCATGGTGCTACTACAAGCGTATTGCGACATGGAGCACTTGCGATTGGAAGGTCTACTGTTAATACCAGCACCAAACTCGATGTCGTCGGCACCATCTCCGGCTCTGCCTTGCGTATCTTTGGCGGGCTAACGGCGGTTGGTATCAATACGACATTGCCTACAGCTGCTCTAACCGTTGTAAACGCTAGCAATGCCACTGCCCACTTTACGAATACTGCTGCGAGTTCCAACATACAAGGTGCGGGAATTATTGCGATTTCTAATGACCAAACTGCGATGAGCCCTGGGGATCGCCTTGGATTCTATTTATTTGCTGGTTCTACGGGAGCAGGAACAACAGCGGCTGCAGCAGGTATAGTCGGCTCTGCAGAAACAACATGGACGACAACACATACGCCGTCAATCATAACATTTGATACGACAAGCTACGGTACAGCAACTCGCTCAGAAAAAATGCGCATCACTGCATCCGGCTCAGTTGGTATCGGTACCACCACTCCAAAAGCAAGACTCGATGTCGTCGGCACCATCTCCGGCTCTGCGCTCAACATCAGTAATCTCATCTCCGGCTCCGGTGGCTTAACCATTCTTGGCTCTGTGCGCTTCAGAAGCCTTACCAACTGTAACACCATCGATACCGATGCGAATGGATTACTTTCTTGTGGAACAGACCTCGACACCAATACCACCTACACCGCAGGCCAAGGTCTTACCCTTAACGGCACGGTCTTCCGTCTGTCGGATTCCTTCTCTGGCACCTCTCTCATCGTTCGTGGCACCATGTCCGGCTCAAGACTTCATGTTTCGGATCTCATCTCCGGCTCCGGTGGCTTAACCATTCTTGGCTCTGTGCGCTTCAGAAGCCTTACCAACTGTAACACCATCGATACCGATGCGAATGGATTACTTTCCTGTGGTACAGATGATGGTGGAGCTGGAGGTTTGAGTATTGCAACTGCTGATCCGCGTTACGTAAACATAGCAGGCGATACCATGACTGGTATTCTGGTAATTCAAAACGGCAATACTCATAGCCCAACAGCAACGCCATTACTCAACGTACGAGGCACACTGTCCGGTGCAGACTTGACCATTATGAATGGCTCTTCTTACTTTGCCACGCGTCTGGCCATCGGCAAGCAGACGGCAGCTAAGTCTACTACTGCGCTGGAAGTAGTTGGTACTATTTCCGGTTCTGCACTTACCGTCACAGACTTGAAAAACTGCCCAAGCCTAATGACCAATTCCGCAGGTGTTGTCTCTTGTGGAACGGCGCCAACGGTATGGAAGGGATCTGGTGCTGCAACTGTCACTCTTTCAAGTGCATCCCAGTCTGAACTTTTGACGGTAATTGCCACACCCAGCTCTAGTACGAGCGAGATCTGGGCGATTGGTGTTGCTCGGGTGACTGGGGATAGCACAACCAACCGCCAAGTAACTCTTGCCGTTGAGCGCGGCGGAACATCCTGCGCAAATGCCACCCAGTTTGGAAGCATTGTCGTAGAAACAGACGTTGCCGCAGATGACTATAATGCTGTCGCGAGCTATGTGGATTCACCGGAAACAACCAGTGCGACAACATACCGTCTCTGCGCCACAACCGGTGCGGGTTCCCCAACCATCACCATGCGCAGCCTTGTTCTGCAGGAAGTGAACATCGGTGCGGACATTGCAGAAGTCTATTACTCGGCAGACGGCACTATTTACCCTGGTGAACTCGTGAGTATAGATGCTTCTAGGGAAGGCGGTGTACGCCGCAGCGACAGTGCATATGACCGTGCATTACTTGGTATTGTATCTACGCGCCCAGGACAGCTGCTTAGTGCGGGTGGCGGTGAGGGATCACCGGTTATCGTTGCGCTTGCTGGACGTGTTCCCTTGCGTGTGAATACTGAGAATGGCCCTATTGAGCCGGGTGACTTGTTGACGTCTTCTTCCACTCCTGGTCAGGCCATGAAGGCAAATAGGTATGGCCAGACCATCGGTAAGGCATTGGAAGGCTTCAGTGGCGAAGGTCTTGGTCTCATTAGTGTCTTTATCGATAATAACAGCGTTGCAGAAGAAGCACTGACAGGTTCCGGCGGCGTAAGTGCCTACGTGAACCAGCGCCTTGCTGAGATGCTTGCAAACGGCTCAACGGTTTCTGTTGAAACACTCAGCGGTGCCGTTGCCGATCTGCGTCAGTTCATTGATGTGAAAACCGGCTCTGGTATTACCTTTGAGAATATTGGAGCACTTCTTCAGAGCACATACGGCATGCGCCGCGAAGGGTCTGCAACAATGTTCGATACGGATGTGCGTGTGAATGGCGCGTTGGACGTTTCCAGTCTGCTTACGGCAAACCGCGGTCTTACCATCCATGGCTCAGTACGATTTGCGGATCTTGTGAATTGTCCGGTTATCGGAACCGATGAAACAGGCACGCTGACGTGTAAGTCTGGTGGTATGGATCAGGTTTCAAGTGATGCTCGCTATCTTGGCAAGAGTGGTGGCACGCTTACGGGCGCTTTATCCATTGATTCAGCGGAAACCGATGGTGCTCAGAATTTGCTTATTCTCAAGAGCGATGTGAATACAACAGATAACACCGTGTTCCGCGTGACGGCCACAGGTGGTGTGTACACCAACGAAGCATTCCATTCGGCAGGGGCTGACTACGCCGAATGGTTTTTCTCAACATCACCGGATCTCCAGAAGGGTGAACTCGTCTGTATTGATACAGCCCGTGACAATGCCGTCCGCAAATGTGACCGCGAAGCCGACAGTGATTTGATGGGTATTATTTCTACGTACCCTGCCTTCATTGGTAACTCCATTGGTGGCGCGAATGGCAGTCTTGGCATGACACCTCCAGGCTATGTATTGGTAGGTTTGATCGGACAGGTTCCGGCATTAGTGACCGGTGATGTGCGCCCAGGTGATAGCCTTACCGTATCAGCCATTCCAGGCGTTGCCCGCAAAGCAAAAGCAGGGGAATCAACCGTAGGTGTTGCCCTGGAAAGCCATACTGGTGATGAGATTGGCAAAGTACGGGTACTCATTTCACGTCGTAATCAGTCACTGACCGTTGAAGCCGTAGAAGATCACGTCCTTGAAACCGTGAAAGCCATGGCTATTGAAGATGAAGTGGAACAAATGATTACCAAAACGATGGATGACACCAACTTCAATGGGGCAGTGACGGCAGAAGTACAAACGCAATTGGAATCACTCCAGATTCAGGAGCAATTCACACAGGTGTTGACGGATTTGGCTGCACTTAAGGAACAAGTTCATGCGGCAACAACGTTACCAGATGTAGCACCTGTTACATCGGCACGTATGCTGCAGGCAGAAAGTGCATCGTTCAGTGGATCGGTGTCTGCACAGGGTGCTATGAGTGCTGAATCATTAGAATCGTACTCAACTATTGTTGCCGGTAGCGATGTACGTGTGGGTGGCAATGTGTATTTGGAAGGAACATTGATCGCCAGTGATCTGTACGTGCCAAATGGTCTGACCGTTGAAGGCGGCTTTGATCTCCGCGGTGACTTCTCTACGTCTGCCTTGAGTGTATCCAGCGGTGCAACCATTAGTGGTGCTGTTGTGCTACAGGGAGATGTGAAGATGGCTTCCGGCAGTACCTTGGAAATTGGTAGCGGCGCGTTGGTGCTGGATAGCAATGGTATCGAAGCCAAGAACTTATTCGTTCGTGATGCGCTTGTGGTGCTCGGCAATATTACCATCAGCGGCCTGGCGCAGTTCCTGGGTAATGTGGAAGTGCATGGTCAGTTGATTGTGAGTAGCCGTCAGGCAGGCTTTGCAGAAATTCAGCCGGGTCAAACATCTGTGACAGTCAGCTTTGGTACCGGTTTTACAGCGCAACCTGTTGTCACGGCTTCGCCGGATGTTCCGGTATTGTTTGCAGTTTCCAAGGCAACCATGTCCGGCTTTACGATCCGTTTGGCAGAACCAGCCGCAGAAATCATTACCTTTAGTTGGCTCTCACTCGGAACGATTGCGGTTGAAACGACCGAGAGCGATGCACCCGGCATGATTGCTTTCCCAGTTGATGAAAAGGGCGTACCAATAAGCACAAACCTTATTTGGAACCAGTGTATTCGTGGCTACACACCACTTGATGACACGGGCCAGCCATTCAACTGCAGCCGCTACCGTACAAGTGGTTACACCTGGCAGCATCCAGATTTAGGGATTGAATTCGATTGGCTGACGAATCTGGATAAGCCAGAACTACGTTTGCCTGAACACTACTTTGCGCAGATGCAGACTGGTGAAAGTTCTTCATCGGAATCTTCATCTTCAGAACCGCAGGCAGAAAGCCTGCTCCCTGAAGCGTCATCAAGTTCCTCTGAATCTTCTGAATCCTCTGACTCTTCGCAATCTTCCATTTCGAGCGAAGTACCATCGTCATCAGAACCTACCGTAAGCTCAGAAGCATCAAGTTCCTCTGCATCATCAGAACCGCGCGTAGATAACGCCCTCTCATCTTCTGCATCCTCTTCTTCATCAGAAGAAATTCATGAAGCGCCAATCATCATTGAAGAGCCTCTGGGCCCGATCGAACAAGATCAGGTCATTGAGGAGATTTTGGAGGTGATTGAAGGGCAATAAGATAGGTTCTGACCATAGGCAACCTGACTTGATTAGGTGATACACTTATGATACACTTAGCATATTCTCTTACTTCAGCTTATCCATGCCTACTTCTAAAAAGCGCATCAACGTCACCTTGCCAGATTATACAGCTGTATTCCTTGAGAAAATTGCTCTTCGTGACAATGTGCCTCAGGCTACCAAGGCGGCTGAACTATTAGAACGAGCCATGGAGATGGAAGAGGATGAATTCTTCAGCAAGCTGGCAGAAAAGCGAGCTGCCTCAACCAAGAAATTTGTTTCTCATGAAGATTTTTGGTCGAAAGTACTATGAGCTATCTCATTGAGTATTCCAGCCTTCTGAATCCTGAAGAACTTTTGCATGTTCCAAAAAAAGATCTTCAGAGAATAAAGGCTTCTATAGAAGCAAAACTTACCATGCATCCTGACGTATTCGGTAAACCGTTGCAGTTTTCGCTAAAAGGATTCCGCAGCTTACGAGTGGGAGACTATCGAGTGATTTTCAAAATAGAGGAACAAAAGGTAAGAATCTTTCTGATTGCGCATCGGTCTATTGTGTATGAAAGGTACAATAAAAGGCTTTCAGAATGAATTATATAAGCTAAAAGCTGATATTTTAAGCTTGTTGAGCCAACAGCATCGCCTTAGACTGCGCTGGCTTTTGCCGCCCTAGCTCCCACCTTCGCCTCTTGGCTACGGTGGGCGAGAAGGGGCAGTAATACGTAGTATTCAGATTGTCGCAGCTAATATGCCGCCCTAGCTCAGAGGTAGAGCATTTCCATGGTAAGGAAAGGGTCACGGGTTCGATTCCCGTGGGCGGCTCCATCACTCCTCTCCAATCGTCTCTCGCCAGCTTTGTAATTCTTTCTGCTGATATTTCCGGAGCGCGTTTTTGAGCGTATGGAGCGAAAGCAATTCACATTTAATACGCCTTGGGCCTACCGGAACACCTAAAAAAGCATCCACATCAGATTTTTGCCAAGCAAGCAGCTCTTCTACAGATTTGCCCACAAGTTCCTCACTCACAAGAGACATGCCGGCTTGGCTAATGGCGCAGCCTGATCCTGACCAGCCAAGAGCGGAAATTGTTCCATTGTCCATCTGTAATGCCAATGTCAGCGTATCGCCGCATGCAGGGTTTGTTTCGGTATGGCTAATGCTTGGCGCTACAAGTGCTTCTTTATGCCGTGGGTGCCGGTAGTGGTCCAGAATGTTTTCGGCGTAGATATCCATAGAAGTTGAGTTATAGTAATCGACATACTTGTTTTCGGCCATATGCCCGTCAGTGAGACACTCATCAATCGGTATAGTGATACGTGGTCTACACCCCAGAATGTGGACGATCTTTTAGGGGATTTGCAAGAATGTGAACAGAGAGTAACGGATGCGAAGGCCTATTTTGGTTTAGTGAGGAGTAGGGAAGAGGCTTCGGTTGGGAAGGCGCATTTGGAACTACTGGAATTCATTCGCGTTACTCTGTTGCCAATCATAGAGGATGCCATTACTCGTACATTCGAAAACGATCCTTCTCGGTATAGGCAAATTCTCACCTTTCGTCGACGGCATGTCATGAGATCCAGAAAGAGCACTGCAGAACTTCTATCCGATATGGAAATAGAGCCAGTGACCGCTAAAGATCTATTGCTCGGCATATCTACAAGAATACGAAACACTATTGATGGACTTCTTGTAAGCGACATTGCACCTACGAAAGATCTACCTGTGCTAGTGCATCAACGCAGCGCGTAATTTCCTCTTCCGTCGTATAGATTCCAAAGGACATTCTTGTTGTAGCGTTCACGTCAAGTTTTGTATGGAGCGGCTGCGTGCAATGATGGCCGGCGCGCAAACAGATGCCTTGTTTGCCCACAATATCTGTCAGGTCATGTGGGTGAATGGCATCAACCACAAAGCTGATGCAGCCAGATACGTGAGACGGATCCTTTGGTCCAATAATGTGCACCTGTGGTACAGCGCTCAGTTGTTCATAGGCTGATTGCATCAATGTGGATTCGTGCGCCTGAATATCAGCCCAGGAATACTGATTCAGCCAATCAAGCGCTGCATGCAGACCGGCAATGTCGGCTAATGGCTGCGTACCTGCTTCAAAGCGGTCTGGGATATCTGCAGGTGTGAATCCTTCTTTCGTCACTGTTCCAATCATGCCGCCGCCTGTGAGAAATGCAGGCATCTGTTCCAAGATTTTTTGTTTGGCATAGAGCACACCAATGCCTGTAGGCCCGTAGATTTTATGGCTGGAGAATACTAGAAAATCGCAATCCATTTTTTGTACATCTATCTCATGATGTGCTGCAAGTTGTGCCGCATCAACCAGCACAAGTGCGTTTGCATCATGGCTTTTATGAATGATGGTTTGTAAATCTGGACGCACGCCGAGCACATTACTTTGGCCGGTGATAGCCACGAGTTTCACACGGCTGGTTTGGAGTGCCTCATCAAGATCGCCCATCTTCAATTGGCCTTCTTCATTGCTATCCATCCACCGTACTTCAATCCCAATATCTTCTTTCAGTTGTAACCATGGCACACAGTTACTGTGGTGTTCCAGAATGCTCAAAAGAACGACATCATGTTTCTTCAAATTTTTTCTACCCCATGAATATGCCACAAGATTGATTGCCTCCGTTGCATTTTTGGTAAAGACGATTTCTGATGATGACTTGGCATGCAAAAATTTCTGTACACGCGTGCGTCCCTGTTCCAAAACCTGCGTAGCACGTTCAGCAAGAATGTGCATGCCACGGTTAGCGTTGCCATTCTGTGTTTCATAAAACGTGTGCATAGCATCCAGCACGGCGCGCGGTTTTTGTGCCGTTGCCGCTGAATCCAAGTAGATGAGTGCGTGCCCATTGACCTGCTGATCGAGCAGGGGGAATTGGCGGCGGATAGCGCGTAGATCAAGCATGAGAGAGGGGAATGATAGAGCAGGAAACGGGAATTAAGAATCAAGAATTGAGAAGTAAGAATAGCTTTTATTCTTAATTCTCACTTCTTCATTCTCCATAGGTCAACCACTATTTGGTCATAAGTCCGCCCTCTGCTACACTCCCCACCTGTGCAGCGGAAAACTATTCAAATATTGTCTTTTGCTCTCTTCCTAGGCTTGTTGCTGTGGGGCGGGTTCACATTGCTCTACTATCTAGGTGTTGGTGTTCATGTATCAGTACTTTTTCCTGGCTGGGATTCCTGGCTGGCAATCTGTGCTGAAAAAAACTATGTCTGCCGTGGAGCCATGGGTTTTTGGCCGTTTGTGTATCAGTCCATTGCGCGGTTGTCGCCCTTACTGGTGTATACATTCTTATCCATTCTTGTGTATGGCTTGTACGTAGGCGCGCAGTGGTTTGCTCGTGAAGAAATCCCTAAGCGCTTCGTGTTAAAACCCTGGCACTTTATAGCGGTTTTTGTACTGAGTTTGTGGCTTCTGTTTACATCGTTTAGTTTTGGCAGTGCGGATGGTCAGCCGATCAAGCGTATGTATGAGCCTGGGCCACAAGTGTACCAAGGCATTAGTGAGGAAACCCTGGCCGCACTTACAATAAACTTTCAAGAGCTCCAGAGCCGTGGTTGTTTACGGCAGGTTGGTACAACGGAGCAGGGCGTTGCCGCCTTTGATGTAACGGCAACTTGTATGCAGCAGGCGTTTATTACACGTGTGCTTTCTCAAGTGCTGTTCATCTTATTTATCTTGTTTGATCTTCTGGTTCTTGGTGCCACGTTGCTCGGTTTGTTGCGCCTAAAGCCAGTTTCTCTGTTAATAGACGCAACACTTTCCATTGCTATTGGTGCCACAGCTCTCATTGTACTTTTGTGGATTGCGGCAGTAGCAGGTGTGTATACATCAACAGTTGGTTGGGCTCTGCTTCTTCTGTTGCCCGTTGTTTGTTACCAGGCAAGCCTGAGTTGGCTGCGGCGCCTCACACGAGAGACCGTGGAAATGGATGTGGGCATGGGTCATGTCATGGTCTTTTTGTTCTGGCTTCTCCTTACCTATCTTGCCTTTAACTTTCTCACGGTTGTTCGCCCATTCCCCATTGGCTGGGATGACCTTGGAAGCTATGTAAACAGGCCGCACTTGCTGGTGAGTTACGGCAAATTCATTCCGTCTATGGCGTCGTTCCAGTGGGAATATCTTACGTCACTGGGGTTTTTACTGTTTGGATACGACAGTATTTTTGGAGCAACTGCTTCCATGCTCATGAACTGGCTTGCCGGCCTTGTTGCTGTTTTGAGCATCCTTATTTTTTGCCAATATTTCTTGGGTAAAAAGCAGGGCATCCTAGCTGCTCTTTTCTATTACGTATTGCCGCTAGTAGGACATTTTTCCTTTGCGGACATGAAGATTGATAACGCCGTGTTTGCCATGGGAGCATTAAGTATTTTTGCTCTGTTTTGCTACTTGTTTCCACGGTCTGAAGACGATGTACCTGAGCAAGAACACCTACGCGAGTGGCGATGGCTGTTTGTAGCAGGAATATTTGCTGCCAGTGCGTTTGCCATGAAGGTAACGGCAGTCATGGTTCTCATGACCGTTGGTGCCATGCTGGCTGGCGTGATTCTGTCTGGGTGGGGATTTGCAGGTGCCGTGCTCCTGTCTTTCTTTATCTTTTCGTATCAGGGATTAAACGTGAATGAAGTGCTTCAAAAAATAGGAGCATCGTTTGTTAATGTACAAACAGTACAGCTGCTCCTACTCATTCTTGGTGTACTCTTTTTTGGCTATGCTCTGTACCAGGCGCGTGCGCGTTTGCGTAGCATTTTTGGAGCAATAGGCATTCTACTGGGGAGTTTCTTTCTGTTATCTTTTCCGTGGTTGTTTCATAACACGTTGTTGTACGGCGATATGCCGCCAAAGTTGCGGTTAACGGCACCTAATACCATTTCTGCGCAGATTGATCTTTCGGCTACCTCTGTACCAGCAGATATGAAATCGCCGTATCGTATTTTGCCACCTGAATTGAAAATAGATTTAGAATTGCCTGCCTGTAAAGCGGGGAGTTTTGACCCGGAACTTGATCGCTATTGGGGCTTTAATGATGGTATTTCCCATTATCTGACGCTCCCATTCCGAAGTGTCATGAACCTAGATATGGGTGGATATTACGTGACCACTCTGCCAGCACTGTTGTTGCTGCCGCTCTTATTTTTACTGCCGTATGTTTGGACACCGCGCGGCCGGTGGCTGAAGTGGCTTGGTATGGGCACATTTTTTCTGATTTTGCAGTGGGTTCTGTTGGCAAATGGTGTGCCATGGTATGGCATTGGCATGTTCCTGGGTCTAGTCATAGCCCTGGAAGCGTTCATTTCAAAAGCGCCCGATGCGGTTTCGCGTACAATCGCTATTTTCCTCATCGGATTTTCATTACTCATTGGAATTGCCATGCGTATGTGGCAATTTGAAATGCAGCAGAATCTATTGGAATATCCACTGGGGAAAATATCAGCAGAAACTCTGCGCGAACGTACTATTCCTCATTACGATAATATTCGTGAAACCGTGATGGAACGTTTTGAGACCATGAAAGATCGTCCCTACTTACTCCGCATAGGAACGTTCATTCCATACTTCATTCCTAAGAGTTTGGAAGTCATACCGGTGGCAGATAATCAATTAGGGTTATTCAACTGTCTGTATGCCGAACGCGATGCTGCCAAAACTCTTGAACGTCTAAAAGTATTAGGCTTTAACAGTATTGTTTTTGATACCAATACCTCGACTATCGAAGCAGATGAGGAAGGTCCATTGCATGAAAAAGTGAATGCTTTTGTGGAGTTTGTGAACACACCGGGTTTAGGCTTAGAGGTACCGGTAAATGATCCCAATGCAGGTGTTGCGTATGTTGTTCTTCCGTAAATAGGGTTGGCGTGGGGTAGGAATGTCATTTTCCTCTTCTGAGGAAGAATTTTCCTGTAAACTCTGAGCCTTCCTGATTTCCACCCCAACCCTAACCCTAACCCTCAAATGGTCATTGCTGTCATTCCTGCCTATAACGAGGCAGCCAGAATTGGGCCGGTGGTAGAAGATGCGCTGCGTCATGTGGAGTGTGTAATAGTTATTGATGATGGATCAACAGATGAAACAGGAAAGGTTGCCACAAAAGCTGGAGCTACGGTTATTACGCATATGGAAAACGGG